>Ga0163110_10001162_pt1 | contig 13304 bp, 21 predicted proteins | sample CRUFie1St17metaG_FD_108703 | JGI IMG/M metagenome (GOLD analysis project Ga0163110, IMG submission 108703) | Marine microbial communities from the Costa Rica Dome - CRUD Field 142mm St17 metaG | ecosystem: Environmental > Aquatic > Marine > Oceanic > Photic zone | place: Costa Rica: the Eastern...
AGTAAGTGAGTATCATGTACCAGTTGAAGAAGTGGCACACATTGGACTGACACACCTTTTGAATGATGTATAATAATATTGTTGGAGGGATAAAGGTTCTACTGCCCGAACTCAGCAAGGGTTCAATCATTTTGGATACGGCATACATTGGCATCCCTGAGACTTTAATTAGACTTGGTAAACAAGTTAGCATAAGTCAGACATCTGCCAATGTACACTCCTTATATGATTACTTGCTGTTTAGTAGGGGTTCAGGTGTAAGCGATTCCCAGTAGGTAAATTTGGGCATATAGGTGAAACCTATGTTGATGCCCCTTTCCCTCTAACATTCTTTTCACTTTGATTTACTACATTGACAACAACAACAACACCTCGCAAACGTAGGACACGCAAAACAACAACTGCGAAACCTAAGCAAGATGTTATTAAGGTGGAAACAAAGAAAAGAAATCTAACTGAGTTGAATGGACTTGAGTTAGTGATCTTACCTCTAGTATATCTGGAGGGATTTGTTAAACTACTTCTAAAGGAGACAGGTGTGACTGTGTGACAGTCATCGAACTGTCCAAACCCCTTGACACTAGGGGTTTTTTCATGTAAACTTATAGTATTGAAAGATTGATTTATGAACTTGAGACCACATCAGCAAAGAGCATACGACAAGATGACCACAGAAAAGTCAGGTCAAATCATCGTGCCTACTGGTGGTGGTAAAACTTATATTATGATTGCAGATTGCAAGAGGTTGGTAACAACAACTCCACGCAGTCCTCAGACTATTGTTGTAGTTGCACCACGCATATTGCTTGCTAATCAGTTATCTAACGAGTTTGAATCAGAGATCAAAAATTGCAAGATTGCCCACGTTCACAGTGGTGAAACTCATCACTTCAGCACAACTAAAAGCATTGAGTTGACACACTGGAACAGCATCAATCCACAGTATGATAAGTTAATCTTTACTACCTATCATTCACTCAACAGAGTATTAGATAGCATGGTAAATATTGACAGAATATATTTTGATGAAGCACACAATAGCACTGGTAAGTCATTCTTTGAGCAGATCAAAAGAGTTGCTGCCAGTGGTATTGAGAGATTTTTCTTTACTGCTACACCACGCATTTCACGTTCTAAGCACAATGTAAGTGCAGAGAGAGGCATGAATAATGCTCAGGTATATGGTAACATACTAGAGCAAACTGACGCTAAAGAGTTGATTGATAGCGGTTCTATCTTGTATCCCAAAGTTATACCATTTGAGACAGACAGAGAGCGTACCAGACAGAATGCACATGAAGTTGATTCTGACAACTTAAAGGACATACTTACAAACATTACTGACAACAATCCAAAGGTAATTGTGAGTGCTCCAACAACAAGAATACTCTGGAATATGCTCTCACAAACTGATATTCAGTCATGGTTATTTGAGCGTGATTATAACATCATGCACATCACATCTAAGCATGGTGCTATTATCAATGGTACAAAAGTTGGTAGAGAAGAGTTCTTCAATACTCTCACAGAGTGGGGTAAAGATGATGCTAAGAAGTTTGTAATATTCCACTATTCTATACTATCAGAGGGTATCAATGTTCCTGGTTTGACTCATTCAATTATGCTTAGAAACTTGCCTACAATTGAAATGGCACAAACAATTGGTAGAGTTATCAGGATTCATCAGCAAGATGCAAGTGACATGAAATCAGGCAAGATTCCTGTTGGTCAGTTCAACTTGTATCGTAAAAAGCATGGTCAGATCGTGGTGCCTATGACTGGTAAGTATGGTAAGAGAATCGCAGACAGACTTCAGTCTGTTGTATCATACATCTTTATAGAGGGTGTCCCACCTCTAGCATACGTTTAGCGGAGGATTTTAAAATGAGTGCAACTTGGACAGTTATCCCATGGTCAATACTCAAAGATTTAACTATGAGTTATCGTGACTTAAGGGACACATTGAATAGACTAGACGAGGATCATCTAGACCAGACAGTCACGTTATATTCACTTCAGGATGATGATTTTGTACCTGCCATTATGACAGATTATACAGATGAAAGCACTCTTGAACATCTTGACTCAGATCATCTAGTTATCACGTTTTGATGTGCCAGTTTGACAAAGTGTCCACTCATTGCACCATTGGGGTGTATGTGTGGTTATAATAAGTACATAACAAACAAACTTCTCACATGGACAAAACTCAAATCATTATTAACAGAATACTACAAGTTGAAAACTTTCAAAATGTTGCTTGTGTATGTGCTAACTGGGCAGAATTCGTTCAAGAGTTAGCAGAGTGGGGTGTTGATGGATGTGCTAAAATCGATTTTGATGATCCTGAATTAGACATCCCAACACTTGATAAGTTCATGGTATCTGAAAATGGATATATCAGGGAGGTTGCTTAAATGTATACTACTAAAGACTTTAACAAAGATGTGGCACATCTAAGAGATCTCATCAAAAAATGTGATGATCTCATCGCTAAACAAGATCGTCATACAGATCACTTAATCAAACAATTCAATGGAGGTAAGTAATGAACAGTCTTAAAGAATTTGTTGACTATGTTGCATCTTTTTACCTACCTAGTCACCCCGATGTTTTATATCCTATAGAGGGATTGACAGAACAGAAAATTTATGATGCTTTTTACATCTACAAACATAGACTGTTAAAAGCATCAAACAATCCTGACAACAATTATACATGGGGTTATGGTGACAGTCTAGACAGAGAGCGAGTAAGGGACATCATTTTAGAGGACAGTTTAGAAACTGTCACATAGATGCCCCAAACACATCTCACACCTCTTATAATAGGTACATACAAACGAACTTCTCACAATCCCATGACTTATGACAACATTGACTTTTTACAAGAAGTATACAAAGATTATTGCACTAAGCATGAACTTCCCTTTGTTAGTGCTGATGAGCAAGACTATCACCCCGATCATGCTAAGTGGTTCAATCAGTTCATAGAATTGTGGGACTACGCACAGTCTTAAATCCTTTTTATCAAACCGCACTTTTTACAATGCACGATTCAACTCTAGATCTTTTCACTGAGCACGATGATGTGCTTGACGATCAACAGCATATGATTGACACAATGCGTGATGCTCTTTACGATGCTATGCATACTTGTGTAAACGATGGAAGACCAGATGATGCGGTTAGCGTCTATTCTGAGTGGTGTGTTGATGGTGCAGACCCAGAAAACGGAAATTATGTATTTACATTCTTGCCCGATCTCACCGATGCGGAATAACTCCGCATTTTAAATACTGGCGTTAAGTGTAGGTTATGCGGATTTGTGGGGTTATCCTACTAAGTTAATCCGAGAAACATACAAGCACTTTTGTAAGTCCAGTTTTCGTTCAATTCTATTCTTATTATTATGTCACCTAATTTTGCCGAGTTCCTGCTAGACTCTACAAACAATGGCAATGAATTGTTATCAGTGCTTGATGACATCGTGGAAGTAGTAGAAACAGGAGGAACTGATTTATAAGTTGAATTGAAACAGAAGTCAAGCGATCTTGTGCCAGTGTGAGAAGTGGTACAGGGTCGCTTGATTTTTGCCGTATTCTATGCCATAATAAAGTCATAATCAAACATTACTCAATTTTTATATTATGCGTTATTCAGTTCACTGCCCATCCGCACCCTACGAAAATTCATCTTTTGTTAATTTAGATGATTGTTGGGGTCTATGCCTTGACTTATCCGAAGAGTATGGATATGCCGAGGTTCGCTATGGTGCTTGCATCATGGGATCCTACACTAATGGACAGTAGACAAACTGTCACATTCGAAGTTGTAGGGTCACATATATGCCCTATAATAAGAACATAAGCAAGGATGCTCACATTACCAAACGCTGAGGGATACCTTTCTTGCTTATACAAAATTTTCACTTCTCACGAGACAAAAATGACAACACCCAACTTATTCACCCAAATGTTTGAAACTGTCCTATCTCTACATTTTGGACGCACATTTTGGTTAGATGAAGAAAACGAGTTTTGCTCTGCACCCACTTTCAAAGATGGAAGCACTGACTGGGAAATGTGGGATTATGTCAGCGAGTGGGAGGATCTAGAGGGCGTTGATCTCACAAAGTTGTTTGACGTTCATAGAACACTAGTTCAGCAAAAAACACTAGAGGAGGCAAGAGCATGAAATTTGCAGATTTAAAACCAGTTGACAGATATACAAGATCGGGACACTGGGGAAAGTTTATAATGTGCCCCTCTTGTTATTCAGTTGAGAGAGTCAGGCATTTTTCATGGTCTGCTTTGAGTTGTCAGTCTTGCAGAAAGATGATAAACAAAAATGACTGGAGAGTCCACAGTAATGGGACACCTTACTAAGTGTCACATCAAATCCCCATTAGGTGCTCTGTGCCCCTATAATATTAATATACGAAAGGAAATTATTATGTCATCACTACATCACGAAACACTCTTAGAAACATGCTACGATGAGGCATGGGAGGACTACAGAAAAGAGCACAATCTAACTTCAGATCAACTTGACGCATTAGATCAAAATTCTGAGTTGGGTTATCTTCCTATTATTGCAGAGGAAGCACAGAGACGCTTTGAAGATCTGTGCCTCTAAATTATCATTATACAGCAAACAAACACTTCTCACAAAATGACTAAAAAAACTTCACTTGCTACACATCAAAATTTCATTTCAGCGATTAATCAACTTCCATCATTTGTTGCTGATACAAATGCAGATCTAGACGAGTCTTATGACTGGGTAGCGGATCAGATCGGTCTTGATTCATTTGTGGATGACTCCGAGGCGTGGGATCTATTTTACGATGCTTACCACGATGCAGCACAGTTCGTGCTTCCAGATGTGCCACTCGATTAAGTGTCACACAAGGGGTATACATGCCCCTATTTTCCATTATAATAAGTACATAACAAACAAACACTTCTCACATCATGCGTAAAATTGAAACTCAAATGAACAAAGCAATCAGAACTCAGTCAAACTGGTCTGGTTCTAATACAACAGTTTTCACAACTGACAACGGTCTTGAGTCTACCGTCTACCTACATGGAAATCACATTGCTACATATTTCCATGCTGAAAGACAGTTACAACTTTTCAACGGCGGTTGGGAATCAAATACAACTAAATCACGTTTGAATGCTTTACTAAGTGAGTTCTCTTACGGTTCAAAAGTATTTCAAAAAAACTGGGTTTGGTTCCTTTCACAGTTCGGAACAGGTACAGCAAAACCATTTTTCAACGGCGTTACAGTGGGGGCGTAATGAGATATATTTTAATGATCTTTGTTATCTTTATAGGTGCCCAGATAGGACTAAACGCCATCAACTCACTTAAAGAGATACAAAACGAAAAACTAGATCAGATTTGTAAAATTGATCCTAGTTACTGCCAACCAAATTCTAAATAGAGTTTTACCCATGAGCAGATTTGAAAGAGGTCAATTTGTAATCTACGAGGGTAGATCTTCCTATATCAATTTTGTTTCAGACCAGTACATAACCGTATGTATTGCTGAGTCACTCAAACCACCCGAAGAGGCGGAGCATTCGGTCAACCCATACAGGCAAGTTAACGTAGTAGTTAATCCTGACTATTGGAAGACCATAATTCCAGACCCCACAAAACCCTATAATAGGTTTTCCACAGAGTATGCGGAAATTGTGGAAAACATTAAATAAATCTAGGTGTGTGTTTTATCTCTCGGTAAATGTGTTCAGGTGATGCACTCTTAGCACGTTTCCTATGAACTGTCAAGCACCTCTTAACAATCTCCGAGACACTTGACAAACACTCCGAAATTTGGTACAATGAACCTTGTAAGGGTTCAGAAAAACAAACTCTAATCTAACTCAATCCTATGCTTTACACTATCTACGATAACAACGAGATTCTCCGAGGTCAGTTTAAATCTATCTACGATCTTGAGAGGTATATTGATGGCATCCGCATTGAGAGGGGTGAACAGTTTCCCAACACTCCGAGGACAACACCGTTTGAATATGTGAAGAGCATCGGATGGTATTGGGAAATTGCTGATAATCTAGGGGTTGACAACCTAGCAGCATCCGAGGTATAATAGAGACATGAAAGGGGGTTCCACTATGTAACAACAATTCGCTACAGATTACATGCACTAAGTTATAACAACTGTGAACAGTGCTAAATGTTACTCAGGGCAGTTAATTTACGCCCCTTAATATATAAAAACGGCCACTACCCTAACCTACAAAGGTTCCCCAGAGCGATTGCTATATTATTCGAATAAAGTTTTCCACAGGTATTAAAAAATTTTCCACAGGAGAAAAATGGACTCTAAGGTTCGCACACAGAGGCAAGACACACGTACATGGGCAATTGAGCAATTGATAAGGCACGAGTCATTCTTAGACCCTAGGATGTATGCCTGTGCTGATTATTATGCCTCATCATACGCTTCTCAAGTATTAGATGATCTATATACACTATGGATAGAGTGGAAGAAAGATAATCCCACTGACAATCCGCAAGTCATTAACCGCCTATAGAGATATGTCCCATAGATTCACAACCAAACTCGAAGAAGATGATTTCGGTGATTTAATTGTCACCATACCATATGAAATTTGTGAAGAACTGGGATGGACGGTTGAAGACGAATTAGACTATGATATTACCGAAGATGGTACTGCATTTACACTGAAGAAAGCAAATGACTAATGAAACACCAAAGATTACTGATCCGATAGACGTAGAAACTGTCAATGTCACAGTTGATCAGATTGGTGACTCTCTAAGAAACATTAATGAGTGTATCAGAGTGCTTGGAAATCGTCTCAAAGACGTAGAAACGTATGTTTCCGAGTTACCTACCCCAGACAAGACTTTCTACAAACCAGAGGGGTATGAGGACTATAAGAACTTGCGAGAAAATTTTGATGAATTATATCGTCGGGTAAAGTTAGTTGAGGAGCAAGCACACCCCGCCCCGTCCACAAATCATGGAAAACGACTCACTGCTTTAGAGGAAAAAGTAAATGGGATGCAAAACTAATCAATTTACTGATATATGTGGACCAGTTCATTGTTATAATTACACAGCACCGAATCCTCCTACGGTAGGAACTTCTGTGGGCGTGACGTTTGAATATAGGGAATATCCACATTCATTCATCCGAGATCCACAACAGAAGCATAATTACAATATTCCTGATAGAGATAACGATGCAATTATGCATCCATACTATGTGACTGAATATCGTGCCCCAAATCCACCCGCCGCAATTTGTGGTATGGCAACTAAGGTCGATAACTGTACTGATGACTATGGGAGAGAAGACTTTGATGAAAGTATTATTGCCTTAGGGTTTACCCCAACTATGTTGTCATTTGACTTTCAATACTCTGATACTTGGATTTCTTATATCTTTGATACCTCAGATGATGCAGGTCACATTGGTTTGGCAGCATATTGGATAGAAGACGATGAAGGGGAAGTCATAACTACTGTGCTTCCTACTGGAACAGAAGGTGATCCAGACTATGATCCAGGTAGTACCTCAAGTTCATTCTCTGGTGAGAGTATATGTGTGCCTTGTACTAACTTTAATTGTACCGCCGCGAAAACCACGTTAAGTTACACAGGTTGTGAGGATCTAACTGGTGATCCAGATTGCCCACATCCTACGTTGTTTGCCTTTGGGACTGACTCACTTAAGATCGGATTTAGTTATGATCAGTTCTCAAATACTTTACCTGACGGTGTTTTAGACTTTGAAGTTAGTTTTGATGGTGTAACATACTCTGATGGGTGGAATTCTACTGAATTAAGTGGTATTGACTTCAATTCAAGTCAAAATCCATGGGCAGTTGCTGATGCTGGATTCTCTGATTTTGAAATTTTTGATCTTGAGACATCAACTGCGTCAGATTTTAGAGTAAAATTTAGAATTGAGTCTAGATTTGACGATTCTGGTACAAATGTAGTGATGCTTGGTACTAAATGGGTTGCAACTGAGATATTAAGTAATGGAACAGGGTATAGTGTAGGTCAAATTTTCCCATTATCTGTTCAAGTTCGTTTAGATAGTGGGGCATTAACGACATTAACACTAAATTTAAAGATTACTGCTGTTGGTCCTATTGAAAATCTCTCTGGCGGTAACGTTGAAGATGTCATGAGAAAGGGTGATAAGATCAACGGACACACAATTACCCGCACGTTTCACACTGAAATAGGTAAATTTCCGTATCATGTGGCATATCTTGACGGAAATGGTAATAATTTTACTAAAGATACGCAATATACCTCTGATAGAAACCATGTTATTACCGTAAAAGCAGGTTATGGTGTTGCAGATCGTGCAATGATGGTAGGTTTATTTGAATTTTTAGATAAATCTCTGCAATTTGTTACGGGAGACGTTAATCAAAACGCTCCAGACATCTTTAATACCGTAGAAGCACCGTCTGCATGGATTTCTCTTGACGAAAATGGAGGAATTAGCGACATAAACATCTCTAATGGTGTGTATAGGTTCAATTTAACTAACTTTGATCAACTTAATACTACAAATGAGTTGACTGGATACTCTACTGGTGAGAATATTGCGACTACTGGTGGAACTGGAAGCGGATTAACAGTCGATATTGAGGTTGGAAGCATACTTGACGATGAAAGTAACACTCAAGTTGATCGTATTTCCACTGTAAAAATTAATAATCCTGGTACAGGATACACTGAAGGTGATAAAATTACTATTTCTGGTGGTTCTGCCGTAATTCAAATCGCAGAAGTCACTAATGGCGGAGCAAATTTAGATAAATTGCAAGATAATCCTATTTTGGACATCACTAGTCCCGCAGATAGTAATACTGGTGTATCACAAACGTCTACAGATGACGGAAATACAGAATTTGTGCTATCAACTAGTCCTAGTGGACTTAAATTAGAACTTGTTACGAAGGATGGTGGTGCTGATGTTGAAATTATCTCCGAAACTGGTGGAAATAATCAATCAGCAGAGGTAAAAGGCAATTTTACTGGAGGATCTTTGACTTCCGTAGATATTATTAGACCAGGAAAGGGATATAGTGTAGATAAAAGACCCGAATTAATCATTACTAACTTTTTTGAAGAGGAAACGGAGGTTGTTGACAACGCTGCACAAAGAGATACCTTGGTTCCTGAGTTTCAGGGCATACTCAAAGACCTTCCAGAGGGAGATATAAAGGCATCTTCCGCTGATTTACAGGCAATTGACGATTCTTATGCTGAAGTTCCCGTAACAAGGGAGAATAAGTACAAAAATCCTCCTATGGAAGTTAAAATGGATCCAGAAAGAGATCGTTTAGAACAAAGATCTCAACGTAAATTACAAAAGTTCCAAACAGATCCATTAAAATCTCTTATTGTACCAGATTATGATACAGATTTTCTAAGTGACACTCCAATTGATGAAGATTACAAGAAAGTAATTACAGATGGTAAGAAAACAAGTCAGGATACTGTTTTAAAAGATATTGATGATATCACTCAAGAGAGGTATCCTGAGTTTGTGCGTATCCCTGAATCAAAGGTAGAAACTAATGCGGGTAGTTTTACAGAATTACCGCAGGCATCAAATTACACTAAATACCTCATGAGGCAGTATCGACCTGATCCTGCTAAAGTTCAAACTCTAACAGTAAGTTTGAGTTGTACACCTGTTAATGTTGGTAAGTCACATTTTGTGTGTAATCAACCAACAGCAACACCAAATACTGATACTGGTGTAATTGACAACGGTGATGGGACAACTACCCAAGAAATACACATATTTTCTTTTGGAAATCAGGTATTGGGTCCAGGTTGTCAACCGTGGGAAGCACAGGGTACAATGACTATTTGGCATGATCTTAGTAGAGATGCCAGATCAGTAGTTAGAGCAACAGAAGCATATGGTAATCCATATGATGAATAAACGGGAGTAATATAATGCCAATTAGCGGAGGTGCAGCAGCACTATTCATGGGAAGTTGCAGTGGGCACGGAACAGGTTCTGGGTCTACTCATCATCCTGGATTGGGAGGGGGAACTCTTCCTGGTTGTATAAAACCACCAAAAGATCCAAAAATCGTTCCAAAGTCTGTACAACTTATGGATGCCACTACAATGTGGCCACCAACTCCACAGACTTCACTAAATGCTTTGACTAGGAATGTTAGAATCAATAAGATTGCTCCTATTATAGATCAAGATTTATTAATTACACATCCTACACCAACTGTGCATAAAGCATGCTATACTGGTATTCCCAAAGGGTGTCCACCAGGTTGTACTCCTAATCCTGCTTATTGGTGTACAATTGGAACACGTGGAGGACGCGAAGCTGCCGAAGGGCATGCTCGCAAATTATTTGCTACATGCAAAACAGTTTTTATCAATGGAAGACGAGCAGGTAGGTTTGGTGATCCCTTTGGGGACAAGAGCGTAGCGTTTCCATGTAATTCTGTAGTTACTGGATGTAGTAAAAATGTTTTTATCGGAATGACACGAGGTTAATTATGGCAAAAATGAAGCAAAGTCTTTCTGGAGGGTCTTTTGTAGAGACAATCCCGAAGAAATCTAGACAAGGGAGAGGAAAGCACTCAAAATACTCTGCTACAAGCAGAAATGGTGCTAAAAAGCGTTATCGAGGTCAAGGGCGATAAATACAATTGTATAAAGTCTTGATAGTGAGATGGCTTTAAAAAAAATAGGGGGAAAAGACTTAAAAAGATCGAGAAGTTTTAAGGACTTCTCGGTCAATTTTGCTAAAAACCCATTTACCGACGATCTTTCTATCGTGAATAATGACAACTCCATCAAACAGGCAGTTAAAAACATAATTTTGACTGCTCCTGGAGAAAAACCGTTTCAACCTTTGGTTGGTTCAAGAGTTTCCCAACTATTATTTGAACCTTTGGATGCATTTACTGCAGATACCATTGCGGAAGAAATTACAACGACAATCAAACAATATGAACCAAGGGTGAGACTTACAAATGTAGATGTCACTCCAATCTTTGAGGGCAGTAAATTAAATGTATCAATTGAATATAAAATAGTTGGTTTACCCATTGTTGAAACAATAGAATTTGTTTTACAGAGACCAGAGTAATGCAACCAAATAACCTAACAGCATTAGATTTTGAAGATGTAAAATCTTCAATAAAATCATATCTAAGAACTCGAACTGAGTTTACTGATTATGATTTTGATGGATCATCATTATCATATTTGATTGATCTACTAGCATATAACACATACTATACCTCGTTTAATGCAAATATGGCATTGAATGAGGCATTTTTGCCTTCTGCAACAGTAAGAGACAACGTAGTTAATCTTGCTAAGTTATTAAATTATGTTCCTAGATCAATTAGTGCATCTAAAGCATGTATAAAACTCAATTTAACTACTGAACAAGTAAATGGTGCATATCCAACGTCAGTAACGCTTAAAAAGGGTGCTGTGGCGACTGGTGGTGCATACATGTGGAATATATTGAGTGATATCACTGTTGGAGTTAATCAAACCACAGGTGAGGCAATATTTGACGCTGTTACCATTCGTGAAGGTAGTATAGTTACTTTTTCATACATTGTTAACACATTTGGAAAGCAAACATATAAGGTTGCTTCAGAAGACGCGGATATTTCAACTTTAGTTGTAAAGGTAAGACCAAACGAATCATCCACTCAGTTTGACCTCTACAGTCGTGCAGAGACTGTTGCGACAGTATCACCAACAACTCGCTCTTACTTCTTGTCTGAGACCGAGGACATGAGGTATGAGATTAGATTTGGTGATGATAGTGTTGGTAGGGCAGTAAAAGACGGAGAAGTTGTTGATCTTGAGTATTTGGTTACATCAGGTGCTGATGGTAATCAAGTTACTAGTTTTAGTTTTGTTGGAAGGATTGTAGATAATAATGATAGGGCATATGCTGCTGCTACCGTTAATTTGGTTACTAAGCAAAAATCTCAACAGGGAGATAAAGCAGAAAGTATTGAGTCAATTAAGTATAACGCACCGAGATATTACTCTGCACAGTATAGAGCAGTAACTGCACAAGATTATGCGATTATTACTAAAAATATCTACAGTAATGCAGATTCTGTAGTTGCATACGGTGGAGATTCTTTAAATCCTCCCGTTTACGGAAAGGTTTTTGTTGTTATTAAGACTAAAACAGGTTCAACTCTTAATGATGCAACTAAAAAGCAAATTGCTGCTGATTTAAGACCATATGCTATGGCATCTATCGATCCTGTTGTAACTGATCCTGATGATGTCTTTATCAATGTAAAAGTGTTTACTTTATATGATACTGGTTGCGGATCAAATCCATCTGAAATTGAGACTGATATTAGTAAAGCAATTACTGATTGGGGACTACAAACAAAGATCAATAATTTCAACTCAACCTTCAGGGCAACAGAACTTGAAAAAGCAATTTCACTTGCTAATAGTTGTGTTACAGATACATCACTTCAAACAACCATTTTGAAGTATATCAAACCAGATACAAACTCAACTAACACATATTGTGTTGCTACAGGATCTAATTTGTATAATAGTGCTCCTAGTAGAGATGGTGATACTGATGGAGTTTGTAAAAAAGAACCCGTAATTTTATCTGGTACATTTAGAACGGCTGATAGACCTGGCGTTGATCAGCAGTTTGAAGATGATGGTTATGGAAATTTAAGAACTTTCTATAATACTGGTATTCGTAAAATTTATACCAGTGATAATGCGGGAACGGTAAATTATGATAATGGTCAAATTTGTTTTGGTCCTGTTAATGTTATAAACTCTGGTTCAGCAGCGTTTGTTGCTGGTGCCGTTACAATCACTGACGACACAACTGGAATTGGAGAAGTTGCAGATGCTAACTTATTACCAGTAGATCTTCAAATCCCAGTTCAGTTTATTCCTGCAAATAACTCTACTATTCCAGCAACAACACCTGGAACTATCATCAATATTATTAATCCTGTAATTACAGTTGTTCCTGTTGGAACAGTCGTACCTCCCACAGTCCCACTAAATAGTTTGACACCAACGGATTTCAATGTAACGCCTGCTATACTTGACATCCCAACCATCAGTAATCCTGGTGCAATCAACGATTCTAGTTGCTTCTAAAGTTAGATGAATATTAATAAGGTCTCCCAGTCTATTGCTTCTCAGGCTCCTGAGTTTCTAAAGACAGATTACCCACTGTTTAATAAGTTTATTGAGTACTATTATAG
>Ga0163110_10001163_pt1 | contig 13300 bp, 11 predicted proteins | sample CRUFie1St17metaG_FD_108703 | JGI IMG/M metagenome (GOLD analysis project Ga0163110, IMG submission 108703) | Marine microbial communities from the Costa Rica Dome - CRUD Field 142mm St17 metaG | ecosystem: Environmental > Aquatic > Marine > Oceanic > Photic zone | place: Costa Rica: the Eastern...
CATTTTTACACCTTTTAAGCCTAAAACGTTTGCAATTTCATGAGGATCTGTGAACATCGTAGTTGTTCCATGGGCAATTACAGCATTGGTAAATTGACCAGGTGTTAACATACCACTTTCAATATGCATATGAGCGTCACAAAGCCCAGGAATAGCAAATTTATCATGAGCTTCTATTATTTTAGTGCTTTCTCCAATACAGTGTTTTATTTCAGGGCCACAGTAAGCGAATCTGCCATTCTTGATCGCAATATTATAATTTGGCACTATTTCCCTAGTATGAACATTTACCCAGCTACAATCTTTTATAACCACGTCAGCGGATTTTTCCCCAGCCGCTACGGCAATTAGGTCAGCTGCACTGTCAGCCCAAGACATTAAATTAATATTTTCCATAAATAATTTTGGCATGGGTTTTTATTTTATACAACCCACGAATGAAATAGCAGCTTTAAATTAAAATCTAGACTATAGATATTTATTGTGAAATATTAGAACAAAAAGTGAACAAATTATAATGCAAAAACGTTTTTTATCGCTATATTTTCCATATTTAGGAGTCGAGCATATTTTTCGCTCAAAAAGTGACTTAAATAAAACTCCTTATGCAGTTGTATCAAAAAATAATAATGTACTTTTTATTAATAGCATATCTTTTTTTGCTAAAGATAAAGGTCTTTATATTGGTCAATCATTGAATGATGCTCAAGTTTTGTGTCCCAATTTGCATGTTAAAGAAGTAGATTTTTTTACAGAAAACCGTTTTCTAAAAGTTTTACAACGATGGGCAAAAAAATTTTCTCCTTTAGTGAGTATAGATGGTAAAACGAGTTTAATATTAGATATTACAGGGTGTGGAAATTTATTTAGGGGAGAGGGTAATTTAATTAGAAAAATTGAACAAGATAGCATCGATATGAAGTTAACCGTTATAATAGGTGTTGCTGATACAATAGGTGCTGCCTGGGCTTTGGCTCATTATGAAGTCTCAAAGAATCGATCATACCGTAATGGTGATTTGATTGATCAAGAGGCAAGAGCTACTAGATCTCGTTCTTTTAAGAGAAAGATAGAATCTAACTTAATTTGTAGTGCAGTAGATGTAATATTTTTGTCAAATAAAAGAATATCAAAACCTGGCAATACTAGTGATATTTTAAATGGATTGCCAATATCATTGTTGCGACTTCCACAGAAAGAAGTATCTGAATTGGTGAAACTTGGTATTTATAATATAAAAGAGCTAGATAGCCTGCCTCGTGGACCATTGGAGCGTCGTTTTGGGTTAAATATTTTAAAAAGGTTAGATCAAGCTTTTGGCAGATGCTCTGAGCCAATATCGACTGTAGACTCGAATATATACCTTGGTGTCAGAATGACTTTTCCAGAGCCAATTGTATTAAAAAAAGATATTCTTTATGTAATAGAACGCTTATTAAAATCTTTGGGCAAAAAAATAAGTAAGAGCGGTAGAACCATTAGAAGATTACAGCTGTATTTTTATCTTACTAATCATGAAGAAAAGATAATAGAAGTTAGTTTATCTAAAGCTACTGTGAATGTGAAAAAAATCTTTAATCTATTTGAATTACAGGTAGAAAAACTTGTCTTACCTTTTGGTATTGATCGTATAAGAATCTGTGCATCTGAGGTAGAACTAGTTAATTTAAAACAAAAGAATATGTCTTTAGACAATAAAATGACTTCAAATTATAGCATGAAGATGGATGTTCTTTTTCATGATTTAATTACACGTATAGGAGCGCGAATTGGTCTTAATAGAATTGTAAGATTAGGGCCCGCAGATAGTAATATTCCTGAGAAGACAGCAAATATTTTTGCAGCAGCATGGTCAAAACCAATACTGGATTGGCCTAGGAGTTTTTTATCTCGCCCAATTTATATTTTTCAGCCAGAGCATATTGTTCCAATTTACTTAAATCGTAGTTTAAAGGCTTTTCGGTGGCGTTCAGTAGATTTTGAAATTATGCATGCCCGTGGGCCTGAGCGTATTTCACCAGAATGGTGGTTAGATGATAAAAACTGGAGAACAGGGGTCAGGGACTATTGGAAAGTTATTACAAATAGTGGTGAAGCCCTTTGGTTGTACAAAGCCCATCGAGGCATAGTTTCTAAAGAATGGTTTTGTCATGGAAATTTTGGTTAATGTTGTTTAAAGTACTATTTGATTAATGAGATAATGTTAATTTAGATGAATTTAATTGGAGGTTTTCGTGTTAGTAGTAATATCACCAGCAAAAAAATTAAATTGGGATCCGGTTGATTTAAGAAATGTAACTGCACCAATCTTTGAACATAAAGCTTACGAGCTCAGTCAAATAGCAAAAGATTTAAACCAGCAAGAATTAAGTGATTTAATGGGTATTAGTGCCAATCTTGCAAAATTAAATCATGACCGATTCAATTCTTTTACAAATAATGCTTCTGACAGAAACACTCGCCCAGCAGCAATAGCTTTTGCGGGGGATACGTACTCTGGTTTAGAAGCGAAAACATTGGATTTAGATTCCTCCAGATATGCTCAAGACCATTTGAGGATCTTATCGGGGCTGTATGGGCTTTTAAGGCCTTTTGATTTAATTCAGCCATATAGATTGGAAATGGGTAGTAAGTTAAAAACCAAGAAGGGTAATTCTCTTTATGAATATTGGGGGGATACGATTTCTAATGAGTTAAATAATCAAGCAAAAAAAGTTAATTCAACTATATTACTAAACTGTGCTTCAAATGAGTATTTTAGTGCGGTGGATAGAAAAAAATTAAAGTTGAAAGTAATTAATCCAGTTTTTTTGGAAAACAAAGACGGGAAAGCTAAGATTATTAGTTTTTTTGCGAAAAAGGCAAGAGGTGCAATGGCAAGATTTGTTGTGGAGCAAAGGGTGAACGATGTTACGGGTATAAAAGATTTTGATAGTGGGGGTTATAAATTTCAACCAAAAGAATCTACCAATGATAAGATGGTGTTTTTGCGTAATCATACTACTTAACTAACACTTGCAAGTTGAAGCATTTTGAAAAACAGAAATAAGTTTCAAATTTACAGATATTTAGCGTCGTCTCTTATCTTAGTGTTCATATTTATTATGCCACTAGATGTTTTTTCAAAAACTGTAGAGAAGAGCCTCATACCTAAATTTTTGGTTCAGGACTATTCTATTTTATCAAAGCAAGATTCAGAAAAAATTCAGTTAGAATTTATGAATTGGATCGCCAGTTTCAGAGAAAAGGCTTTAGCGAATGGTATTTCTTCTAAACTTTTTGATAGCTTAATGCCTGAAATAAAATATAATGAAAATTTAATAAAATTGGATCGCAAACAATCCGAATTTACAAAGCAGATATGGGAATATTTAGATATAGCTGTATCTAATCGTAGAATTGAAAACGGTAAAAAAGCATATCAAAAGAATAAGACAATTATTCGAGAAATAGAAGACTATTACAATGTCGATGCTAAAACAATTATTGGAATATGGGGTTTGGAAAGTTCCTATGGAGTCCAGAAAGGAGACACAAAAACTATTCAAGCGTTAGCTACGTTGGCTTTTGATGGACGGCGGCGGCTTTTTTTTGAAGAACAACTTATAGCGGCATTAATGATTTTAGAGCGAGGGGATATATCATTCAATGATATGAAAGGTAGTTGGGCTGGTGCGATGGGACACACTCAATTTATACCAACATCCTATTTAACTTATGCACAAGATTTCAATGATGATGGCCGAGCAGAGATTTGGTCTAGTGACCCTACTGACGCCCTCGCATCTACTGCTAATTATTTGAATAAACATGGTTGGGTAAAGGGACATCCCTGGGGTTTAGAAGTGAAACTGCCGGACACTTTTGATTATCATTTGATTGGAAAGAAAAAAAAGAAGAGTATAATTTATTGGTCTTCACTTGGTGTTAAGTTAGTGAATGGTGATAGTTTGCCTGATTATGGTGACGCCTCAATTATTTTGCCAGCAGGTCATACTGGTGTAGCTCTAATTATTTTTGATAACTTTCACGTTTTGGAAAAATATAACACTTCTTTGGCTTATGTTTTGGGTGTGGGGCATTTGGGCGATAGAATTATGAATGGAGAATCATTTCAAAATAAGTGGCCGAGAGATGAAAAGGCTTTATCGACTGAAGAAAAAAAGGAGTTACAAGAATTTTTGTTACGAAATGGTTACAATATTGGTAAAGTTGATGGAATGATTGGGTCAAAGACAATTGGAGCAATTAGATCTGTACAAAGTAAATTGGGACAAATTCCCGATGGGTTTGCTACTCAAAAATTTTTAAATTCACTGAAAAAATGACATGTATTTAGGTTTTGGGCTTTAATTGATATTTCATTTTGTTAAGATCGACCTAATTTTTTAATTAGAGGACCTTATGTCAGATATCTTACATCAACCGTCACTGGCTTTTTCTACGAATGCTCATTTAAATAAACCTCAATATGACGTTATGTATGAGGAGTCGATAACCGATCCAGAAGGGTTTTGGTATAAGCATGGGAAAAGGCTGGATTGGATAAAAGATTATTCAAAAATAAAAGATGTCTCATTTGAACATCCGAATGTATATATAAAATGGTTTGAAGATGGCATTTTAAATGTGAGTGCAAATTGTATTGATAGACATTTAAGTACACGAGGAGAGCAGACAGCTATTATTTGGGAGGGGGACAGTCCATCAGACGAAAAACATATAACTTATTCAGAATTGCATGATAAAGTTTGTCGATTGGCTAACGTATATAAATCATTAGGAATTGGAAAAGGTGACCGAATAGTTTTGTATATGCCTATGATTCCTGAAGCAGCATACGCAATGCTTGCTTGTGCTAGAATTGGGGCTGTTCATTCAATTGTTTTTGGCGGTTTCTCTCCAGATGCTTTGGCATCTAGAATTACTGATTGCTCCGCTTCACTTGTAGTGACTGCTGATCAAGGACCGAGAGGAGGCTCTCTAATTCCTTTGAAAGAGAACGTTGATAAGGCTTTAGAAATCAGTGGTGATGTGAAGGTTTTAATGGTTGAGCGAACAGAAGCTAAAGTAAATTTAAAAGATGGCAGAGATTATTCTTATAATAAATTAATGGTTGAAGCTTCAGCTAATTGTGATCCAGAACCAATGGCGGCTGAAGATCCACTATTTATTCTTTATACTTCTGGCTCCACTGGTAAACCAAAAGGGGTGCTTCACACTAGTGGAGGTTACCTGGTGTATGCTTCAATGACCCATCAGTATACTTTTGACTATCATGATGGTGATATATTTTGGTGTACTGCTGATGTCGGTTGGATAACAGGTCATAGCTATATTGTTTATGGACCGCTTGCTAATGGAGCTACAACCTTGATGTTTGAGGGTATCCCCACTTTTCCAGATGTTGGAAGGTTTTGGGCGGTATGTGAAAAACATAAAGTTAATCAGTTTTATACAGCTCCGACCGCAATTAGAGCATTAATGGCTCACGGAAATGCACCTGTAGAAAAATATAATTTGGATAGCATTAAAGTACTTGGTACAGTTGGGGAACCAATAAATCCTGAAGCATGGAATTGGTATAATAATATCGTTGGTAAGGGACAAAAGCCTATTGTAGACACGTGGTGGCAGACAGAAACTGGTGGTCATTTGTTGACACCAATTCCAGGAGCAATAGCAACTAAGCCAGGATCATGCACATTACCGTTTTTTGGTATAGAGCCTGTAATTATAGATCCATCTACGAGCAAAGAAATTATTACAAAAGAGGCAGAGGGGGTTCTCTGTATCAAAGATAGTTGGCCAGGCCAGATGAGAACGGTATTTGGTGATCATGAAAGATTCGTGTCAGCGTATTTCTCTGATTTTAAAAATTATTATTTTACCGGAGATGGCTGTAGAAGAGATTCGGATGGTTATTATTGGATCACAGGTCGAGTAGATGATGTAATTAATGTATCAGGTCATAGAATGGGTACAGCTGAAGTTGAAAGTTCTTTGGTGGCGCATCAAAAAGTTAGTGAAGCGGCAGTAGTAGGCTTTCCACATGATATCAAGGGTCAAGGAATATACTGCTATATAACTTTGATGGCTAATGAAACTCCTACTGAAGAGCTACGCACTGAATTAAGAAATTGGGTTAGAAAAGAGATAGGACCAATTGCGACTCCTGATGCTATTCAATGGGCGCCGGGATTACCAAAAACTCGGTCTGGTAAGATTATGAGAAGAATTTTGAGAAAAATTGCGGAAAATGATTTTGGTTCTTTAGGTGACACTTCAACATTAGCCGATCCGATCGTTGTTGATAACTTGATACAAAATAGGCAAAATACGAATTAATTAAGTTTATGCAATTTAAATAAGTTATATATTAAAACTAATTAAAAGACGATGTATAACTTGAATATTAAGAGGCTTGTTTACTGTGCGAGTAATAGACCTTAGGGTAGTGATTTATTAAAACAATAATAGTATTCAAGTTGACACTATTTTAAAAAACTTTTTAGTGTTTAATTAGAATTATAAAATAAGGTTTTTATGACTGTAACCAATAAAATTGTGTCTGATTTTATAAATAATAATGTTGAATTTATTACCTCTGTACCGTGCAAACAGTTGGCGACCGTATTAGCTCAAATAGACTCAAGCCCTGAAATTTTACATGTACCCTGTAATAAGGAAGATGAAGGAATTGGACTATGTTCTGGTGCTTTTATGGGTGGAAAAAGGCCTGCTATTATAATGCAAAATACTGCATTGGGAGTTGTTGTTAATAGCCTGGTAACTCTCACGCAATTCTACAGAATGCCATTGCCAATGTTGATTAGCTATCGTGGAGAGATTGGAGAGCCAGTTGCGTGTCAGGTTGAGATGGCTGTTCATACCAAAGGAATATTGGAACAGCTAAAAATTCAAACTTATCATTTTCATAGCAAACAGGATGTTTCTGAATTTGATGGAATCCTCAAGCACTGTTTCATGAGCAATAGACCAGTAGCGATATTAACCGATGCTAATTTTTGGAACGAATAATGATAAGATATGATATTTTAAAAGAAATTTTGCCAATTATCAAAGATCAATTTATCGTATGCAATATTGGGTTGCCAAGCCAGGAGTTATATCAATTAAATGATAGGCCAACAAATTTTTACATGCTTGGAACTATGGGTTTGGCGTCTTCAATCGGATTAGGTATAGCGCTATCTCAGAAAAAAAAGATAATTTCTATCGATGGAGATGGTTCAATTTTGACTAATTTAGGTACGTTGTCCACTATTGCTAATAACGTAGCTAACAATTTTATTTTGTTAATTATTGACAATGGAAGTTATGGATCTACCGGAGATCAATTAACATACGCTGGAAAAAAAACATCTCTTACAGATATTGCCAGAGCTTGTGGATGTGAAAACGTCGTGGAATGCCAAGCAGAAGAGACTGCAGCTATTCTCAAGTCAGCATTAAAGAGTGAGAAAATGACAATTATCGTGGCAAAATGCAAAAGTGGTAATGTCAAGGTTCCAGTTATTGAGGTTGATCCAGTGATAATTAGGCATCGATTTATGACAGAATTAAAGAATAAAAATGTTATTTAACAATAGGTTTATTTCCAAATACCAAAAATTTCAGTTGCACGGTTTGACGCTATTTTATTTAAATCAGCGCGTTTCATTGAGTTAAATGATGAATTTTGTAGCTCGTGTTTGTCACTTATACTGCAACGGTATAGTGTTGATGCTTCCACATTTTTTAAAACCTTTATTCTGTTCTTGCATAAGCAAGCAGAAAGCCAAATATCATCTACCCAAGTAAAGGATTTATCAATAATCGTATCTGCCATTAAAAAAAAATTTTTTCTAATTAAAACACCACCAAATCCTTGAGCAATCACACCATTTTTTTTTCGTAGGCGCTCGACATCGAAAGTACTTGCAGCAATAGCAGACTGTTTTTTACCCTTATGAAATACAAAAGTTTCTGCCCACGTAGGCTCGTATTCCCAGTCATCGTCACAATATAGAATATATTCTTCCACACTAGGATTATTTAATATTGGTAATATTTTAGATGCTGGCCCTAGATCCTCATTAATCCTATGAATTTTTATACCATTTGGCACTTCTGGTAAAACACCATCCCATTTTGGGAAGCGCTTATAATTTCTCGGTATATTTAACCATATGTTTTGTATTTTGGTAGTTTGATTAAGTAATGAATTTAATGTCTTACCAATTTTTGAAAATCTTGGAGGAATGGTTGTTAGTGAGATATCTATTAAAATAGTCATACAAAATTAAAGGGTTTTAGAGCCCTCAATTAAGCCCATATTTTCTAATTTTAAAATTATCTGAAGAGCACATTCATCTACATTGTAATCTTCTGTTTGAATAGTAAGTTCTGGATTTTTAGGTATTTCATAGGGATCTGAAATTCCTGTAAATTCTTTAATTTTTCCTTCACGAGCTAATTTATAAAGACCTTTTCTATCTCTTTTTTCACACTCTTCTAAGGAGGTTGCGACGTGTATCTCTATGAAGACACCATAATGTTCAATTTCAGATCTAACCGTTTTCCTGGTCTGTTGATAAGGTGCTATCGGGGCACAAAGCGCAATTCCACCATTTTTTGTAATTTCAGATGCAACATATCCAATGCGCCTTATGTTTAAATCTCGATGCTCCTTAGAAAAACCTAATTCGGAAGAGAGATTTTGCCTCACTACGTCTCCATCTAATAAAGTTACTGGTCTACCCCCTAATTCCATTAATTTTACCATTAAAGCATTTGCGATCGTAGATTTACCGGATCCTGACAAACCTGTGAAGAAAACCGTAAAACCTTGTTTTGTTTTAGAGGGATGAGATTTTCTCAACTCTTCCACAACTTCTGGGTAGCTGAACCAATTGGGAATCTCGAGACCTTCTTGAAGGCGTCTTCTCAGCTCTGTTCCAGAAATACTTAGATATTTATCATTGGGTCCTAAAGTATCAACTTGTTCATATTGTGCTCTTTTTTCAACATAAACCATATTTTTGAAACCTACCATTTCAATTCCCATCTCAGAACTAAATTTTTCAAATAATTCTAAAGCTGCATATGGATGGTAAAAATCTTTACCATTTTTATCTTTGCCAGGCCCTGCATGATCTCGACCTACAATAAAATGAGTACAGCCATAATTCTTCCTAATAAGACCATGCCATATAGCTTCCTTTGGTCCGGCCATCCTCATAGCTAAATTTAGAAGTGACAGTGAGGTTGTTGATTTTGGGTAGTGTTTCAATACGGCTTCATAACATCTTACCCGCGTAAAATGATCTATGTCCCCGGGCTTTGTTAAGCCAATTACAGGGTGAAGCAATAAATTGGCTTGTACATCTTTGGCGGCTTTAAATGTTAACTCTTGGTGGGCTCTGTGCAGAGGGTTTCTGGTTTGAAATGCTACTATTTTTTCCCACCCCAGCTTCTGAAAATAAGAACGCAACTCATTAGGGCTATTTCTACGCTCCTTGAAATCATAATGATTTGGAGGTTCCAGTCCTTGTATTTTCCCCCCTACATAAATGGGGTTAGTATTATTTAATAAGTAATTTACACCGGGATGAGACTCATCAAGGGTTCCATAAATTTTTTGTGCTTCAATTTTCTTGTCTGGAACCCATAGGTCTGTAATTGTCATTTGAGCAAGAATAACGCCTTCATGATCGCATAGAGCAATGCTTTTACCGATTGAAAGGTTTTTGGCAAAATCTTCGGTTACATCTAGTATTATTGGAATGGGCCATAAAGAGCCATCCGCTAGTCTCATATGATCCAAAACATTTTCGTAATCAATTTTACTTAGAAACCCCTTAAGCGGGTTAAACGCACCATTCATTAATAATTCTAGATCACATATTTGCCTGGGCGTTAAATCCCAGCGCTTTAGATCTACAGTATTATTTCGAAGATCTGATAACTCAGTGTCTTTGATATACAACTCGATTATATTTTTCATTTTCTTAAAATAGACTTTCTAGTCGTTTTCAGATAAAAATTTTTCAGCTTCTAATGCGGCCATGCATCCCATGCCAGCCGATGTCACGGCTTGCCTGTAAATATAATCTGTTAAATCACCAGCCACAAAAACACCAGGAATTGATGTAGCGGTACTATTTGCATTTGTGACAACATAACCGCCCATGTGTGTTTCTAGTTGGTTCTTAACTAAGCTATTTTCGGGGGCATGTCCTATCGCTACAAATACGCCTTTGCATTTTATATGAGACATTTTGTTTGTCTTTACATTTTTAACATTTAAACCTGTCACAGATAATGGATTTTCATTTCCTAAGATTTCGTCTACCTCATGAAACCATAGGGTTTCAATTTTTGAATTTTTGAAGAGCCTATCTTGCAAAATTTTCTCTGATCTTAGTTCGTCGCGGCGATGGATTAATGTAACTTTTGATGCAAAATTAGTTAAAAAAAGAGCTTCTTCTACTGCAGTATTACCACCACCAATTACTGCAACTTCTTCACCTTTATAAAAAAAACCATCACAAGTAGCGCAAGCTGATACTCCAAAACCTTTAAACTTATTTTCAGACTCTAAGCCTAACCATTTTGCTTGTGCTCCTGTTGCTAAAACAACTGCATCTGCGATGTATTTATCGCCTGATTGACCAGTTGCGATGAAGGGCCTTTTGGATAAGTCAATCTTATCAATGTGGTCAAATATAATATCTGTTCCTACTGCTTTAGCATGAGCTTCCATATTGACCATTAACTCAGGCCCTTGGATTTCTTTTTCTCCCGGCCAATTTTCAACTTCGGTGGTAATTGTTAGTTGTCCTCCAGGTTGTACGCCTTGGATTAGGATTGGATCTAGCATAGCTCTGCTTGCGTAGACACCGGCTGTATATCCAGCTGGCCCAGAGCCAATTATCAATAAACGAGTGTGTTTTTCTTTGGGCATTAAGCTTCTCTTAAATGGATAAGTTTTCATATAGCTCGTAAAATGAACAAACAAAAGACCAAGTGGTAATTCTTTTTATAGTTTAATTATGTTTAAGAAGTTTTGTTTGTCTTGTTTGAAATATTATTGCGTATCCAATTAGTAATTTGTAATGTTTCGTTAATCATATGTTTAAGGATTCGTTATGGGAATTTCAAAATTAGATGCTGTGGATCGAAAAATTTTGGCAGAATTACAGAACGATGGCCGGATAACCAATGTAGACTTGGCAGGAAAAGTTGGTATATCAGCTCCCCCATGTTTGCGTCGAGTTCGTACTCTTGAAGAAAAGGGGTTCATTAATGGTTATCACGCAGATGTAAATTCGAGAGATTTGGGGTTTGAAGTGCAAGTTTTTGCGATGGTGGGGCTCCATTCTCAAGCAGAGAATGACTTGGCTTCCTTTGAAGCACAATGTGCCAATTGGCCGTTGGTTAGAGAATGCCATATGTTAAACGGTGAAATAGATTTTATTCTCAAATGTGTAGCTCCTGATCTAAGTACCTTCCAGAGTTTTTTAACAGGTCATTTAACATCGGCTGAGAATGTTGCGAGTGTTAAGACATCTCTTGTGATTAGATGCGCAAAAGATCAGCCAGGTGTGCCTTTTGAGGTCCTTGAAGAGAGATTATTGAAGGATTATTAGTACTCGAGCATTATTGTTGAGATTAATCTGCCATAATCTGGCTCTGATTTGTGAATTGATCTTCGATAAGAAAAATACAAATCAGAATTCTCATAAGTGCAGAAATCGATTATATCAATTTTTTTAATACCAGCTTTCATTAATTTTGAAGTATTAAATTTGCTTAAGTCGAAGTAATATCTATCTTGCGCGCCTTCAATAAAGCAAGCTTTGTTAGTTTCGTCTTTTTGGTTAAATAATTGATAAAATTCAGGTCCTACTTCATAATTTTTTTGATTAATAGTTGGACCTATAGCAGCTGAAATATTTTTTAATTCTGCTCCAATTTTTATCATACTAAGGATAGTATTTTCTATAATACCATTTAGTGCACCCCTCCAGCCAGCATGTGCAGCGCCAATTATTCCATTTTTGTTGTCGATAAAAAGAACTGGCTGACAATCAGCTGTTAAAATACATAAAACAATATTTTTTTCAGAGGTAACTAATGCATCACCCTTTCGAACATCATTTAAATATTTATTAATCGTTATGACATCTGAAGAATGGTGTTGATGAACAAATGTCAATGCTGAGGGGTCAACACCCATAGACTCAGCCACTAACAATCGATTTTTCTGTACGAGTTTTGGATCATCCTTAGAACCTAATCCACAATTTAAGCCCTTATAAATTCCTGATGATACCCCACTTTTTCTAGTATAAAATCCGTTTTTTGAGCCTAATAGATATGTACTTTGATGATATGATAGTGTCATATGTTGAATCCTGCTGGCAAAGTGTGTTTTGTAGGCACCATTGCGATTGCTTTAAATAATTCACCCATCTCAGATGGATTTATGAGGCGGTCTTGCTCGGACTGAAGTTTTAGCCTCTGATTATATGGTAGATCTTCCATTAATCTATCAAATCTGCTGGAAATCCCTAACCTTTTCAATAGTAAGCCTTGACTGGTTGTTTTTGTTACTACGATATCTGATGCATAATTTTTTAGATCTCCAAAATTGACATGGGCGGTCAAATCGCAGTCTCCAGGATATTTTAAAGGGTCGATTGTTTTGTGATTTTTGACAGCTTGAAAAGTGTTACCTACTAAATTTTCATCTCCGTAGTCTATAATTATAGCACAGCCACCGAAGGTCCCAATTCTTTTAGATAATTCTTGAATTATTGGTTTTGCAGCAGTACAGATTTCGACTACATCGCCTTTTTTAATATTTTTTGCACGACTATCAATGGTATGTAGAGGAATTTCATCTCCGAAAAAATAACTGAGTTTATCCTCATTAATTCCTATTAAAGTTTCTCTCCAACCTAGGTTAGATTTTTTGAACTGTCTGATTGGAAGGGCATCAAAGAATTCATTTGCAATAAAGAAAATAGCTTTTTGTGGAAGTGCCTCGATTTTGTCATGCCACGTGATATTATATTTTGATAATGTCTCTCTTTGAACTCTCATCAGTGTTTCACTTTTTTCAATTAAATGAATTGTCATGCTCTGATGAAACTCTGGTATCGTTTTTGTAGCACGAAGAATATCGGCCATTAACGTTCCTCGTCCTGGCCCAGCTTCTACTAAAGCAAAGGGTGGCATACCTTGATCCAGCCAGTTTTGCGCCAAACACAAACCAAGCAATTCTCCAAAC
>Ga0163110_10001165_pt1 | contig 13299 bp, 10 predicted proteins | sample CRUFie1St17metaG_FD_108703 | JGI IMG/M metagenome (GOLD analysis project Ga0163110, IMG submission 108703) | Marine microbial communities from the Costa Rica Dome - CRUD Field 142mm St17 metaG | ecosystem: Environmental > Aquatic > Marine > Oceanic > Photic zone | place: Costa Rica: the Eastern...
GAGGAGCCTCTTTATTGACTTTAGCCAAGGAAATTTCTGGTAACACGGTATATTCAGAAAAGGTAGAACACCCCATGTAATGATAAATAGGCTGTCCATCTTTATAGAATCGTGTTGTCCCATCTGGCATTAATCCTTTACCTTGCGTTTCCCTTACTGCTTGGCAAAGATTTGTTTTTCCAGATGTACAAAATTTGCACTCTCCACATTCCGCTGTATATAAAGGGATAACGTGATCACCAACTTCAACACTGGTTACACCTTCACCAATTGCCTCAACAATTCCCCCTCCTTCATGTCCTAAAACTGACGGAAAAATGCCTTCAGGATCTTCACCCGATAAGGTAAATGCATCGGTATGACACACGCCAGATGCCACAATACGTACCAATACTTCGCCCTTTTTAGGCGGCATAACATCAATTTCTTCTATCTTTAGCTGTTCATTTGGGCCCCACGCCACAGCTGCACGGGATTTGATAAAGCCTTCTGACATAATGATTTCCAGGGTAAATAATCGTTATTGGTGAAGATGTGTGCATTTTGCCGTACACACCAATCTCATAGAAGTGACTAGAATAACACTTAAATTATTAACCCAAAAACCTTCCTCATACGTAGGCAGAAATAACCAAATGTAATAACGATGTAATCCAACAATATATTAAGTCACATTTTAATTAATTGGTCGGATCAGATCGGTATCCATATTGAAATTTTAGACTGATGAGTTTGATTTAGAAGTAATTTTGTATACCGACTAGTACAGAAGAGAGAAAAAGAAAATATATTAACCTTTACTACTTGCCATAGGTAATATTTACAACCTTAAATAAAGCCTAAACTATACTAAAGTAGTATTTCTAACGTATTACAGGGGTATGAAGAATACGTGTATTAAAAAATAAAAAAATCAAATAAAAACAAGGATAAAAATAAAAATGATCAATACATTCATACTTATAGTAATTTTTTATACATGACTGTTGACCAGACTCAAATTAAGGTGTAAAAATTCAACTCACGGGAAATATTTTCCTCAAGGATTTTGAGGTTGTTAACTATCTCTCCTTGTATCTGGCTAGTAATTAAGGAATGGTTATGTTTAAAAGTATGAAAAATAATGTAGAAGATTGTTTAAGTGGGAACTACGTTTTATTAAATCGATCTTCTTCATCCAATGAGGCTTATATCACGCTAAGCGATATTGATATGCTCATTGATATTGTCAGCAAGCTGGAGAGCCTTACCCAAATAACTCAACTCACACCTGTACTTGGAGAATTAAAGCGTCTCCTTTCAGTGCATAGCATCGTTTGCGGTGCATTCTGTGAAGAATCAAATGTAAATATCATTTTAGGCAGTCAATCCGATTCAGATATTCAACTTCAAACAGAACAACACATATCAGACGAAAATTATATTCCAGTTAAAACCAACTCCAATATTAGTGGCGAGCGTTATTTTCGAGTACAAGAAGAAGGGTTTTACTTTTACGTTTACCTAACACTAAACGACTTTTTAGACGAACGAAGAGAACAAATACTCAATAGAACATTGCCTGCGCTTTTCAAAGGGTTTAATCGACTCAACAAGCTACGTACAAAATTTGAAAGATTTGGATTAACCGAAAGAGAGCAAGAAGTTGCGAATTGGATAATTGAGGGCAAAGATAACTGGTCTATCAGCAAAATTTTGAACATTTCAGAACGAACCGTAAAGTTTCATAACTCGAATATTTTTAAGAAGTTAAGCGTTGGTTCAAAAGCTGAAATAATTTGTATGCATTACCAAATTATTTCCAATATCTATAAAGAAGATAATTTAGAGTACATCAATAAAATCGTCCCCTGTTAAAATTAGAATAGTCGCAATTTTCCCCAAAATAAGCATATTGTTTTCCCTACAAACAATCACAAAGAATATTTGATAACGCTCCTCAAAGGGCGTTTTCTCCCTTCTTGTCATGCCTAAATCCAACTTGATCAACCCCCTCGACTTTGGAATAGTTCAACTTAATGGACAAACCGAGTCAACAACACATTCCAGCAACAACGCAAGGTAACTAAATCAACACGATGAAAACGAAACTGATCACACGAGAAGGCTTTAATAAGCTTCAACAAGAACTGGATGATTTGTGGCGAAAAGAAAGGCCTGAAACCACGAAAAAAGTCGCATGGGCCGCCAGTTTAGGTGACAGAAGTGAAAATGCAGATTATCAATACAATAAGAAAAAGTTACGTGAAATCGACCGACGTGTTCGCTTTTTACGCAAAACCTTAGAAGACATTCAGATCGTTGATTATCATCCTCAGCAAGAAGGACGAGTTTACTTTGGCGCTTGGGTTGAATTGGAGAATGATGACGGTGATATATTAACGTTTAGAATTGTAGGTCCAGAAGAAATTTATGGCCGAAAAGATTACACCTCTGTGGATTCACCTATGTCTCGTGCTTGCTTAAAAAAAGAAGTGGATGACGAAGTGATCGTTCGAACGCCTTCCGGTACCAAATATTGGGTGATTAACTCAATAAGATACGAAGCCAGCTAGCTTACGCATTTTATATAAGGTTAAATTGCCCCTGCTAGCGCTCGAAAATTGGGAGGGTGTATCTTTCCAATACACCCAAGCACATATTAGCTAGCCAATGCGGGAGTGGCAGTGACAATTGCCATTAACGAATCAAACACATGCATTGTGTTTTCAGCATTTTCGTCGGAATGAACATGCAACAACGCACCATTTCCAGCAGCAACCGTTAATCTTGCGAGTTGCTCTGGTGCAACTCTATTTGTTGCTTCGCCAGACGCTTGAGCAGATTCGAACGATGCGGTAAACGCATTTCTTAGCGAATCCACTGCAACATTAACAATTTCTGCAACGTCTTTATCGCTGGTTCCGAATTGACCGGAAGTATTCACAATCAGACAGCCGCGTTTGGTTTCATCTTTTGCCGTTGCTAGCCAGTTATCAAAAACACAGCGAACATTGTCGAGATCCGATCCCTTTCGAGACAAGATGCTCAGCACTTCGCTGACACGGGTAGAGTAGTAATGTTCAAGGGATTTTAAGAACAAGCTCCTCTTATCTCCGAAAGCGTAAACGATGCTTTGCCGCTTTAAGCCCGTTGCTTGCTCAAGCACATCGTAATTTGTTGCCAAAAATCCATGCTGCCAAAACGCAGACATCGACTTCTCAAGCACACCCACTTCATCGAAGGAGCGAGGTCTCCCCTTCTTTATTTTTATATTTTCTTGCATGGCTCGATTATTACCGAATTTTTCACAGAATAAAAGTTACCTCTTGATTTTATGAATGCATATTCATAAACTAGCCGCCGATTAATTTTTTGACCGACAAATAGGACCCTACAGATGAGTCATTTTGAATTACATTCAATTGAATCAGCTCCGGCTGAAGCGAAGCCGCTATTGGAACAAGCAAACAAAGACTACGGAATGGTACCTGGGCTTTACCAAGTAATGGCTTCATCGCCAGAATTGTTGAAGTCGTACTTTTCACTGCATGAGCTTTTTGACAATACAGACCTTAGCGTTGAAGAAAGAAATGTGGTGTGGTTGGCGATCAGCATCGAAAACGAATGTCACTACTGTGTACCTGCACACACTGCTATTGCGATGCAACAAGGTCTTAAAGAAGATGCGATTAACGCATTACGCGATGGCAACCCTATCCCAGACGCAAAACTAGAAGCGCTTAGAACATTCACTGTTGGCCTTGTAAAAAACCGAGGTAAAGCAACACAAGCAGAGTTTGACACGTTCTTCTCAGCAGGATTCAAGCCTCGCCACGTATTAGACATCCTTGTGGGTATGGCACAAAAAACACTTTCAAATTTCACTAACCACCTAGCTGAAACCGATGTTGATGAGCCATTCAAGCCGTTTGCTTGGGAACCAACACAAAAATAGCCTAGCTGAGTAGTAACAATGACTTAAGTAGTTCTCTATTTTATAGTGAACTACTTATTTTTTGTTGTTTGCATGCGAGCATTTATCGCCAAATTTAAAAGCCCTTACTAGGTTACATAAACTCGCTAATAATAAAAATATACCTATATTTCTTCAGTTACATTCCGATTACATTTTTTAACCAAAATCCTTACATTTTTATTTAACCTTAATAATTATAAGTGTTTATAAAAGCATAATTTACATTTGCGTAATCATTTCTCCACAGAGAAATAGACGGATTTAAAATTTACCAAAATTATTTGAATTTTTTTTGGCAAATAGCAGTTCTTTAGATTCTGAACAATCAAATTAAGAAATTACTATTACGAGGAATAGAAGTGGATATATATCAAGATACTACTGGCACACTCTTAATGAAAATGAAAAAAGGTTCATCAAGAGATATCGATTCAATTTCAGAAGCGATGGATGAGCTAAGAGAGAAGCAATTAGAAGAAGGCATCTTCAGCTTCGACGGTTTCACAAGTGAAGGTAGTAATGCGTTTGTAGGTGTTTCAACAAGCCTTGATGACGAAGTTAAAGAATGTACGGTTTGGTCTATCAACCACTACCTAAACCTTAACCGCCACCCGTATGTTATTGAAAAAGCAGTAGAAGCAACTCGCAAGTTCGGCACAGGTTGTGGTACTTCTGCCATTTCTGGTGGTATGAATACACTGCACAAAAACATCGAACAGCGCCTATCAAATTGGTATAACAAAGACATCATGCTATTCCCTACTGGCTTCACAGCCAACATGGGCAGCTTAGCAGCGCTTTGCCAAGAAGGTGATCACGTTCTTATCGACAGCGAATCTCACGCTTCTATTCGTGATGGTGTAAAACTTTCTCCTGTTAGACGTTGGATTTCATTCGACCATAACTCTCTTCAAGATTTAGAAGCTAAATTAGAAGTTTCTCAAAAAGAGTGTGAAGGTAAAATTGTTGTTATCGTTGAGTCTGCTTATTCAATGAGTGGTGACATTTGTCCACTAGTTGAAATTGCGGCATTAAAAGAAAAGTATGATTTCTTATTATTTGTTGATGAAGCTCACTCATTTGGCTTATACGGCGAAAGCGGGAAAGGCCTTTGTCATCAAATGGGCGTTGTAGATAAAGTTGATTTCATCACTTCTACATTCTCTAAAGCAACAGCTTCAATTGGCGGCTTTGTAGCATGTGAAAGAAAATATCTTTCTTACTTCCAATGGGGCTCAAATGCCTTCGCATTCCAAGCATGTTTCACACCAGCTGATGCAGGCACAATTTTAGCCGCATTAGATGTATTAGAGCGCGAGCCAGAGTTAATGGCTGAGCTACACAAGAAAAACTCTTACATGCGTGACAAGCTAACTGAAGCTGGTTTCGACCTTGGTTCAAGTGAAAGCCCAGTTATCCCTGTATACATCCCTGATACAGAGAAACTTATGAAGGTTTCTTTCGACTTGTATAAGAACAATGTTTTCTCTGTTCCAATCGCTTACCCAATGGTTGGTAAAGAAGAAGGTCGTATTCGCTTCATCGTAAACAGAGGCCACACTTATGATCACATCGATCACACTGTTGGTGTATTAAGAAAGTTAGCTGACCAGTATGACTTGTTCACTGACCAAGATGAAATGAGAAAGAAAGCGATCATCGGCCAAACGGCTGTATCTGGTATCAAAGATGCGCTTGATGCAGAACTTTCAAAAGATGCAGAAAACTCGACGCCTGCATAAATTTTTAAACAATCCTAAGTAATATTGTTTTTCTTAATTTCTCTCGACTAGAGAATTATAGCAAGCAACAAGCTCCTACTTGTTAAAGTGAAAAGCCAGCCTCTATTGGGCTGGCTTTTTTATGACTCCTTCAAAGAGAAGCGTCCTACGATCCCCTATTCGAAAAAATAAATTATAATTTAGGGGTTTGATATGGGCCGATCACCCATATCTAGAGAATCACGAATAGTCCTACGCTAATGATGCTAGGGAATCACAACTCAGTTAACTAGGCTTTGATATCTTTCCATTGGAATAAATATCGGGGCTTTCTAAACAGAAATTTTTGCGCTGGAAGCATTGCATGTCCAAACAGATATTGTCAGAAAACACCGTTATCCAAACGATTGCTACAGAACTTAACGTCAAAAACGCTCAAATTGAAGCAGCAATCAACCTGCTGGACGAGGGAGCGACGGTTCCCTTTATTGCTCGTTATCGAAAAGAAGCAACACAAGGTTTAGATGATGGACAACTTCGCACGTTGGACGCTCGCCTTTCTTACTTACGCGAGCTGCTTGAGCGCAAAGCCACGGTGCTAAAATCCATCGATGAGCAAGGCAAGCTCACACCAGAACTAAAAAACAAAATAGACAGCGTTGAGAACAAAACCGAACTAGAAGAAATTTATCTGCCCTATCGACCCAAACGTAGAACTAAAGGTGAAATTGCCAAAGAAGCCGGTTTAGAGCCTCTTGCGATGACATTATGGCAATCCCCTGAAACCGACCCCGAGCAGGCTGCACAAGATTTCATTATTGCAGACAAAGGCATTGCGGATGTCAAAGCTGCACTAGACGGCGCAAAGTACATCTTAATGGAGAAGTTCGCTGAAGATGCTGAGCTGTTGCAAAAAGTCCGCAGTTACCTTCAAGAAAACGCTCACATCAAGGCTTCGTTAGTTGCAGGAAAAGAAAATGAAGGCGCAAAATACAAGGACTACTTTGCTCATTCTGAACGCGTAAAGTCTGCACCTTCTCATCGTGCGCTTGCCATGTTTCGTGGCCGAAATGAAGGTGTACTTCAAGTTAGCCTCGATGCCGATCCAGAAAAAGAAGAGAGTGACCGTAGCTCTTATTGTGAAAGCATTATTGCAGATCATGTTAATTTAGCACCGCATCGCCTGGCGGGTAAGGCAGGTGAGAAATGGCTTAGCACGGTTGTGCAGTGGACTTGGCGCGTTAAGATCATGCTTTACATGGAAACTGAACTCTTCAAACAACTTCGTGAACGCGCTGACACCGAGGCAATTAAAGTTTTCGCGGATAACCTCAAAGATTTGCTCATGGCTGCACCTGCGGGCGCTAAATGCACTATGGGGCTTGATCCCGGCCTTCGCACCGGTGTAAAAGTCGCGATAGTGGATGCTACGGGTAAGCTGTTAGGCACCAGTACTATTTTCCCACACGCACCACAAAACCAATGGGACAAGTCAATGAGAACATTGGCTAACCTCTGCAAGCAACACAAAGTAGAACTTATCAGTATTGGTAACGGCACGGGCTCAAGAGAAACCGATAAACTCGTTTCTGAGCTCATGAAAAATCACAGCGAACTGGCCTTACATAAAATCATGGTAAGTGAAGCTGGCGCCTCGGTTTACTCTGCTTCTGAATTAGCCGCTAGCGAATTTCCTAACTTAGACGTATCCCTTCGCGGCGCGGTTTCTATTGCTCGTCGATTACAAGATCCACTGGCGGAGCTCGTTAAAATCGAGCCTAAAGCGATTGGTGTAGGACAATATCAGCACGACGTTAGCCAAAGTCAGCTGAGTAAATCTCTTGATGCCGTTGTGGAAGATTGTGTAAACGGCGTGGGCGTTGATTTAAATATGGCCTCCCCTGCACTACTTACACATGTATCGGGTTTAAACAAAACCCTCGCGCAGAACATTGTAAAGTACCGCGACGAAAACGGCGCGTTTAAAAACCGTCGTCAGTTACTTGAAGTGAGCCGTCTTGGTAATAAAGCTTTTGAGCAATCTGCAGGCTTTTTACGCATCAACGCCAATCAAGGTGATAACGCTTTGGATAGTTCAGGCGTTCACCCGGAAACCTATCCACTCGTGAAAAAAATGATCGCTAAGCTAGCCACGGACGTGAATGCGCTTGTCGGTGATGAAGGGGAAATCAATAAGTTGGATCCAAACGAGTTTGTGGATGACAAATTTGGACTGCCGACGGTGCAAGATATTCTCGAAGAACTGAAAAAGCCAGGACGCGATCCTCGCCCAGAATTTAAAACGGCTCAGTTCAAAGAAGGCATTGAAGAGATCAAAGATCTTAAATCGGGTATGATTTTGGAAGGCGTTGTGAGTAACGTGGCTAATTTTGGTGCGTTTGTGGATGTTGGCGTTCACCAAGATGGCTTGGTTCATATTTCTAGCATGACGGACAAATTCATCTCTGATCCAAGGGAAATTGTTAAAGCTGGCGACATCGTAAAAGTGAAAGTGCTTGAAGTTGATATCGATAGAAAACGCATTTCATTCACAATGCGTCTTGATGAAAAAGCGTCTGCGAAGCCACAAGATAAGTCAAACAAAAAGCCTGATAACCGCCGCGCTAAGCCGCAAAGTAATAGAGGACGAAGCCAACAAGGTGGTAAACAAGCTTCTTTTGGCAATGCTGCTATGGGTAATGCATTTGCAGAGGCTTTCGCAAAAGCCAAAAAGGACTAACTCACCTACCCTCGCTAACCCTACCGCTCTTTTTATAAGGGCGGAAAAAAGGCGAATAGCGAATGATACATCGTAGATAGCAAAAAACCGCTTTAAAGCGGTTTTTTTGTATCTCTATCGGTAAGGTCTAATGCTTTGTAGTCAAACACTAAGCAGATTGTTGAACACCAAATTGACGAGGCTCAGAAACTTGCTGGTAGAAACCTGCAATGCGCGATGCTCTTTGATTAATTTGCTCATCTCGATTAGCTAATTGCTGCCTGAAACCCTCTGCTTCAGAGGCAAGCCCAGCGGCTTCAGCAACAGGGTCGGCTTCTTGTAATGAACGACGAGTGCCGCTGACATCGCCACGAGACACAATGTCATCCAACTCTGGTACATCACCAATGCGATTAGGCTGTGCCTCTTCACCAGAAATGGCAGAAATACCACTCGAAACAGCTTGTTGTGCTGATTCAGTGCTTTCTTGGGCTAGTTCAGCTCGCGCTTGCGCGGCTTTTTGCGTTGCTTCACTTGCCACTCTAAAATCTTGAGGGGAGGGTTCGTTCGGTGCTAAAGCAGCAGCGCGAACCTGTTCCATTTTGCGCACGGTATCTTCAGGGTCTGCTTCTTCCGAAATATCGATAGATACCTCACCCCCTACCGCGTAACGCTGCCCATCAGGGCCGGTTTCGAACTCATAAGAAGGAGAACCAGCGTATTGTCCACCCACGGCAGCATGCGCTTGCTCATGGGCTCTGACTTCACGGTCTCTGTCTTTTAATTCCTGAATTTCCTGCCTATCGGCTAGCTCTTGTTGCGCTTCTTGACGTTCTTGCGAGGATTGGCGACCTGCACTTGGGTCTTCTGCGTTATCTTGATCTTGCGCACTTGCCTGTTCTTGGTTTTGAACACCTTCTTGGCCTTGTGCATTTTGAGGTTGAGCTTGAGGGACCGGACGCTCATACGTAACAGGCTGAGGCGCTTGTCCTGGCGTCCTGACACGGTCCGATTCAGAACCTAACCCTGAATCTGCCGCTGAGTTTTCCGCTGCACTCGTTTGAGGAATCGTTTCGCGTTGCTGATTATCACGACGCGCCGCTTCCGTATTCACGTTACTCGTCGTGAATGGAATCGTTGTTGGCAACGGGGTGACAATATTCATGGGCTTAACGTTTCTCTCTTCTGTTCTTCACTTTAATTTTAGTCGAATTTTTTAAAACCAGAAACTTATGCACTAAGCGCTTGTTTCTGTTTGAAATAGCATACTCAAATAAGAATGCTTCAAACCAATTTAAGCTAATTCATCAATCAGGCGACCGACCGTTTCGTTCGCGACATCGAGTACTTTGGTTGAGGCTTGCGCGTTTGTCAGATTAATAGACAACGAAACAATGTCCGATGTGATGGAATCACCACCCGTTGGCAATAATTTCGATGTTAAGCCTACTTGGCTTGCCGCAGCATCAGTCAATACGTCTTTTGGATCGCGAAGCTGAGCTGACTTCTGTGCAATATCAATGGAAGATTGTGTAATCCCATCGGAAGCACGCTGGAATCCCAACAAGCCAGAAGCTACTGCTGAATTGACACCGTTATTCACAATCGTCATATAGAATTTTCCTCCAATACCTCATGATTAATTATTAATCAATCCGAACAAGATTAAAAGCCTTCTATTAGGCGATCTTCGACTTAATTCATTATTTGATATAAATCGCAGTTATTAGGTCAATAATGCAGCCGATTACTGCTCATCCAGCATATGCCCCACTACCGCTTCAATAAACTCTGCCTGATGTGAGATAAATGGGGCATGCGATGCTTTTTTAATGATAACAGCACGTGATTTTGGGTGGTGTGATTCAATATGCGGCACGGCTCTTTCAGGCACAATACTATCTAATCGGCCATAAATTCTCAGCGTTGGAATGTGAAGCTTAGCAAGCTCATGTCGCAAATCAGCAGATTTCAAAATACTTAATCCAGCCTCAAGTGCATCATTATTAGGCTCTGGGTACACCGAAACCGACTTTTTAATGACTACAATATCTGACTTTGCAGACTCACTACCCAGCGCCTGCATCGCCATAAACCGATCAAGCGTTTTTTGATACGTGCCCTGTAACTGCGTTTTAAATAGGTCGAGCACTTCTGGCAAAACGCCATGCCACTCCTCTTCTTTCTCAGCTGCAAATTTAGGTGTAGTCGCCACTAAAATCAGCTTTTGCACTTTTTGAGGCAGGTCAAGCGCCAACCTTTGTGCAACTAGCCCACCAAAGGACCAGCCAAGTACCGCACATTCCTTAGGCAATACTTCCGCTACCATGGCACTAACCGACTCAAGATTATACTCTTCTGGCAACCTGTCGTTATTCACGCCATAACCCGGTAAATCGATGAGCGTAACGCAGAAACGTGAAGCTAATTCATCCAGCATTTTGTCATAAACCCCGCTGTTTAGTCCCCATCCATGAAGCATGACTAAATTGGGCCCTTTGCCCACAACGCGATGTATTAAACTTTGCTGTTCCGTTTGTGCCATTTTTGCATTACCTTTTGATTACCACAGATTTCAACCACACGGATGCGGTTTAAATGTCAATAAAGTTTACCACCTACTTTCAACAAGCTCATATTCAAAACTGTTATTTATGCAAACAATCTAGCCAACAGTTTATTTGCTCAACGTGCGAGATAGCATTTCCACGCGTGGAGTGTAAAAGAAACTGTGGCAATTTACTCAATCGACCAGATATACAAAACGCGTTAGGTCAGGTTGAATTCGACGCCCTCATCTGCCCTTATGAATTTCGTTGGCCTATCGACAAATTAATCAAAGATTTTAAATTTAATAAACGCGATCACCTATCACAAACATTAAGTAAGCACTTACTTAACACCTTGCAACAACGCTTAGCATTATTTCCTAGACCCGACGCTATTCTGCCCGTGCCAACACATTGGAAACGCTACTGGTTTAGAGGTTTTAATCAAGCCCATGCCATCGCATCGCCATTATCAAAATCGCTCAACATTCCCATTCGTTCAGACCTATGCAAACGGGTGCAGTTCTCAACCACACAGGTCAATTCCAGTGGAAATCAACGTCGGGAGAATTTAAAAAGCGCCTTTCAAGCGGGCGAATGCTGTGGTGTTTCGCGTATTGCGATAGTGGATGATGTCGTCACAACAGGTTCTACAGCGAACGCAGTAATCCGGGCATTAAAAACCCAATACCCACATCTCAGCTTTGAAATGTGGGCACTTGCAATCAGTTCTGCAAACTTAGACTAGCGGCTTGCAAACGCCGCTATTTAGCACGACCGTTAACGAATTCACTCAAATACAGTGCGTTACTTAATATGCGGTTTGTTCCCTGCCAATAACCTCTGAAATTGGTACGATCGAGCACGGCAACAACACGACCACTACCCTGACGATGTGCAATAATAGCTGCACTGTTGGCGACTTGATTTTGCATTTCATCGGCGCTGTAGCCAGCAAGTAGCGGGCTATTGCTGTAACTGCCTACTGTGATGAAAGGCTCTGAGGGTTTACGCATGACAAGGTTGCTGGTTTTAAACATGGCAATTTTGTCTTGCGTAAAGCCGAACATAAGCGGATGAGTTAAATCAACTTCTGCCAAATAGGCCGCACCGGCAATACGTTTTTTAGCACTCAACGCTTCTCTATCTTCGTACTTCAGTGTGCTGGTATCAAACGCTTTATCAATATCGTCGCCGTCCATAAAGCCAGTGCTTAACCAGTCATTTTTCGCTAGCCATTTATTGCCCGAACCTTGGCCAATCAATACGCCGCCTTCTTTAAGCCACGAGCCCAATTTCTTAACGGCTTTTGCATCCACTTTGGCATAGTTACCGGATACCGCAATAATGTGCGTATAGTCATCAAGGTTGATGCTGCCTAGGTTGTCCCATTCAACAATACTCGGTGCTAAACCGATTTGCTGATCTAAGAAATGCCACACCTCTCCCACTTCATATTGTGAGATACCTTTACCACCAATGATCATCACTTTTGGCGGAATCACTGGCCACACTCTGCGACTTCCCAAGTCCGGACCCTGCGTTGTCAGCCCTGACGAAATCGACCAAACGCGAATATTATGCTGATCGGCTAACGCTTGTAGCGTTTGTACATGCGCTTCGGGTTGCTTGTCACTCTTCGAAATCACCACTGCGCCCGGAAGGAAAGTTGCCTCACCAATGCTAGTTGTTGCATTAAAACTGCTTCCCGAGATACGCGCTTTGAGTTTTTTATCTAATAAAGCCTGCAATAGGGTAGGCGCATTGGAATCCTGCCAAGAAAACGCATAAGCAACCGCACCCGCATCAAGCTTGTTTTTAACTCGGCTTGATTGGATAGGCGCGGTTTTCGCATATGATACTTTCTTACGCCAACGGCTGCGCTCTACCGGGCGGTATTCAATATTGTAGGCAAGCGCAATATTCCAATTCGATACGTCGTAAAACGTATTGTCGTTAAAGCGTTTTCTATTGGAAAAAAGCGACTTAATCAGTCGATATTGAATCTGATCTAACGGCACAAAATAAGCGTCTTCAGCACTAAAATTGATGTTATCTATTTCAACCGCTTTATTGATTCGGTAGTAAGTGATTTGGTGCGCGTCTAACTTTGCAAGTAGGTTAAACAAACGTGCTTTATCATGCTTTTCACTGATCAGGTAACCCGCTACATCGTCAGCTTTTGCCAACGACTCCGTTTCCTTTTTGAAAACACGTTGCATTTCTAAGAGTTGCTCACGCAAAGCCACTGCGCCTCTCAACGTAGATAGCGACATCAAAAATTGATTTTCAATCGTTCTTGGGAATGTCAAAAGGCCGTTAATCGTTTCCTGCTGATGGCCTCGACTACTC
>Ga0163110_10001167_pt1 | contig 13292 bp, 8 predicted proteins | sample CRUFie1St17metaG_FD_108703 | JGI IMG/M metagenome (GOLD analysis project Ga0163110, IMG submission 108703) | Marine microbial communities from the Costa Rica Dome - CRUD Field 142mm St17 metaG | ecosystem: Environmental > Aquatic > Marine > Oceanic > Photic zone | place: Costa Rica: the Eastern...
CTTGAAAATGTAATATCGCTCATTTGCGTTCCATTAGTAAGAGACTGTGATACAGTGTAAGGAGTGATTTCTGGAACTGTGATTACTGCAGTCACAACAAGTGTCTCTTTACAGAAATCTTCACCATCATCTACATAAAATTCAATTGTATAATTTCCAATAAAGTCGGGAGTAAATTCTGCAATCATGCTTGAAGGATTAACAATTTGAGCACTATAATTCTCTGGACCTTCAAGGATTTGCCAATATGAATTTTGTAGAGTGTCGCCATCAGCATCGTTGGAATTACTTGCATCTAGATATGCCATTTGATTTACATCCGTGGTTAAATCGCCTCCAACATCACAACTAGGAGGGTTATTCTCGCCAGTATTGTTTGAGTTCGGGGTATATTCACAACTACCGTCATCATCTGTAGCCTCTGAATTGTAATTATTTGCAGATTCATCAGTACAACCTGCAATTTCATCTGAATCTAAAACTCCGTCATCATCCTCGTCATAATCACAACTACCGTCATCATTATTTGCACTTGAGTTGAAATTATTTGCAGTACTATCTGTGCAACCATCTATTGGGTCTGCAGAGATCAATATTGTAATATTATCAGACCAGGTGTCTTCAGGAAGATTGTGTGCTCTAAATGTGATCGAGATATTTTCACTTCTATCTTCAATATCAATATCAAAAATCCAAGTTCCATTCACATCAGTAGCCAAATTATCGCCACTAGAAATTCCTTCAGCAGATTGCATTACCCAATTGATTCTTACCTCCATCGGGTGGTCGTGAATCACGTTACCAGTAACGAATTGGTCACCTTCAATTTCCACTAAAATAGCCTCCAAAATGGGGTCTGCATGAAGATGCTTGGAATGGTCTATCACGTCTTCATCTGAACTATCCGAACAATCTTCAAACCCATTGTTCTGTAAATTTGAAGATATTTTTTCACCATTATCACATATGAAATATTTTTCAGTAGGCTCGTCTGACCTAGAATCCATGGCTATGTAACCTAAAACCGAAAACACAACTACGAAAGACAATACAATGGGTGCTGCCTTACTCATAGCCATCTATCGAATATGATAGCATATAATTATACATCAAATATGTTCACAAATATTTGCAAATATAGATTTCTCCCGACTCATTCATTAGTTCCGAGCGATGCCCGGGGTCTGAGCGGGGGTTGCCGAGTGGTCAAAGGCGCCGGGCTTAAGATCCGGTCTCGATGGGTTCGTGAGTTCAAATCTCACCCCCCGCACCAATCAACTCAATGACCATCCACCATCGACTGGAATTATCACTCCGGTGATATAATCTGCACCTGCTAGGAACTTCACTGCGTCAGCGATATCCTCTGGTTTGCCTGCCCTTCCTAATGGAACTCTCTGCAGTACTTTCTCAAATCGCTCTTTTTCCCAGGCTGCTGCAAGTATAGCTCCAGGAGCGACGCCATTTACTCGAATATCGGGAGCCAATTCGCCCGCAAGGTTCAGCAGTAGCTGGCGCAAAGCGGCTTTTGTTGAAGTGTAATGCGATAATTCCTCCCATGATTGGTTAATGCTGGTGTCAACAATACCAACTACACAGCCATTTTTGGCTTTCAATTTTGGAGTTAGACCTTGGGTGATAAAGAAAGGAGCATCCAAGTGGATTGAGGAGAATCTCCTGAGTTCTTGTGGTGTAACTGTGGCGAAGTCTTCTTGATTATAGATTGAGGCATTGTGGACGAGAAGGTCGATACCGCCGGCTTCTTCCACAAATTTGTGGTCATGGATTTCTTCGATTATCCTAAACAAATCCTCGTCATCAGAAAGGTCGCCGCTTACGATTGCTCCCCTCCCCCTGGTAATCAATTGCTTTGCCTGAGTAAGTGACTGGTTACAATGGACAATGACAGCCCATCCGTCCTCTAAAAGAGAACTTACTATTGTAGCACCAATTCTTCGCGCTCCACCTGTTACAACAGCGACTCGCATAGGGTCTCCTGTACCAATTGTGACTTGAAACCTCGTAAACCCCCATACCTATCCTTTTTCGACTCCATCCCTTCGGGATGAACAAGGGGGAGGCGCTATGACCGTACGGAAATTGAGAATGGCTAAGACCAGACCCCGTCTTCCAGATTGGTTTCGCACACGCCTTCCAAGCGGTGAATTACAGCGTAAGTTCAATGAAACAAAGGCCACAGTCAAGGACAATACACTCCACACTGTGTGCCAAGAAGCACGATGTCCAAACATACACGAATGCTGGGCTGCGAAAGATGCAACCTTCATGGTTGCTGGTCAAGAATGTACGCGGGCGTGTAGATTCTGTGCGGTTGGATCTATCAAAATCCCGCCACCACTTGATGAGAACGAACCAGATAACCTCGCCGATGCCGTAGCCACAATGGATCTAAACCATGCGGTAATCACTGTAGTAAATCGTGACGATTTACCAGATAGTGGAGCAGCACATTACAGAAAATGTCTGGAAGCGGTTAGGGAGAGAACTCCAAATGTTAGTCTTGAATTGCTTTGTAGCGATCTTGCTGGCGACCATCAGGCCTTGGCTGATTTACTAGTTGGGCTTGATCTCGAGGTTTTCGCTCATAATGTAGAATGCGTCCCTAGACTAGATAGAAGAGTTCGAGACAGAAGAGCAAGCTTCGATCAATCGATTGGGATTCTAAAAGAGGCGAAAAGATTGAGACCAGATATCTTGACTAAATCATCCATCATGGTAGGCTTGGGAGAAACCGATGAAGAAATTACTGATGCCTTGAAATCGCTTAGAAATGCGGGTGTCGACCTAGTTACTATAGGTCAATATCTTGCACCGAGCCCTAAGCATTTACCAGTCGATAGATTTCCAGAACCGGTTCGATATGACGAATGGAGTTATCAAATCGAGGAGATGGGATTCTTGGGATGGGCATGTGGACCATTGGTTAGGTCATCATACAAGGCGGGTGAACTGCTTGCTAGAGCATCAGCAAGGCTTAGAACCGAAAAGGAGTGAGGGGTAATATGTCGGGGAAAGAGAAGGGCTCATTAGACACATATACCGTACCTGACGCACCTTTCAGGCCTGGAGACGAGGCAGATTTTGGTGGCTCTTGGAAAGAGCAACCTAGAGATTTGTCTAGGCCAGACCCTGCTGAGTGTACAGCACCCGAAACATACGATCATGCACATGGCTTAATCCGTGTGCTTGGCGACGATGATTCAGCCTCTGGCGAATGGAATCCTGAACTCGATGCTGCTGAATTAATCAAGGGCTTAGAGATGATGATGCGCTTGAGAATTTTTGATGATAGAATGATAAAAATGCAAAGAACAGGAAAGTTATCTTTCTACATGCGTTCATTCGGAGAAGAAGCAATTGCAATTGCTCAAACTATGGCACTCGATGATACAGACTGGATTTTCCCATCTTACAGACAACCCGGTGCGCAATTTGTTAGAGGTCGTGACATGGTAAGCATGATTTGTCACTGCATTGGTAACACTGAAGATAATATTCGTGGCAGGCAAATGCCAGTTCACTACTCTTGGAAAGAAGGTTACTTCATTTCAATTTCAAGCCCGGTAGGAACTCAATTTAGCCAAGCCGTTGGAGTTGCAATGGCATCTGCATACAAAGGTGATGACCAAGCAACAATAACATGGTTAGGAGATGGAACTAGCGCACAAGGTGATTTCCACTACGGTCTAAACTTCGCATCTGTCTTCAAGCCACCAGTAATTCTAAATGTAGTCAACAATCAATGGGCTATTTCCACACACAAAAACCTAGCAACGGGTGGAGAGAATTTTGCAGCAAGAGGTCTTTCTTACGATATTCCTTCACTTCGTGTTGATGGAAACGATTTCTTAGCACTTTACTCTGTAACAAAGTGGGCAAGAGAGAGAGCCCGTGCTGGAAAAGGTGCGACTTACATCGAGGTGTACACCTACAGAGCAGGCGCTCACTCCTCATCTGATGACCCAAGCCGATACCGCCCTGGCGACGAATTCAAGTGCTGGCCGGGCGGAGATCCAGTAGAGCGTTTGAAGAAGCATCTAATCAGCATTGGAGCATGGTCAGAAGAGAAAGACGACGAACTGAGAGAGAAGATCGATTCTGAAGTAATGGCTGCATACAAGGAAGCATGCACATTTGGTGACCTAGCAAACGGTCCATTCCCGCCTGCTTCAACAATATTCACAGAAGTTTACGAAGAAGTTCCTTGGCATGTTCAAGAACAAAGAGAGGAATTAGGGAAGTGAGGTGATTAAATGCCAGAAATGAACATGATAGAATCACTAAACAGCGCTCTAGACAATATGCTAGAGGTTCACGACAATGTAGTAATCTTCGGGGAAGATGTAGGATACTTTGGAGGAGTATTCAGAGTAACTGACGGATTACAAGCAAAACACGGTGCTCACAGAGTATTCGATGCTCCACTAGCAGAAGGTGGAATTGCAGCAATTGCATTTGGAATGGGATTGAACGGTCTGCGACCAGTTGCAGAAATCCAATTCGCTGACTATATCTTCCCTGCTTACGATCAAATCGTAAACGAAATTGCAAAACTACGCCACAGGTCGGGAGGAGAATTCTCCACTCCGATCACAATTAGAACACCTGCAGGTGGCGGAATCAAAGGTGGACATCACCACTCTCAAAGTCCAGAGTCTCAGTTCACACACACGCCGGGCCTGAAAGTAGTCTACTGCTCTAATCCAAACAATGCAAAGGGGTTGCTAACAAGCGCAATCGAGTGCAATGACCCGGTAATTTTCTTTGAGCCAAAGCGATGTTACAGAGGTCCATTTTACGGTGATCCACACAATGTTCCAACATGGAAGGGACACGCTAAAGCAGATGTTCCTGAAGGACACTATGCAATTCCGCTAGAAAAAGCAGATGTTGTAATGGAAGGTGATGCTTGTACGGTAATTGCATGGGGCGCAATGGTTCACGTTGCTGAGCAGGGCATCAAGAATTCAGGAATTAATGCTGAACTTATTGACCTTCAAACTCTACTTCCGTGGGATAGAGACACAGTGGTTAACTCGGTTAAGAAAACCGGACGCTGTGTAATTGTCCATGAAGCACCAAAGACTAGTGGTTTTGGAGCAGAAATGAGTGCATCTATACAGGAGCGTTGCTTCTGGCACCTTGAATCACCAATCATCAGAGTCACAGGCTGGGATACGCCGTTCCCTCACACTACCGAGTGGGACTACCTACCTAGCCCAGAGAGAATTGCGGAAGCTATTAAGAAAACACAGGAGGCATAAACATGGGAATATTTGCATTCAAACTGCCAGATATTGGAGAAGGAGTTGTAGAAGGAGAAGTCGTAGAATGGATGGTTGCTGTTGGAGATACCGTCAAGGAAGATGATCCTATTCTGTCAGTTATGACCGATAAGGCAACTGTAGAAATTCCATCACCTACCGATGGTGTTGTCAAGTCAATTGTTGGCGAACCAGGAACTATTCTTGCAGTAGGTCAAGTCTGCATCGAATTCGAAACAGATGGTGAAGGCACTCCAGTAGAAGAAGCACCTGCGCCTGTGGAGGAAGTCGTCGAAGAAGCACCTGCTCCAGAACCAGAACCTGTCGCAGAAGAGGTCACACCTGAGCCAGCAGCGCCTGCGCCTGCACCAACTCCAGTAGTTGTTGCAGCATCGGGCGCAAGACCCCTAGCATCACCTGCTGTGCGCCAGCGTGCACGAGAAAGCGGAATCGATTTGAACAGTGTTGAGGGAAGTGGACCTGCTGGAAGAATCACTCACGGCGATTTGGATTCATGGAAAGAAGCTGGCAGCCCAGTTGCGGCAGCAGGTCCCTCAAGGTCTGCAAAGACTGGAACTACTGAAGTGCCAGTTATTGGACTAAGAAGAAAGATTTCAGAGAGCATGACTGCATCATATACCACAATCCCTCACTTCTCATACTTTGAAGAGGTTGACATTACACACCTAGATGAACTCAGAGTTCACCTAAACTCAACACGTGCTGAAGGACAACCTAAGTTGACATACTTGCCATTCATCATGCAAGCATTGGTCAAGGCACTAGGAGAAAATCCAGTCTGCAATGCACTATTCGATGACGAAAAGGGTGTTGTAACCAGACATGACGCAGTTCACCTAGGAATTGCAACACAGACCGACAGAGGACTTTACGTTCCAGTTGTGAAGCATGTTGAAGCACAAGACGTTTGGCAATCCGCATCTGAAATGCAGAGAGTAAGCCAAGCGGCTAGAGACGGAACTGCAGGTCTGGACGAACTGACTGGCTCTACCTTCACAATTACTAGCCTAGGTAGAATGGGAGGATTAGGAGCAACACCAATTATCAACAAACCTGAAGTCGGCATTCTTGGCGTTCACAATGCTGTAGACACTCCTGTCGTTCGCAATGGCCAAATCGTAATTCGAAAGATGTTGAGATTGTCATCATCTTGGGACCACAGAGTAGTCGACGGCTGGGATGGAGCAATGCTAGTTCAAAGACTTAAGACACTGCTTGAGAACCCGGCTACAATCTTCATGTGAGGTTGATTAAAATGAAGACTCGAAAGTGCAAGGTATTAGTTGTAGGAGCAGGACCAGGTGGCTACGTTGCCGCAATTAGGTCCGCACAATTAGGAATGGACACTGTAATAGTTGAAGGTGAGAGAGCCGGTGGCACATGTCTAATTCGTGGCTGCATTCCATCTAAAGCAATGATTCATGCTGCTCACAAATTCCATGATTTAGCAAAACACGCTAAGAAGGGCGGGCATATGGGAATCTCAATCCCAGGGCCAGCTGAACTAGAAATGGCAGCACTAAAAGGATGGAAAGACGATATCGTTGACCGCCTAAACAAAGGTGTAGAGCACCTACTGAAGAGTTCAGGTGCGGAATTAATCACCGGCTGGGCTGAATTCAAGGATGCAAAGACTGTCGTTGTTGGAGACACTCAAATTGAAGCAGAGAATGTTATTCTAGCAAATGGTAGTGTTCCTATAGAATTACCATTCATGAAGTATGGAGATGGTGTGATCTCCAGCAGAGAGGCACTAGACATAGACGAGAAATTAGAACATCTTGTCGTAGTCGGTGGAGGATACATTGGACTTGAACTTGGAATCGTTCATCGAATGCTCGGTTCTGAAGTAACTATTGTAGAAGCAATGGATAGCGTCCTACCAATTTTTGACAAAGAATTGCGCAGACCACTCGAATTATTCCTAAAGAAGAACAAGGTTAAGGTGAACACTGGAGTATTTGCAAAGGGTGTTGAGAAACTTGATAATGGAAAACTCAAACTTAATTTCATAGACAAGAATAACGCTGATGATGATTCAAAAATGCAGTCCGTTGAAGCCGACAGAATTCTAGTTACTGTCGGCCGCAGACCACGCAGTGAAGGACTTGCCCCAACTGGTGTCGCTCTAAACGAGAGAGGATTTGTCAAGGTTAACGACCAATGTCAAACCAACATGAAGGGAGTTTATGCAATTGGTGATGTTTCTGACTTAGGTGAGATGTTGGCTCACGTAGCGTCATTCCAAGGAGAGATGGTTGCAGAAATCATCGCCGGCACAAACCGTGCTTACAACCCTGTTGCAGTCCCTGCAATCGTATTCACAGAGCCAGAAATCGTATCTGTTGGAATGTCACCTGAAGAAGCCAAAGAGGCTGGACACCCAGTAATCACTGGTAAGTTCCCTCTAGCCGCTAACGGAAGATCCCTAACCCAGGAAGCGGAAAAGACCGGCGGATTCGTAAGAGTTGTTGCCCGTGAGGATGACCATAGAATCCTAGGAGTTCAAGCAGTAGGAACCCATGTCAGCGAACTTGTTGGAGAATGGACCCTTGCCCTAGAGATGGGTGCATTATTGGAAGATATTGCTGGAACAATCCACGCACACCCAACCATGACTGAGATGACTCATGAAGCAGTATTGGCAACTCTAGGTCATGCGATCCACATCGCTTGAAATAAATGACAGGAATCATTCTAATGGGTTCCCATGCGAATGTTTGTTCTTCTTCGAGATGGTTCACTCATGCTGAAACCTTGTATGCAGCTACTCAAATTAGGGTATGGGTTCAAAATCCGATATAGTTTAATTGTGATACTCTATCCATTCCGAGCCATTCCACCATAGAAGGTTACCATTGGATTTACGTAACCAGTGTGTTCCGTTTTCGTCAACAAACCGATCATATTCTTGCTCGACCTCAACTTGAGTCATTTCATTTTCATAACCTTTAGACTGGCCTCTACGTCTTAATGAGAAGATTACTACCAGTAATCCAAATATCACCGCTACTGCAAATATGTATGTAATCCCACTTGAATCATCTTGTTCTCCTGCAACACTATCTGATGATTTATTGGGGTCAAGTGGAAATGAATCTTCAGAATTGTTTACTCCATCTCCATCGAGGTCTGTGTCAAGTTCGTCACATACATCATCTTCGTCTAGGTCAGAGGGTGTGCTTTGCGAATTCAAGTGGTCACTAAGACAACTAATTTCAGTTATATCTAGCCATCCATCATTATCATCATCATTATCTAGGAAGTTACAACTTCCATCATTATCTGTGTCTTTCGGTACAGAAGTAGCGTTCATACTATCTGATTCGCATTCAGTTTCAAAGTCATCTGAGTAACTATCTCCATCGTCGTCAGAGTCTAAAATATCACATAACAAATCTTGGTCTAGGTCATTTGGAATTGATAGATTATCATATGGGTCGCTTAGACATCGAATCTCTTCTGAATCGAGAAAAGAGTCGTTGTCGTCATCAAAATCTGCATTATCGCCTATACCGTCAGCATCATTGTCCTTGCTTTCTGATGAATTAAACGGAAAAGCATCATTGACATCGAGAGTTCCATCATCATCATCGTCATCGTCTAATGCATCGCACTCACCAGTTCCATCATTATCTAGGGGTATAGATGTTGAATTGAGTGGATTAGATAGACATTCATTTTCCCGAATGTCTGAAAAACCGTCATTATCGTCATCATCATCCTCATCAATATCTCTGCACCCATCACCGTCAAAATCTGTGTCTGAATTGGATATCCAATCAATTTGACCATCTGGACACTGGTCAACCGAGTTATTCAAGCCGTCTCCATCATCATCAGAGATATATGCTGAAATATGCCAAGAATCGACTACTAAGTCTGTGTATGAATAGTGATTTGCATGACTGTAAAAACCTACTTCGTTAGCCAACACCCAATCGCCAACTTGAGAGTCGTAAGTGCAATCTAAGACTTGATGTACTGTTACGTTGTAATATGCTGGATGATTAAAATTTGGAAAGTCATTTTCATCAACGAGTATCCAATTCTCAGCATTTCCATCTATTACATCCTGTTTAGTGTAAAATTCTCCAGTAGCATAGTTATACAAAATCGATGAATCTCCACATTCAGGGTCAGCATCATTTTCGTCGTGGCTGTCATCATCGTCATTTCCATCCTCTCCTATTGAATTATGTTGAGAATTTGTATGGTTATGAGTTAATTCGAAGTTGAAATATTTGTATTTGAAAAAGTCGTTAGCAACCTGGTTTACAATGTTTTCACCATCATCCACTTCAATTGCAAACAGGTTCATTGATACATTTTTTTGTGAGCTTGTAGCTTGGTTAGGAGGTAGTTCAATTTCCAATTCCTCTGTTACAGTGTATGAGATATTGTCCGATTGTTGCCAAGTATCTGAATCATCATGGCCATGGGTATCTTGGTAACTATAGGAAATAGTAGATTCAATCTCTTCAATCCATTGTGAACCAACAGTAATGTATTCAGGTATTCCAGTGAAGAAACTCAGGTGGGTTTCATTTACCCAATAAATCGATTCATGCAACAAATCTCCTGTATCCATATCAAACTCCCAAATACCATGTTTCTGGTTAAAATCGACATGTGACGCCGAGAAATCGGTATAAATTTGAGTTGTTTGATTCCACTCAATCATGTCGATAATCATCGCGGCGTATTCATTATCTTCATTCTCACTCACATCCTCATCATGATCGTCGTGGTCGTCATGATCGTCATGATGATTGTCTACATCGTACCATGTGATGTTCCCCCTAGCCGTATGTGAGATTACGTGACAAAGAGCATCAGTTCCTCCGAAGTTACAAGGCTTGTCTTCGAGGACATTTACTTGGAAAGATGAAAAGGTTAATTCAGGGCTATGGCCGCTGTTGTTTAACAATTCAAAATAGTCATTGCCATAATTTGAATAATGGATGTAATCTCCTTCAGAAAGATGCCAACTGGTCAAATTAAATCTACTGTTTTCAGCATTGTCTTGTGAACTGCTGGAGCTGAAAGAAGGCGATTCCCCCCATATCGCAGTATCCTCAACGTGTGTCAGCGGTAGTAAAGAAACACAAACAACAATTGTAGCAATGATAAACGCGAAATTACGCTTCATGGTCATTGCATAAAGATTTGATATTTATACTTAAAACCGTCAAATGACCATCGCAACCTCCTAATGTTGGAAAGATTGTAACGGGACTTTGCGCAGGCCTTCCCAGTGCCCCCCGATTGAAACGACGAGGATGCAAAGGATCCCTTCGCAGTTATTACCAATTTACCTAGATTAACCAGTATAAATCATGAACCACACATTAGGCAGTCATCATCAGGAGAATCAAGGGAACATGCAATTGCTTCCATGCTTGTCGCTTCCGCACGGCTAGCCAATCCCTCAACAGTCTCGTCTTCAGAAGCCTTCTGTTCAACAGTGAATTGAATTGCGTCTGCAGCTGCCTTGGTTCTCAGATAATACATTCCGGTCTTCAATCCCTTTCTCCATCCATAGAAGTGCATTGATGTTACCTTTGCTGGGTTTGCATCAATCATGTGGATGTTCAGAGACTGGCTCTGGTCTATGTATGCTCCACGGTCAGCAGCCATGTCAATTACGTGCTTTTGCTTGATTTCCCAAGTGGTCTTGTACAATGTCTTCAAGTCTTCAGGAATATTTACGATCGCTTGAATGCTACCCTTGTGCCTTAGGATTTCATCCTTCATTGACATTGACCAGAGTCCTCTCTCGATTAAGTCATTGACTAGGTGCTTGTTTAGGACAATGAATTCTCCAGACAATGTTCTGCGAACATATAGGTTTGAGGTGAATGCTTCGAAGCACTCGTTATTTCCTAGAATTTGGCTTGTAGAAGCCGTTGGCATTGGTGCAACCATCAGAGAGTTGCGCATTCCATGCTCCATAATTTGAGCCCTTAGCGTGTTCCAGTCCCAACGTCCGGAATGATCAGTCATTCCCCATAGGTCAGGTTGTAGCAATCCCTTGCTAGCAGGTGAGCCCTCGAAGGTGGAGTAAGGACCCTCTTCCTTTGCTGCATCTAGGCTTGCGGAACAAGATGCAAAGTAAATTGTCTCGAAAATTTCCTTGTTCAGTTGCTTTGCCTGGTCTGACTCGAATGGCATCTTAAGCATTGCAAATGTGTCAGCAAGTCCTTGGACACCAAGTCCGATAGGCCTGTGGCGCATGTTGGAGTTTTCTGCTTCCTTTACTGGATAGAAGTTAACGTCAATAACACGGTTTAGGTTACCTGTTGCGTGGTATGTTACATCGAACAACTTTTGGTGATCGAATGAACCATCTGCTGCATTGACGAACTTAGGTAATGCAATGGATGCGAGGTTGCAAACTGCAACTTCATCAGGTGCGGTGTATTCGATAATCTCGGTGCATAGATTAGAAGACCTGATTGTTCCCAAGTTCTTCTGGTTGGACTTCTCATTACAGGCATCCTTGTAGAGCATGTATGGTGTTCCAGTCTCGATTTGAGCTTGTGTAATTGCATCCCAAAGTTCTCTAGCCTTGATTGTCTTTCTTGCACGACCTTCAGATTCGTACTTAGCGTAGAGCGCACGGAATTCGTCACCGTATGTGTCGTGTAGATCTGGGCATTCGTTAGGGCAGAACAAAGACCATTCTGCATTAGCTTCGACTCTTTCCATGAATAGATCCGGAGTCCAAAGAGCATAGAAAAGATCACGAGCTCTCATTTCTTCCTTACCGTGGTTCTTCCTTAGGTCTAGGAATTCAAAGATATCAGGGTGCCAAGGTTCTAGGTAAATTGCGATACTACCCTTGCGCTTTCCACCGCCTTGGTCGACATAGCGAGCTGTGTCGTTGAATACTCTCAACATTGGAACAAGTCCGTTTGAGTGTCCGTTAGTTCCCTTGATGTAAGATCCCTTTGACCTAATTTGGTGAATTGATAGACCAATACCACCTGCAGACTTTGAGATTCTAGCACACTGCTTCAGAGTATCATAGATTCCATCAAGAGAATCATCAATCATTGTTAGAAGGAAGCAAGAGGACATTTGTGGGGTAGGTGTTCCAGAGTTGAATAGAGTCGGAGTTGCGTGAGTAAACCACCCCTCACTCATCAGATCATAAGTCTCTAGGGCTTTTTCGATATTGCCGTGATGTATGCCAACCGAAACACGCATTAGCATATGTTGTGGCCTTTCTGCAACCTGTCCATCCAACTTTAGCAAGTAAGAACGCTCAAGAGTTTTGAAACCAAAGTAGTCGTAATTGTGGTCACGGTCGTAATCGATGTGAGCATCAAGAACATCCTTGTTTTCCATTATGATGTTGTATACCTCTTCAGAAATTAGAGGTGCATGCTTACCTGATTCAGGGTCCATGTAATTTCTCAAATCAGAAATTACTTCGCTGAAGACATCCTTAGTTGAACGGTGGAGATTGTCTACACAGATTCTTGCTGCTAGTTTGGAGTAATCAGGGTGTTGTGCAGCAAGAGATGCTGCAGTTTCAGCAGATAGTTCATCAAGTTCAGTAGTAGTTACTCCATCATAAAGTCCCTCTATTACTAGCTTGGAGACTAGTCCAGAATCTACCCAATCTTGATTTAATCCTTCAGAAAGTTTTGACAACTTTTCTTGGATTGCATCGAACCTGACGTCTTCTTTTTCTCCGTTCCTCTTTATCACTTGTAGACCCATTTTTCCTGTCCCCCTGATTCTTATCCTTGTGAGCGTGCAACATCCGTGGTCGGACGCGTACGGTTTAGAAGTCTTCCTCCATTGAGAAGCGCTGTTGGACCGCTCCGAGACTGGATGAACCCATCACACCTGCCTTCTGATATTCGCCAACTCTCTTCTCGAAGAAGTTCGTCTTACCCTGCATCGAAATCATTTCCATCCACGGGAATGGATTCTCTGCGTGATAGAGTTTTGGAACACCAAAGGCTACCAACA
>Ga0163110_10001169_pt1 | contig 13288 bp, 12 predicted proteins | sample CRUFie1St17metaG_FD_108703 | JGI IMG/M metagenome (GOLD analysis project Ga0163110, IMG submission 108703) | Marine microbial communities from the Costa Rica Dome - CRUD Field 142mm St17 metaG | ecosystem: Environmental > Aquatic > Marine > Oceanic > Photic zone | place: Costa Rica: the Eastern...
ACGGGAAAGAAATCTGGAGGGTGGATCTGGGAGAGGGGATCAGTTCAGATCTCGCATTTGCCAACGGGAGAATCGTGGTAGGGGGCTCCGATGGAACGCTTTTTTGCATTGGGGGACAGTAAGGAGGCCTTCCCTGATTGTAAGGATCTCCAAAATTAAAGGTGCTCAGGGAGCTTTGGTGGGGAAAATCAATGGCAGGCCCTCCTCGAAACGGACCCGCCGGGTCACTGAAACCGGGTAATCACTTTGCGAGGTTCCAATTCTTGCAAAAACGGGCTATTCTCTTTTCCGCCCATTCTGTTTGGCCCTGACGGGCGACGATAAGCCTTAAGCGACACCATGAGCGAAACCGCTACCCCTCCGACGAAGAAGGCCACCCGGGCGGGCAATTACTTTATTTCCAATTACCCGCCCTTTTCCTTCTGGTCCAGTGACCAGGAGGAGGAAGTCCGGTCGGCGTATGACCGTGCCCCGATCCCGGGGACACCTCTCGGGTTATATCACCATATTCCCTTCTGTCGCAGGCGCTGTCACTTCTGCTATTTCCGGGTCTATACGGATAAAAATGGACAGGAGATCCGAGACTATCTGGATCACACCATTACCGAATTGGAGCGTCTGGCAGCGAAGCCTCTTGTCGCGGGACGCAAGCCGCACTTTATCTACTTTGGGGGAGGAACCCCTTCCTACCTGTCCGGGCGGCAGCTGACAGACCTTACCGACCGCATGAAGGCCATCCTCCCGTGGGACGAGGCGGAGGAGGTCGCCTTCGAATGTGAACCGGGAACCCTAACGGCGGGAAAGCTGGCTGCGATCAAAGAGATCGGAGTGACCCGCTTGAGCCTTGGGATCGAGAACTTTGATGACCGGATCCTCGAGATCAACGGTCGCGCTCATCGGAGCAAGGAGGTTTGGAAGGCCTTCGAGCGCGCAAGGTCCGAAGAGTTCGATCAGATCAATATCGATCTCATTGCGGGAATGTTGGAGGAGACGGAGGAAAACTGGCAGAAGAACATTGAGCAGGTGCTCAAACTTGCTCCGGACAGCATCACCATCTACCAGATGGAGATTCCCTATAACACGACCATCTACAAGGACATGAAGGAGAGTGGTGCTTTGGTGGCACCAGTGGCGGGGTGGGAAACCAAGAGGCGCTGGGTAAAAGAGGCCTTTTCGGAACTGGAGGCTAATGGCTACACGATTAGTTCCGGATATACGGCGGTAAAGAATCCCGAGAGAACAAAATTCATCTATCGGGACTCTCTCTGGGGAGGCGCAGATCTTGTTGGGCTTGGGGTAGCCTCGTTTTCACATGTGCAGGGAGTCCATTATCAGAATCTGACGGAGATAGACGATTACGTGGCCGCAATTGATTCAGAGAAGATGCCAGTCAAGCGCGCGTTTCGAACGAATGAAGAGGAGCGTATGATACGAGAGTTTATCCTACAGATGAAGTTGGGCCACGTGCATGCAGATTACTTCCGCAACAAATTCGAAATTAACATCCTTGAGCGTTTTTTCCGCCCTCTCGAGGAGCTGACCGAGGAAGGGCTTCTCAAGGTGGTCGATGATTCTATCGTGCTGAGCCGAGACGGACTTCTTTGCGTGGATAATCTCCTTCACGACTTTTTCCTCGAGCACCATAAAACGGATCGAATCGTTTAAGATCGCAGCAAGATATTGTCCGCTGGCCCGCTATGCGGCGGTCGTGAGCGATCTCCGAAAGTCCTTCATCGAAAAACCCCTCTTGAATCCAATCGAGCATTCATCTCCTCACGGCTTTTTGGGTGAATCCCTCGCGCGTGCTGGGCTGAGCCCGGAGGTATTTATCTGGTGCCCTTCCGAGGAAGTGCCAGAGCCTTTCCAAGCTCTCCTTGTGCATGATGGTGATATGACTTCGACCCTTGAGAGGTTCTACGAGGAGCGCATGCTTCTTGAGGTTCTCGCGGAGGAAAATTCCGATGGATGCTACTACAGGGAAGTCATTCTCAAGGGCAAGGGAACAGGTCGGGTGGCTGAATTCGGGGTGATTGAAATTGAGTTGGATAATTTTCCTCGTGCCCTTCAGAAGTTGATTTTACGCGGCGAGCAACCTCTAGGGGGGATCCTCAATGAGAGTGAGATGACCTATAAAAGCGAGCCTCTCGGCTACTTTTCGGTTGCGCGGGAGGCCCTACCGCCGAAATTATCCCCATTGGGCTCTGCAAACACGTTTTTTGGCCGCTATAATCAGCTAAAAAGCCCTGATGAGACCTGTCTGGCCCGAATTCTCGAAATAGTTCCTGATTTTCACCACCAATGAATATTTCCGGCGATAACCAATCTTGTGACGTCATTGTGATCGGCGGGGGCCCCTGTGGAGCTACCACGTCTGCCCTCCTTGCAGAGAAAGGCCATCGAGTCATCTTGCTCGAGAAAGAAAAATTTCCCCGCTACCACGTCGGCGAGTCGCTCATGCCCTTCTGCTATTTCACCCTGAAAAGGCTTGGAGTCCTGGAGGAAATGGAAAAGCAGGCATTTGTGAAGAAGCACAGTGTGCAGTTTGTCTCTAAAGACGGGAAAATATCAGATCCATTTTACTTCTTTCAGCATTTTGACCACCCGGCAGCCACGACGTGGCAGGTGGAACGGTCCGTCTTCGACAATATGCTTCTGCGCAACGCAGAGGCTAAAGGAGTCGACGTTCGAGAGGAAACAGAAGTGCGCAGTTTCACCTATGAAGGGGATCAGGTTGTTGGCGTAACCGCCAAGGGAAAGGACGGAAAGGAATACACCCTCCAAGCACCGCTGACGGTTGACTGCACTGGGCGTGATGCCCTGTTCTTGAGAAAAAAGAGCTGGAGGAAACGGGATCCAAAGCTCAACAAGATAGCGATTTGGACACTCTATAAGAATGCGAAGCGTGACGAGGGCTTGGATGAAGGGGCAACCACCGTAGCCTACGTCGATGGCAGGGGCTGGTTCTGGAACATTCCCCTGCGTAACAATATTGTGAGCTCGGGAATCGTCGCGGAGCGGGATTACCTTTACCGTGACAGCAGGGACCCGAAGGAGATCTACGAGCGCGAAATCGAGAAAAATAGCTGGATCAAGGATCACCTCGGGGAGGGAGAGCAATTTGGCGAATACTGGGTGACTGGGGAGTATTCTTACCGGGGAGAGCATTGCGCCTCTGATGGTCTCGTCATGGCAGGTGATGCCTTTGCCTTTTTAGATCCGGTCTTTTCCTCGGGAGTCTTTCTCGCTTTGAAAAGCGGAGAAATGGCAGCAGACGCCGTGGGAGAAGCTTTGGAGAAAGGAGACTTCTCAGCAGGGCAATTCTCCACTTACGGGGAGGAGCTTTGCGGAATGATTGAAGTAATGCGCAAGCTCGTTTACGCCTTTTACGACGAGAACTTCAGTTTTGGGGAGCTCATTAAGCGGCACGAAGAAATGCGCCCCATGCTCACAGACTGTTTGATTGGCGATCTCGATGGAAAAGATTATACGCCCCTCGCGGAAGCAATAGGCGACTTAGCCTCGCTTCCGGAGCCGCTCGCCCACGGGCGAGTTCCTCAGACTGTAACGTAACACGATATGTCCCCGATACCCGCATGAAGGTCACCTTTCTGACAGCGGGCACGGGTAGCTACCACTGCGGGGCGTGCATGCGCGACAATACCCTCGTAATGGCCCTCCATCGTGACGGTCACGAGGTCGCATTGTTGCCGTTGTATTTACCCATGCAGCTGGATGAGGAAAGTCCGCCACAGCAAAGTCGGGTGCCCATATTTTTTGGAGGTATCAACGTCTACCTGCAAAACAAGTTTGCGTTATTCAGGCACACTCCCCGGTGGGTTGACGCCCTCTTGAATGGCGCAGGGCTACTGCGGAAGGCGGCAAGCCGGAGCCATATGACCAGCCCGCGAGACCAGGGAGAGATCTGTCTTGCTATGCTTCGGGTGGAACAGAGCCGTTTCACGAAGGAGCTGGAAAAGCTGATTGACTGGCTCGCTGTGCACGAGCAGCCCGAATGTATCGTCCTGTCGACAACACTTTTCGCCGGGATGACCAAGGAGTTGAAGAAGCGTCTGGAAGACATTCCGGTCATCGCGTTTTTTCAGGGAGAAGACACCTTTTTGGACAGTCTTCCCGAACCTTACCGGACCGAGTGCTGGGATGAAATGAAGGAACGGCTTGGGGAGTGCGAAATGCTGATTGCCCCAAGTCGCTTTTATGCCGGGGTCATGTCCAAGCGCCTCGGGATCTCTCCGGAGAAAATAGAGGTGCTCCCTAACGGGATTAACTTGGAAGGATACGGGAGACAGCCCTCGGATGGGCCCAGGGCGATTGGTTACTTGTCCCGGATGTGCAAGGATAAGGGTCTGGGAGACATGGTGGATGCCTATCTCCTCTTCCAGGCGAAGGGAAACTTTCCGGAATGCCGGCTCAAGATTGCGGGTTCATGTCCCCCAGAGGATGAGCCCTTTGTAAATGAGCAGAAACAAAAAATTGAGACTGCCGGACTGAGCCATCTTGTTGACTGGACGCCCAATGTGAGCCGGGAAGAGAAAGCCCGCTTTCTTGGGAGCCTTACGATTTTTTCTGCGCCGATGCGTTATGCCGAAGCCTTCGGGCTCTGCCTGGTTGAGGCCATGGCGAGTGGGGTTCCGGTGGTGAATCCCGGGGGCTCGACCTTTGAGGAAATCGCGCTGGTCACGGGGGGAGGAAAAACAGTCTCACCCGGCGACCCCGGGTTGCTGGCGTGTGCTTGGGAAGAGCTCCTGGGCAATCCTGAGGAGGCGACAGCGATGGGAGAAAGAGGTCGCCGAGGGGTAAAGGAGCATTATAGTGTAAAGGCCATGAAGGATGGGTTCCTGAAACTCGCTCAGAGAGCCTGTGCAAAGACTGTGTCCCGCTAGCCATGAGGGAGGATTCCAAAAATTACTGCTATGAGCACAGCCGCCGGGTTGAGTTTCATGAGACAGACCTCGCCGGGATCGTACACTTCTCCAATTTCTATCGCTATATGGAGTCTGCTGAACATGCCTTCATGCGAAGCCTTGGACATCCAGTTCACGGACGAGCTGCCGAGGATGGGGTTGGATGGCCGCGGGTGAGTGCCAGTTGTGAATTCCGAAAGCCTGCGCGAAACGACGACGTGTTGCGGATACGGGTTAGTATCGAAGAAATCCGGACGAGGTCGGTTCGCTACAGTTTTCGCTTCTACCTTGACCCCGGGGATGATCCCATTGCGACGGGAACAGTAGCGGTTGCCTGCGTGCGATTCAAAGACGGAGAAATTTCTGCAGTTCCCATCCCTGAACAGATTCGAGCTGATCTCAAGTCCGCCGAGGCGGCCGCCAATCCCGAATGATTCCAGTGAGCGCTCCGCTTCCCAAATCTCAGAAAAAGAAATCCATGAACTGGCTTATTTTTGCTCTCATGACCGTGGCCTGTTGGGGCCTCTACGGCATTTTCCTTCATGCCGGCCAAGTTGAAATGCAGGACAAGGCCCTTGGCCGCTACAAGGCCTTCCTTTTCGTGGGGCTCGCCTATTTTATCACCGCAGTAGTCGCGCCACTGGTGGTCCTGCTGGTCAAGGGAGCAGACTGGTCCATGCCGGGGAAGGGGATGTGGCTTTCTCTATTTGCCGGGATTCTTGGTGCTATCGGAGCTTTTTGCGTTCTGCTTGCGATGGCTTCTGGGGCTAAGGGTGGAATGAGTCCTGCGGTTGTGGCAATCTCGGTGATGTCGATCATCTTCTGCGGAGCCCCACTGGTGAATGCGATCGTTTCGATCTGTATGGATCGACCGGCAGGAGGGCTCGCAGCCGTTCCGTGGCAATTTTTCTGCGGGATTCTGATGGCGGCCTTGGGCGGCTTCATGGTGGTGAAGTTCAAGCCCGCTGGATCTCATGGAGCTCCTCCGGCTAAACCGCCGATGGAGGCTCAACCAAAGCAATAGGAAGTAAAACTCCTCTGGGAAGACTGGAGAGACCTCGGAAATGATGCCCCTCAGCGCCATCAACGACCTCTTCGGAGCCATCCTGCCTGCCAATGCTTTTTACGCGGCAAAGTTGGGAGCGCTTCGAACGGTGGAGAGCCTGAAGGAATTCGAGAGCCGAGTACCGTTTACGACCAAGGACGAACTGGCTGCGGATCACGAAGCGCATCCCCCTTATGGCTCAAACCTCACCTATCCAGTTGAGCGCTACATCCGTTTCCACCAGACAAGCGGCACGCGAGGAAACCCCATGGCTTGGCTAGATGATTCTGCCGGCTGGGACTGGGTCTTAAAATCGTGGCAGTGGGTCTGGGACAAGGCTGGGGCTACTCCGGGGGATAGCGCGTTTTTCCCATTCTCCTTTGGCCCCTTCATTGGGTTCTGGTCCGCTTTTGAGGCTGCGACGGAAATGGGTATCCGGGCTATTCCGGGAGGTGGGCTTTCGAGTGAAAACCGCCTCCGGATGATGGAGCGGCATCGACCTGGCTTTATTGCGTGCACCCCTACCTATGCCCTTCATCTTGCGAACATAGGGAAGGAAATGGCCCTTCCGGTGGATGCGCTGGGCGTGGAAGCGCTGGTCGTCTGTGGTGAGCCCGGGGGAAGTATTCCGGAGGTTCGGGAACGGATTCAGCGTGAATGGAATGCGCGGGTTGTGGACCACCATGGGATGACCGAGACGGGCCCGGTAACAGTCAGCGATCCTCAAAATCCCGAGGTCCTCCGAATTTCTCATCAGGCCTATCACGCGGAGGTTATCGAGACATGCAGTGGAACCCACGTAGCTCTGGGAGAAGTTGGAGAGCTCGTATTGACAACTCTCGGGCGCTACGGGTCACCATTGATCCGCTATCGTACGGGCGATCTTGTCCGCCCGGTAGCCATTGAGGGGGAGGAGCCCGGAGTCTTTGGTTTACATGGGGGCATCATTGGAAGGGCGGATGATATGGTAGTAGTTCGAGGGGTGAATCTCTACCCTAGTGCGATTGAGGCGGTTGTTCGGGGCTTGGATGGGATCGGGGAATACTTGGTCGAGGTTGATGAGCGTGGAGCCCTGCCAGAGGTCAGCCTGATTGTAGAGATTCTGGAGGGGCAATCGGTTGAGAGCGAACTTGAGGCCCGCCTCCGTGCTGTTTTTTCTATGAGAATCCCTGTAAGAGCGGTTCGTCCCGGCGACTTGCCGGTTCACGAAGTAAAGGCCAAGCGGTGGAAAGTGATCAGGTAATGATAGATGTTCAAAATGTAAGCAAGGTGTATGAGATGCCTGGGGAGGCCGTTCGAGCCCTCGAGGGCATCGAGTTTCAGGTAAAATCGGGAAAGACGGCGGCAGTCGTCGGTCCCTCGGGTAGCGGAAAAACAACCCTGCTGAATCTTCTAGGGGCGTTGGACCAGCCCAGTGAGGGCAAGATAGTCATCGACGGCAATGATCTCTCCTCCTTTAGTGAGGAGGAGGCCGCGACTTTTCGAAACCGCTCTCTGGGTTTCGTCTTCCAGCACCATCACCTGCTGCCGCAGTGCACCCTTCTGGAAAATGTGGTTCTTCCCCGCCTTGCCGGGGGTTGGGAGGAAGCCGAATCAGAGACTGCGGCAAGGGCGGAGACATTGCTCGAAAATGTTGGCCTTCAGGACCGGCTTACCCACTTTCCGCACCAGCTTTCTGGCGGGGAGCGATTGCGCGCGGCTCTCGCCCGGGCACTTGTCAATAAGCCAAAATTGATTCTTGCAGATGAGCCTACGGGCTCGCTCGATCTTGAGACAACAGAAGTGGTTGCAGAGCTTCTGGGGCGGCTGAATTCCGAGATGGGCGTCACCCTCGTAGTCGTTACCCACAATCTTGCTCTAGCCCAGAGGATGGAAAGTCACTTTGAGCTCCGCGGTGGGCAATTGGAAAAGCAATGAATGTGCTCAAGTTCATCCGGCGCGGGATCTGGCACTACAAGCTGTCCTATCTTGGGGTCGGTGCTGGTGCGGTTCTCGGTGCTACCGTCCTGCTCGGAGCTCTTATTGCCGGGGACTCGGTAAAGGAAACTCTTCGTCAGGTTGCTGGTCAACGTGTTGGCCAAGTTGGCCATGTGTTTGTGGCGGGAGAGGGTTTTTTTCGAGATGCCCTCGCTGATGATGTTGAGAACAAGGACCTCCGGGTCGCGCCGGTTCTCCTCCTCCGGGGGCAGCTCAATGCCTCGGGGACTGGCAGGGCTCAAGGGAGCGTCCAGATTCTTGGCGTAGACGACCGGTTCTGGGGCTTTTCACCAGAAGAGGGGAGCGCGGTGGCGCTCGAGCCCCGGGAAGTAGGGGTGAACAGTTATCTGGCAGAGTCCCTAGATCTTCAAGAGGGCGACTCCGTCATCATTCGCCTTCAAGAGCCCGGCATGCTTTCCCGCGATGCCCCCCTCTCCGGAGAGGCTGAAGATGTTATCAGTTTTCGGGCAAAGGTCAGGAAGGTTGTGGGCCCAAATCAGTTCGGCCGATTCAATTTGCAAGCCACTCAGCTACCTGTGCCCACCGTTTTTGTGCCCTTAAGCCGGTTACAGCAAGTGGTCGAACAGCCCGGCCGGGCCAATCTGCTCCTTTTGTCTGCGGAGGGAGAGGGAGCAGTTGATGGTAATGAGTTGGCTGGCCAGATCAGGAGCCGGATGGCTCTGGAGGACTATGGCCTTTCCATTGTAGATGTGCCTTTGGCCAACGCCTCCGAGGTCAGATCAAGCCGCATTTTCTTCGAGGACCCGATCGTCCGAGTAGTCCAAGAGCGGTTTCCCGCCATGCTGCCGGTAACCAGTTATCTCATTAACACCTACGCTGCGAATGGGAAGGAGACGCCTTACTCCATGGTGGCGGCAGTGCGGTCAGAGGGAGCTTCTTTCCTGCCCCAGGACATGAAAGGAGAGGACATCGTGGTCAATGAGTGGCTGGCGGAAGACCTCGATTTGGAATCCGGTCAGGAATTAAGCTTATCCTTTTTCAAATTGGTCCGGGGAAATGAGTTAGAAGAATCCACGGCGAATTTCCGGGTGCGAAAGAGTATCAAACTTGAGGGCCTTGCCGCAGATCAGCTTTGGATGCCGGACTTCCCGGGGGTGGCGGAGGCGGAGGATGCCCAGGATTGGGCTCCGGGGCTGCCTCTCGATCTTGGAAGGATCAGGCAAAAAGATGAGGATTATTGGGATGATTATCGGGGAACCCCAAAGGCCTTTATTTCTGAGGAAAAGGGGACGGAGCTATTTGGCAACCGGTGGGGAAATTTCACATCTCTCCGGGTGCCAACCTCGGAGGTTTCTACGGTGAACCTGGAGGATGAATTGCTACCACTCCTCAGGCCAGAGATGGCCGGATTGCTCCTGCGTAACCTGGGAGATGAAGCAAGAGCAGCAGCCAAATCCCCAGTCGATATCGCGGGCCTTTTCCTCAGCATGAGCGTTTTCCTGATTGTGGCGTCCATTGCTCTAACGGCGATGCTCTTTCGGTTCAACGTTGAGCAGCGCAACAGGGAGAGTGGGCTGCTTGCTGCGGTGGGGGTTTCACCGAGAAAGGTTCTCCGATGGCGCCTCGTGGAAGGGTTCATCATTGTTTTAGTGAGCGGGGGAGTCGGGCTGACCCTGGCAATCATCTACTCGACCTGGATTCTCCGCTTTCTGGAAACAATATGGAGTGATGGGATGAGCGGGCCATTCTTCATGCTTCACCTGAACCCCAACAGTGTTTGCGTCGGATTAGGAGCCTTCATTTTTCTGTCTATGGCCGCAATCTACTACTCGATGCGGAAGCAGGCTCGGAGGAGTGCAACCATGCGGTTGGAGGCAGGACCTGAGGAGGCCCGGGGGCGCCCCCGGATCTGGCGATTTGCATCTACAGGGGCACTCTGTGTGCTCGTAGCGGCAGGAAGCCTGCTTGGGAGAGAGTCGCTTGGAGCTCAGGCGGCCTTTTTCCTTTCCGGGATGTTTCTTCTGGTTGCAGGGCTGCTGATCTACCGGGCGCGGCTCGAACGTATAGCCAAGAAGAGATATCCTTCCATGTCTACTAGAGCGATGGCGACCCTGAACAGTGTTCGCCGACCGGCGCGAAGTCTGGTGGTAGTTGGGATCATGGCATGCGGAATTTTTCTCGTCATTTCTGTTACGGCCTCACGAAAATACGTTGGGGAAGAGTGGGCAGAAAAGGAAAGTGGGGCCGGAGGGTTCGGCTTTTGGATCGAAACGACAAGTCCGATCAATCGAGCAGCTGACGCCAAGAAGGATCCTGATTATTTTGAGCTGGGAGACCTCAGGGATATTCTTGGTGCCATCGTCCCCTTCCGAATGGGTGTGGGAGACGATGCTAGCTGCTTTAACTTGAACACGGCAGCACGCCCCCGATTGATTGCGACCGATACCAGGGCCTTAGCAGAGCGAGGGTCCTTTACCCTCAAAGCAGTTTCCAAAGGAGCCAATAAGGAAGACGGCTGGAAGCTCCTGGGGCAACGAGCCGAGCCGAGGGTGCTTCCTGCATTTGTCGATGAGACAACGATGATGTGGGTTCTTAAGAAGAAAGTTGGAGATCGAATTACCTATCAGGATGAGCGGGGGAAGGATTTTCAGGTAGAAATTGTAGGCGCGTTAGCCGATAGCGTTTTCCAAGGAAACATGATCGTTGACGAGTCCGCCTTTCTTAGTTTGTTCCCCTCGCAGGAAGGCTACCGCCTGTTTCTGGCGGACGCTTCAGACGACACCGAGCAGGCGCTGGAAGCGCTGCAGAAAGCCACTGCAGATCGTGGAGGCGCAGTTTCTCTTACACAGGAAAGGCTCGAAAGCTTTAACAGCGTGCAGAACACCTATATTTCGATTTTCCACGTCCTTGGAGGTCTCGGTCTTATTCTAGGGAGTGCAGGACTCGGAGTTGTGACAGCTCGTAATCTTGCCGAAAGGCGGAATGAATTTGCCGTTCTCAACGTCATCGGGGTGGCCCACCGGGAAATCCGAAGGATTATTTTCAAGGAGGTGAGATCCTTTATTGGCTGGGCTCTTGTGGTCGGTGTCGGGGCCTCGTGCGTAGCAATACTGCCTGTGTTCTCAGAAGCCCCGCCAGAACAAACGCTGTTTGGTCTAGGGGTAATGGTTGTGCTTATCGGCGTAAATAGTCTGTTCTGGGCCTTTGTTGGCTATCTTGCCGCCTATCGCAGAAGATCTGGAATCAGGGTCTGAAGCCGACTCTGTTTCTTGTGCTTCCTTGGTTGCTACCTAGGCTTCCACTGTGAAAGCTCTTATCCTCGTATTATTAATGTTAGCGCCTATGGCCCGCGGCGGTGATTGGGTTGATCTGTGGCCGGGAAAGGCTCCGGGGGCCAAACGTCCTCCGGCCGGGACCGAAACTGGCGGAAGCAACTGGAGATTTTCTCATACGGAAGTTCCCCAGTACAGTTTGTTTCCAGCAAAAAAACCGAATGGAACGGGAGTGGTTATTTTGCCAGGTGGGGGCTATGCCAACCTCGCAGCAGATCACGAAGGGCGCCAAGTTGGAGAGTGGTTCGCCAAACGGGGAGTAACGGCCATGGTCGTCAAATACAGGGTTAGCGCCAACCCTGCCCTTGGATATCATTATCCCGTCCCTCAAATGGATGTTCGGCGGGCGATCCGAACAATGAGGTCCATGTCGACGAAGTGGGCCGTGGATGCGGGTCGGATCGGCGTTCTGGGGTTTTCGGCCGGAGGCCACCTCTGCTCTACCGCAGTCACAATGTTTGATGACACATTCAAGCAGGAAACTCAGGACCCTATCGACATGCTGAGCTGTCGGCCGAACTTTGGGATTCTCTGCTATCCTGTGATTGCAATGGGCCAGCCCTATTGCCACGGGGGTTCGGTGAGGAATTTACTAGGAGAGGCGCCCACTCAGGAACTCCTCGACCGAAACAATACCGCATTACGAGTCACTAGTCGCACACCTCCGATTTTTCTCGTCCACTCTGCCGATGACCGGGCAGTGCCTTTACGGAATGGCACGGAATTTGTGGCAGCTTGTGCGGAGAAAGGAGTTCCGGTAACCTCCCACATTTACGCCAAGGGAGGCCACGGTTATGGTCTGGGCCGGGCTGGAGAATCCAAAAACTGGCCTGCTCGCCTCGAAGATTGGATGCGAAGCCACGGATGGATGGACTGAGCTGCGACCATGGGCTGCTGTTTGGCAGCGATTTCCTACGCTGGAGGCTCAGCTCTCTGGCGAACTCTCCTCGGGTTCGCCGTCCTCTCCGCTGAAATCGACTTTCTCCACAGTGGCTCCTTTTCTGAGGGTGGCTGCGAAGTTCCGCAGTGCGTTCCGGCGTTTCTCAAATTCTACCCGATGAGTAATATCCTCCTGAACCTCCTCAAAGGCTCGGACCACAGCCGGCTTGATCTCAGCGATCTTAAGAATGTGGTAGGAGTGCTCGTAGGCGATGACAGGGCTGACCTCCTCGAGTCGCATCGTAAACATGATTGATTCAATCGGGTTCGATGGCCGATCGAAAGTAATCCAGCCCAGATCAATTTCTCCCGACTCTTTCTCGGTTTCGGCCTTCGCGGTTTCCTCGAAGTTGGCACCATTAACAAGTGCTTCGCGGAGCTCGCCCATCTCCTCCAGCAAGAGGACAGGATCCTCATGTTTCTCAAGAGACTTCATGAAATGAAGGACGCGCACTTCGGCAGTTGTCCGAAATTCTCGTTCATTTTCCTTGTAGTAGTTCCGGGCGTCCTGATCCGAGACGCCCGTTTTGCCCGCCAGAACTCCATCGAGAAATTTCTCCATACGCAAGTTGGCCTCGCACTCATCCTGCAGACTGTCGCGCTGCGCCTCCAGCATGTCCCAGCTCGCACCATGCTTACGATATTCCTTCAGGGTGCCCTCAAGCCGCTCCTTGATCTCCTCTTCGGGAAGATCAGGGAATTGAGACTCGGCCTCCTGCGCGATTAAGACCGAGTCGATGACCTCTTCCTCCGCCTGCTCCATGAACTCGGGATCCCGCTCGCAACAAGATACTTGCAGGCGGGCCTCAGCTTCAGACTTGATCCGGGCAAAGGCATCCTCAAGAAGATTTGGGTCGATAAGCTCTCCGTTAACGCGAAGCATAGCTGAGAGGTAGCGGCGGAGGACTCAATCGCCAATCCGAAAGAATATCTCAGTTTGCCACGATATTCACCAGGCGGCCGGGAACAACGATGACTTTGCGAACGGTCAGGCCCTCTATGAGCCCCACAATTTTGGAGTCTGCCAGCGCAGAGGATTCCAATTCCTCATTCGAAGCCGCGGCAGCCACCTGTATCCGGGACCGGACTTTTCCGTTTACCTGGACGACCAT
>Ga0163110_10001170_pt1 | contig 13287 bp, 34 predicted proteins | sample CRUFie1St17metaG_FD_108703 | JGI IMG/M metagenome (GOLD analysis project Ga0163110, IMG submission 108703) | Marine microbial communities from the Costa Rica Dome - CRUD Field 142mm St17 metaG | ecosystem: Environmental > Aquatic > Marine > Oceanic > Photic zone | place: Costa Rica: the Eastern...
ACTTGTGTCTCGCTGAGTTGGTCTGCGAAAATCTCAGAAGCCTCAAACTTTTCAATCATAGCAGCGTGGTCATTGATACCCCACTTGTCAAGTTTGTCAAAATCACCATTGTCAAGAATATCTTCGATGGTCACTTGCCACTCATACTTCTCCACGAAATCGCGAAGCGACACGGCAGCCTCAAAGCCAACGAAAGCAGTGGCGAGATTGAACAGAAGGTCACGATCGCCATCCTCGGCAAAGACACCAGCAGGCTCAGCAGTGCCGCAGAAGCGGTCCCAAGAGCGACGTGAAGGATAGACCTTGTTCGGCTCGAAGTCGCCCTCATGCTCCAAGTGCTTACGGTTGTGGTTAACAAAGTCCCACACGATGGAAGGGACGCGCCCATTAGCCCACTTGAGCCAGTCTTCAGTGGTAGGCTCAACATCGAACACGGTCCAGCGGTCAAGCTCTGCCGCGTCCATTTCACCAACTTGGTATTGAGCACCGTGTTCGCCACCATTGACAGCAGCGACAATCAAAGTGTCCTCGTGCAAGTGCCAGCCGTTCAGCTTGCGGCTATCGGTAAGCTCGAAAAGACCTTGACGGACTTCCATAGTGGCACGGTCAACCTCATCCAAGAAGAGGAGAACACCTTGCTCACAAGCAGTGACAAGCCAGTCAGGGGCATTCCAAGTGGTAGCCTTGCGACCATTGATAGCGGTATCAGCCGTATCAGGAAGACCAAGCAGGTCACCCTCGGTCATCTGCGATGCGCGGCGCTCAACAACAGGCAGACCGCGCTCCTCTGCAATCTGGTAGACGACTTGTGATTTACCGATACCGTGACGACCGCGAAGCAAGACGGGAAGTCGAGCATCGAGGATGAACGGAGCGGTAGTGGTGAATGTTGCGAAGTCGATAGCCATGTTGTGTTCTCCAGTTTGGGAGGTTGTTTAGTTCTTTGCCTTACTCTATAAATATAGCACCGAATGGTGTTTCGGTCAAGTATTTTATTGTCAGGGAAATGTCAAGAGATCATATTTGGGTAATCATCAGTCAAACCAAGCCTAATGATAATCTCTCTCATTTGTTCATTCGGGAAGCGAAACTCGTGCCGTCGTTTCTCGTATCCTTTCTTAGTTGTGAAAAACTGTTTGTAAGCAAACTTGACAGTTTTCTCATCTTCAAAGTCGAGCCAGCCTTTTGGCATGTTGTAGGTGCTGGTGGCACTCATCATACCGGCTGGTATAAACTCGGCAGCAACATCTTCTTTTGACTGACTTATGAGCCTGTCGATGTTGGTGCCATCTTCATAGACATTCGGCTTAGCGATATCTTTGATGTCTTTATGCATTGCATTGAGATAAGGGTAGCCCCAGTGAACACCCTCCCATGAAAAATCGGTGATATAACGAAGAGATACAGCATAGCCGTACCCTCTTTCTTCATCAAGATACTGGAATGACCTTACTGGAATGAGAGAACCAACACCAACACCGTAGTTAACCAACTTTTCCCACATCGCCTTTCTAGTGAACTTGGAGACCTCAGCGAAGACTTTCCTATCGCTCTTCAGAAAGCGGCAAGTCCGGCGAGTGTGACCTTGCCGACCACAGTAGCCACAGTGGACTTTGGTTGTCCTCTTCTTCTTAGGAAGATCCTCACCGGTGACAATGTTCAAACCAGTCCGGGCTTCATACTCTTGACGGAATGTATCAGCACGGTAATCGCCTTGCTCAATAGCCCTCTCGTAACATTGCTTCAGATGTTCGTTCTTAACCGGGCAGGTGCGGGAGTTGTGACCGGTGCGGTAACAGTATGAGCAGCGGACGGTTCCATTGTATGACATGTATTCTCTCCTTACCCTTATAATATAACAACATAAGGAGTATCGTCAATGCGAAAGTTGTCAAGCAGATGTCAAGAAAGTGCCCATGTGAATAAATACCAATAAAATAAGGCAACCAACCCAAATACAACAACATCAAAAAAAAGTATGCTACATCTATGTTTTAGCTTCACTTAAAATCACCAACATTTTTTTAAACTCAAAAGTAACATCGCCATCGAACCACTGGACTTTAGCGACGGATTTACCATGATCGATTCTAGTCTCTTTGGGACCAATCTTCATAACGATACCACGATAAGTGGCGTCATGTCTACTGCAAACTAAATCTCCGGCTTTCATACATTTCCTTGTGGTTTTGTTTCATTACCAAATAGGGCGCAAACTCACGAGCTTCTTTCCAACAGGCATAGAATATTCTCGCTGACTGCGCCTTTTCGCAAGTCATGGCGTCAGGCTCTTGCGGAATAATACTGCCGTCATCATTATATTTGCGTCCATCACGATGGTTAGCATAGCGCCGGGCGCGTGTAAATCCCATGTGCAAAAACTTTTTAGCCATATCGGCACCAACGAAATCTCCTTCGGACACGTAAGTATAGAACATTGCTAGGATATTTTGGCTTGATACCTGTGCTTCACGAACAGTTTTGAATCGCCAAAACGCACAGATATCAGATTTATATGGTTCACAAATCAGCACACCCTGTTGACCTCGGCCGATTCGGTATAGTTCCGGGTGTTTGCTATAATCTATATTGGGGTTCCACTTATCAAAGTAGGAGTCATCAACTTGGTGTCTCGCCATTATTTCTTTTTACCTGATGGAAATCGTCCTTGATTACCCATACCATCGTAATCAACAAAGTCACTATCTGGTTCAACATAACTTTGTTCTTTGCGACTGTCAAGTTTTTCAACGAGTAAAGTAGAAGCCACGTCTATCTCTCTCATGACTTCTGCATATAATCTAAGTTTTCCGTTCCGCTGCAACTCCAGTGCTTGAGACTGTAGCCTTGCAATCTTTTTATTGATACTTTTAATTTCTCTATTAAAAAGAAAATCTTTAATAAATTTCACTTCTTTCTCCTTGGTAAATATGGTCTAATCCCATAAGCAAAAACATAATATCCAGCATCAAATATGCTCTTCAAAATGGGCAGACGAGAGACACGAACAGCGCCCTCAAATCCCATTTTCTCATACATTAACCTGAATGTCTCTGGTCCTTTGGTGGCTTTTTGGTCGAACCAGCCAATCATTTCTTTCTCAAACTCTGCTACGTTGCCGTCGAAGTCATCGGCGCTAATATCAATAAATTCAATACCGCACGCCTCAGCTCTATCACGAATCGTGTTTATCTCCAACGAGCAAACATAACAACTTTCATCATAATATACTTTATCAGCCATTAGTTATCCATATTGTCAATAATGTAAAGCGAAAAAGTGAATCCAAGCACAATAAACGCCACCACACAATTAATAAAAACTTGATACATTTCCATAGTTCCCCCTTATCTCTCACTCAAAACTGTTAGTAAAGATACCTTGTTCCAGTCTCTTGGATTTTCATCAGACCACTGGTCAAACCAATGAACCAGAGCTTCTGGATTTTTTGATTTTTCTCTAAAACCGACCACAACGCCGTGTCCAATCCAACCTGTTGGATCATTAGTAACTCTAACCAAATCACCGATTTTCAATTTCCCTATTTCCTTCATATGAATAAGTTGCCTCGCAAGTCCACCCGGTGAATCTTTCCATTTCGACATATAAAATGCCGGTTATTGTGTTTGGATTTGTTGCGTGACTTTTGGTGCTCCAATCCATCTTCATTTTCCAGAGCCCATCATCACAGTGAAAGTTGGCATCTACATTACAGGATTGATTTAGATTTTGCACATTTACTAAGTGGCATTGAGCATTTTTTTGCGGCGACGGTACACCATAAACAACATTTAATCTAACATCGCTCATTGTTCCGCACGTGCTTGACAAAGTATCAAATGAAACATCATAAGTTCCATCGATAATCGGCTGCAAGCACACGGTATTACCAACAGCGGAATCAATAGTTTGATTATTGCCCTTGCAAGTCAACAAACCTAATAATAAAAATATTTTACTTTTCATAATATGGGTTCTCTCCTTGACTGTGATCGGTAACATCAGCGATCCCAACGATATCAGGGAACTCCTCCATTAGATACGCTGCTACTTGTCCTTGCAGTGTTTGCTTAGAGGCGGCACAACCTTGACACCCTCCGCTAAGTCTAACCGCAAGTGTCCCAGTTTCAACATCGAAACCAACGACAGAAAGATGACCATCGTGTCCAGCTAACGCAGGATTAATGTATTCATCAACAAAGTACCTTATTTCATCAATCATTTTTTATCCTTAAACGAATCATCGGTTCCAAGTTTATACAACCAGAATCCAAATATAATGAATAGCGGCAATAATATCATTGTGAAAAAATCAATCAACATCATCTATGACCTCCAGTCTTTCGGCTTGTTCTTCTGTGTAGTGCCAGTATCCCGGCACGCCTTCCCACCTGACAACAACATAATCTGTCGTTATCTTATCAATGACACCAACGGCGGAATCGTATTTCCACATTGGCTCCATTCTTACTTTATCACCTATTTTCATTTTACAAATTTTAAGTCATTTCTATAAAAATAAGATGTTTGATATGGCGCGGCAGCTTTTAGATTACCAGTATTCCATCGCCCTGCAGGCCCATCAGGCATCCATCGAACGAAATAATATTTCTTTTCGTTATCTGAAGTGTGTTCTGTGATATTTGGATTATCTTGAACATTGATTATCATACCTATAACATTTTTCTTGTTATGCCATACGTGTCTACGCCACTTCCACATGGGGGCAGTCTGCAAAACATATGAGGACAAAGTTACCAGATCACCAACTTTCATTGGGCACTCAAATACTTTTTCTGAGCCTCACAGGTTTCCGTGCTGATACACCTCGTGACGGCTTTGAAGATAGCATCTTGATTTTGGATAATGATATCCATATCATCAATCATGGTTTCAGTCATGCGAATCATGTTATCGAGTGATTCGGCAGACCTTTCCAGTGATTCGTTAACTTCATCCCGCGTAAGCGGGATCGCGGTTTCTACGTTTTGGGCATCGATGCAGCCCATGATAAAGGGCAGTAAAATAATATTAAACACTTTTTCTCCTGTTTGTTAGTGTCATTATCGCTCACCGTTCCAAATACGATCGGCGAATCTTTTTGCATTGCGAAGGTTTGTCATATCTTCCATGTCATTGACTTGATCAGAGTGCTCATCGTAAAGATGACCAATAGACTCTCGCATATATTTACGAAGTAACTTAATAAACTCAATCTTTCCAAAAGATTCTTTATGAATGCTCGTATGTCCAACATACTTTGTATGCATGAGCCGTGCCACTTTTAGTGCGGCTTGAATGCCATCGGGATCATCGGAATCAATTACAATTGTCATTTTCATAGTACTATTATAAGCCCTTGTTTGCGCCTTGTCAAGCGTTGTGTTTGTAAAAAGGAAAAATTTACCGAAAAAAATCGCGCGATCGGCGCTCAATCACTCACTAACATTACCACTCCGGGGGGCGCGGTGCCTGAGACGACGCCCCCGTGCTTTGCTATAACCGTGGTGACGAGCCAAACGGGAACATAGGGATAAACTGTGCCGGTTGGATCTCTCTCATCTTCGCAATACTTCTCGATCAGTGGCTCGACTCTGTTTGGAAATCCAATCTCAACTGATTCATATACCTCTGCCGTGTCTGACTGCGGGTAACTGTAGGAATACGCACTCGCTTGAACAGACATGCTGAAGCCGCTCTTGCAAACTATCCTTTGGTAGAATGGTCTTTCTCTGCTCATAAATCAATCCTCAACTAGTTCTAAAAACATCTCGTGGAACTTCAATATTTTACCACCAGTGAAAACAACATTATAGAAGGCGGTGTATGAACGACTTTCATCGATTTCTTCAGGAACCGTCTCCATCACAAGCCCAAGTCTATGACTTGGGATCGCATCCTCGTGCGTTGATTCCTTAACACGCACGAGGTTACCGGGCTTGAACTTTGGCAAATCTAGTATCTCGTTTAACATAAATAGTCCTTAAACTCTAACAACCGAATGAGAGACATCATTAACAATGCTAGAATAATGTATGACATTTTTTGCTCCGTCATTCCAATGAATAGTGATGTAGCCTTTAGACTCCTCGATAACCACACCCATCCTCTTATCAAAGGATTTATAAATAATCAAGTCTCCCACTTTAATCGTCTCCATCGATGACCTCAAGCACACCGGTATCATACCACTCCGTTTCTCCATTTATAAAATGTACTCTAGCAGAAAAAGTAACATGACCTGTTTTTGAAAGTTCCAGAATAACACCAAGATTGACTTCCTCGTCTGCATATGGATGAGGTACATACTTGTATCGCACAAGGTCACCCACCTTCACTAACAACCTCCAGCCATGCTCGTGGCTCCCAATCTATTTTACCAGAGCCTCCGAACCAATGTATGCCAACTTGTGCAGTGCGACCAGTTCCACGGGGATGCATATCAATTATAATACCCACCATACCAGTGTCATGTGTACTCATCTTTACTAAATCACCAATTTTCATATAAATAATTTAACATTAGAATTAACAAAAAGCAAGTCAAGAACCTGTGATAATTACAACATCATCGACTCTTTCATTAACTAGACACTTATGTCCGTTGATCCAGACAATCCAAATTTCCTCCTCTCTCTCCTCAAAACCTTTGGTAATGTAAGAATCAATAATAATACCCGGATTTGACCAGTCATCATCTCCAAAGGATTTGGGCTTAAAAGAAATCAAATCACCTACTTTCACTTATGACCTCAATTAAATCTATTTCGGGCATAAGAATATGCTCCTTCATATCATCAAAACAATACATTTTAAGCACAGAAGTTCTATCCTCAGAAGGGACTTCAACAATAACACCAATAAACGGATCACCCCATCCATCGATCGATTGATCGTATGGATTTTTCATTGCATATTGCAGCTTAATCAGATCCCCTACTTTTATTGATAATATCGTAATCGAAACTCTCCATAACTCTGTCTTCTTTAATAAGTTTACGAGACAGATTAATAATCTGTGACCTATGAAACTTGATCATACGATGGTGAGACTCAATACATTCCTTAATCATATTTTCCTGTTGTTCAGTCATTTAATTCTTTTTGATCCTCCAGATTACACACAATAACGGTGTCTGAGTCTTCATGAATCTTGATCACATAAAACTTTTGCCCTTCCGTAATCTGGCAAGGGAATACATTAACCGGCATTACTGCTTGTGCCGGTCCACCGTTTAGTGCAGGATTTGCACTAAGTTCAACTGAGGCAAAATGTGAGTCAAAGGAGTCAATAACTCCCACAAGCACAAAAGTTTTTAAAATCATATTATTAGTCCTCCATATCCTGATATATTTTTAAATAAGATGCCCACTCTTCAGTGATTATACCAGTGTGCCAGCGTATTTTAAATCTCGGTGTGTGAGAATATGAATGGTCGATAGCTTCCACTATGATACCCGGAGGTCTACGTTGACCTATTCCTCTATACCTTTCCCATTTAAAAAGTGCGGATGGTTCAGGCACGTATGCAACCAGATCACCAACTTTCATTTTAAAACATCGTTAATTCTACTTTTGAGTTTTTCATCATTTGTTTCTTCAGCTATTTCAGCAAGAAACTGTTCAAGTTGTGTTAGCCGTCTTTGTTGTTCGTGGAGCGGATTAACAACTGAAATGCCTTTGTCTTCAAAATCAGAGTAGTATTTATCGCTTAACTCAGGATGATAATTTGAATCATGATACGACACTGCAAGCCTCAATTATAAGTAGTTAATAAATTACATAAAGTGGTACGGGTGGCAGGATTTGAACCTGCGACCAATCGCATATAAGACGACTGCTCTTACCGCTGAGCTACACCCGCGAAGAAATGGCACACCCTGTAGGGCTCGAACCTACGACCCTCGGCTTAGAAGGCCGATGCTCTATCCAACTGAGCTAAGGGTGCTTACCTCTATAGCATAACTTTTGGCAGCTTCTTTGTCAAGTACTTTTCAGACAAAAGTGAATACTTTACGAAAGGTGAAATGTTCTCGTATTGAAAAGACATTTCGTCTTCCAATTCAAGGCGATCATCAAAGCGAAAACCGACTACAAATACTTTACCGATTGATTCACTTTCAGGATCAGTCACAGCCCAAAAGGTGTGCTTCATACCTCGCTCCCTGTGTACACAAGTGACTTTTGTGTTCCTCGGTAGATGGTCAAGATGCCAAAGGTGCGACATCTTTCCGTCGCGATCTCGCCAATAGTGCGGAATAGTATACACGTCTTTCATCGTCTTAAACTTATGATTAGCTAGATTAATGAAAGGAAGGTGCAAATCATCCTTCAAGAATGCAACGGTGCCTTTACGTACTTTAGCTTGTTTCATGATACTTTTAATCTACTCGCGAAATACAATCAGCAAAGAAAACAACTGCTTCGCCCGGCATCATTGCGACGGGTTCTTGACTACAGGTTGCGTGCTTTTTTTTAAATTCTGCCCATGCGTAATTTTTGTCATGAGTAGAGGAAACAAAAGTATGCGTTCCCATGCTGTTGTCTTCACGGTCGTGATAAATAACTGTGTAAATCATTTAGTCCTCTTTAATTAATCTTCCTGTTGAATCTCTGCCTTCAAGTTCCCATTGTAGCTTTTTAAGCTCTGCCAATCTTAAACAAGATTGCCACACTTTAGTAGCATATATAAGACAGTCACTATTCTGACTATAGAATGCATCTAGTTTATCATTCTTAACTTTGTCTTGCAAGTCTTTAGTGGCATTTTCTAATGATTTCAGATTCAGTTCTAAAGTTTTTAAACAAAGATTTTGTGCTTGCCATACTTTATTTGTTTTGAATGTATCCACTTGTTTCTTCGCTTACTTTTTCACTTGAGCCCATCTTAAAGATGAACCACCGTAAGCCGACAACAAAAAAAGTTGCCGTGCTTACGAATGATGCCATCCCCAAGAACTCATAAAGATTACCTGTCATACTCTACTCCCGATAGTAATTTGCCAAACCCATAAGTGTGGGTGCCCAAAGACCGACAAAGATTCCAAACCTTTCAGCATGTGCAGGATCAGCACTTGAGGCAACCCAAACATAGATGCTGCAGGCAACGGAAATCAGAGAGGCTGCAAAAAATGCCACAGCCACATTATTGTCTCTTGTAGTTAACATATTTTCTCCCTTTCGTTATGTTAAATGGTGGGCCCTGTCGGGCTCGAACCGACGACTCTCCCGTTATGAGCGGGGTGCTCTAACCAACTGAACTAAAGGCCCAAAAAGTGCCCTTGCCTATCCTCCATCCGTCGAACGATCGTAATAGCTGCAGCTATCATTTTCTCCAACCAGACTTCTGAACTTCTCGCAAGGGTGTGGTTATCAATGTGCATCCTGCTTGCTTAACGGACTTGAACCGATTAATGATTCCACAGTAAAAGTAAAAGATGGTAGCTGATGCGAGACTCGAACTCGCAAGCCCAAAGGGCGACAGATTTTAAGTCTGTTGTGTATACCAATTCCACCAATCAGCCATGTATAAATTATAATTGATTCAACTTATGCTGTCAAGTTTTTTTATAGTTTTATTAACTCGGACTCAATAAAATATCTTTTTGTTCCGTCCATACACAAAACGGTGTAAACATAATCTTGGAAATACTCCATTTCGTAATCAATCTCAAAAACAACCCCGGTGTGGGCAGTGACAAAATAATCATCTGGATCGTCGTGCCAGTAATAATACTCAATGATATCATAAAAACCTTTTACAAGGTCGCCAACTTTATATCTTGCCGGAATGTCAGTGGTCATACATTATCTAGTATGCGTCACCTACTTTCTTTTTAACTTAATAAATCGCTCTTCAATAATCACTGGGATTGTGGTACCAATCGGTAAAATCTTGTATGTTTTTGCACCTTTTGCTGCTGATTTAATAACATCAAGCACTTCAAGTATAAGCCCTCCTTTCTTACGAAATGCCTTCACAGCCTTATCTTGAGTGCTCCACGTGGTTGGAGAGGCTATGCCAATGTTCTGTGAATAGCAGTTGGCACGTGCAGAAACAAGCGTACCAGCGGGGTACTTAGGCTCAGCATGATAAGCCTGTAAAACTTTCTGAGCATACTTGTTACCTCGCATTTTAGTATATGCTCGCATGTCGGGAACATCACCTTTTAATATGTCGCGGGTCAACTCACTGAAGTAACCGGTCGTATTGTAGTAAGCAGCAAGTATATTAGCCTCTTCTTTGTGTTCCTTTTCATAAATACCGTGCCACTCATCATGGATAGCTTGGGCTTCCTCTCCATTACGACCAATCACCTTAATAACGGTCTCTAACTGCTTTTCAGAAAGGGTGCGACCTCTATCAAGCTGATTCATAATAGACTCAAGGAAACCGCGATCCCAGCCGGTGCAGACGGGTCGTGCCATAACTTCAACAATTTGTAATTTAATATCTTTTTCCATGCTAATAATATATAGCATTCAACATAGAAGGTCAAGTGATAAATGTCAGAGAAATGTTAGTAGTCGTCAACTTCAGGAGCCATAATAATTGCGTCGATATAGCCGGGGGGACATTTTATCACTTGGCATCGCCACCCGCCCCATTTAGGAATGATATCAATAAGCGGAAAATCAGGACATTGATCAATAATTGTTAAACTTGGGGTCGGCACCTCAACAAAAACTTCAAGCACCGAGCCACCATCGTCAGAGCCCGCTTTTACTTCATATCTACCACCAAAATAATTTGATATCTCAAGTGTCAAGCTATTAATGGCATCTTGTTTCGACATTTTATCGCCAGTAAAAAATATATTAGCCATTTTGTTTTGAACTCACTATTTCGATACAGTCATAATCACTGTCTAAAATAACTAGATTCATCTTTTCACAATCGAAACAGTGCGCTACAATAGCTGTTTTTTTGATGTCGGAAACTTCAATAATAATTCCATGTCGATATACAGGATCGATTCCCCGAACAGTATCAGGTGTGGCTTCAAATGCCCTGTGATGTGATAGCCACCTAATTAAATCACCCTGCTTTAATTGCATAAAGTAACTATGCTCTATTCTTTAATACTCGTTTTTAAAATTGTTATCTTTGTATTGTCCGAGTAATAAAAAACTCTAACATCAATCTCGCCTTTAAAAATATTTCTTAATAACGTAATATTTGGCCTGATTGATTGATTGTCATATCTAACAAATACGCCTGAATGTCCACTATTACAAAGTTTTAGCGCATCTCTGTGTACAGATTTTATTGAAGAGTAGACTCCATGTAGAAAATCATCTTTGTCGAATAGACAGTATATATTTAACTTTGTCATGTTAGTTTATTACGTATGGAAGATCGAACATTGCCTCTATTTGACAAGCACGCTCGATAAAACATATTTGTTCTTCGAGGCTTTTAATTAAATCTTCGTTTTTTTCTTGTTTAGCTAATTCAAGTTTGACCTCAAGCTCCTGATGTTCTCTAATGGTATCATCATAAAGTTGAGAAAAATATAGTGATGTACCAAATTCTTCAACTCTGTCCATAATTTTTGCGAATGGACCGCATGTAAAATGAGAAATTTTCATAGCACTAACACCTCCAGTTTAGCTACCGCATCCTTTGCATCGGGAACGATATTGCTGTTTTTGTTGAGCAACCGTCATCTCAATTTTTTCAAATTGACTGATTTGACCCTCGATATACTTACCTTGACCAAATGCACGAATCATATTTTTCTCCCGATTAAATGCACCACACAACACAATTACTTGCGTTGGCTTATATAATAAGTATTCACCCGGATAAACTTTACTGTCTTCTTTTATTTCAGTGAATTTCATTATTCCTCGTTTACTGACATCATAGCATCATATGCTCTAGTTTTTAAATCGTTTAAATAGCCAAGTGTGTCATTTCGTCTGAGGATTTTAAATGCGATGTTTTCAATAGAGAATTCTTGTAATTTACTTTCAAGTCCTGCTCTCCGCATGTTTCTAATTTTGTTTTTGAGTCTGTCGATGTTTTTTAATGCCGTTTCATACTTCTTTGCAGTTATCAGGTTGGCAACAATATTCACCTGAAACTCTATGTCTTCTGCTTTGTGGCGCGCTGCGTGAAAATCAATCGAACTACGATATCTGCGTGGTTTTTTTATCCATTCATCTTTGAGCAACGAGTACAGACCTGATGACTTGTGAACCTCTCGTTCGTCTTCAACATAGATTTCAACATCGTAGCCTTTCATCTTGATATCATGATTATTATTCCATTTCATTCTCGCATTGTCAAAAAACGATTTAACGAGTGTAACATTCTCATCAACTTCAAGGAAGTCTACGATGATATGCAAATCAACATCAGAGTAGTTTGACCAATTGTAATTCGCCAGTGAGCCAGTCAAAGTAATGTCTTTTATATTAACCTCAACAGGGAGACTCTTGATAAAATCCATGGCGATTCTTACCAGCTTATTTCTTATCTCCGGCTTAATCTCTTCGCCTTCCCATATTTCGGGTTCAAGCGTATCATTAGTATCAAATGACGACGCTTCAACTTCTTCTCCTATCGCGCCAAAGCCCGGTGGTGCTGATTTAGAGCGAGTCTTCGGCGGCTCCTGATCAAAAGGGGCACCACCAGATTTTTGTGGACCGGTTTGTGTATACTTATTTCGGCCTTTCACATAGCCCTTTTGGACTTTCTGTTGATATGCTTCTACTTCGTGAATTGAGTCAACGAAGTCTTTCCAGTTTGTTCCATTCATACTATAATTAGTCTACCAACTACTAATTGCTACTCTTCGCCAAGTATCAGTTGCAATACAAATGTAAATATAATTTTGGTCATAGCAGATTTCGCCAGCTTCACCAAATGTATTTGAGTTAGGAATTGTTCTTTGGCTTCTCAACCTGATAGTGTCGCCATCGATGTCGAGTATTTGGCTTGGTGACTTTGTGTTGATGCCGACCTTATCATTAGCACCATCTACATAAATCATGTGAGTGTTGTTGTCAGACTCAACACGGAAATCCATCAGGGAGGTAGAGCCGTCATTAATCACCACCTCTGGTGCTGTGGAGCCTTGGATGTTTGAAGTAGCTCGTAACCTCAGACCTTCTCTTAAAGTACCACCATCGCTAATCTCAAACACCATGTGCTTATTGCTGGCACGGTTCACAACCTTTAGGTTATCCGAATCATTGATAAATATTTCTGCTCGGTTCTGCCCGCTCTCCGTGAACTTTATCTTAGGTTGAACACCATCAAGACTCAAAAGCGAGTC
>Ga0163110_10001172_pt1 | contig 13281 bp, 11 predicted proteins | sample CRUFie1St17metaG_FD_108703 | JGI IMG/M metagenome (GOLD analysis project Ga0163110, IMG submission 108703) | Marine microbial communities from the Costa Rica Dome - CRUD Field 142mm St17 metaG | ecosystem: Environmental > Aquatic > Marine > Oceanic > Photic zone | place: Costa Rica: the Eastern...
CCCGTGAGCAGGTCGACTTCCTGAAGAAGGAATACGAAGCGATGCGCTAACTTGCGTGGACCCGCTGTCAGACCTCGTTGTTTTCATTCGACGGTTGAATGAAGCGCAGCGGGCTGGCGAGCGTCATAACACCCTCGTGTTCGACGAGCCCGCCACGGGCCTCGGTCTGCGGGTCGGCCAACGCCTCATTGACGGTGTTCACCGGTGCGCACGGAATCCCAGCGAGTAACCCCTCGAGGGCGGCCCGGTTTGCTTTTGATACCGCCGCTTGAACGGTCGCTTCCACCGCTGCTCGCTCTTCAATTCGGGCACTGTTGTCCTTCCAGTGCTCGGGCACGTCCAACTCCAACGCCGCTATGAGCTTGTGCCACTGGTTTTCGGTGCCCACGCCGATGGCAAACCAACCATCCTTGGCCTGGAACGCCTTGTAGGGGACGAGGTTGGGGTGAGCGCTGCCCATGCGGCCGGGTGTAATGCCGGCCAGCGCGTTGTGCCCCTGGTTGACCAGTGAAGCCAGCGCCGTGTCCCACAGGGAGATGTCAATGCGAGCGCCCTTTCCGGTTTTCTCACGATGATAGAGTGCCGCCAAAATGGAGGATACGGCGTTCATGCCCGTCATGACGTCGATCCACGCCACGCCGACCTTGGCCGGCCCCCCGTCGGCGTCGCCGGTGATGGACATGATGCCGCTGCGGGCTTGCATCGTGAGGTCAAACGCCACTTCGTCCCGCCGGGGCCCGTTTTGGCCGTAGCCGGAGATGCTGCACACGATGGTGCCCTTAGGCACCTCGCCGACGATGGCGTCAAAGGTCCCCGGTTTGAAATTCTCAATGACGACGTCGTGTTGTTCAATCAGGGTGCGTATCCGGTCTTGCTCTGTTTTGATGTTGACCGTTTCGATGCGTTTGCCGCGATTGCACGAAAGAAAGTAGGAAGCGACTTCTTTACCGTTAAAGCCGGCTTGAAACGGTGGACCCCACGACCGCGTGTCGTCGCCCCAAGGGGCCTCCAATTTGAGCACCTCAGCACCCAAATCGCTCAGCGTTTGAGCGGCATGGGGGCCTGCGAGAATGCGAGAGAGATCGAGCACGCGTACGCCGGACAGCGGTTGCATGAGAGGTGCTTCTCAGCAAGTCAATTCAACCTATGCGTCCGAACGGACGGATTCGGCTTGAACGGATCGAACTTGGAATCAAGCGTTCTTGTCGGCCTGGACCTGAACACGGATGGCCTGTGCAGCAGCCTTGGCTTCCTGCATGGCCTTTCGTACACGGGTGCCGGCGGCGCTGTTGCCTTTGTCGTGCTTCGTAGCATCGACAAGGGCGGCGGTCAAATCATCAATCATCTTCTGTACCATAGCCTCAACGGACATGCTCCCCGGCTCGGAAAGTCGGTTCTTATGGCTTGCTCAACAATTCGATGAACAGAACGGCGCACGGCGTTATATTGGTTCGCCGAACAACGCCCTGCAGGCAGATTCAATCGCCGTCTTGGCGAGGGATTGAAAACCCTCACCACAGACCCCTCACCAGCGGGGGCACATCATGGGGTTCGCTCGACGGTCGACTCAACCCGACCCGGACCCTGTTACCACCCAAGAATGGCGGGACTCCATTCGCGCTGTTGCCGAACAATGGGGCGAAGGTGAAGCGCGCCGGTTGCTCCATGCGACCGTGGAATCAGCTCGTGATGCGGGTGTGGACATCGAAGTCGTTGAAACCCCTTACCTGAACACCATCCACCCCGACGACCAAGGGGCGTATCCCGGGGATATGGCCCTTGAGGAACGCCTCCACGGCATCATTCGATGGAACGCCATGATGATGGTCACTCGGGCCAACAAATACTTCGAAGGTATTGGTGGCCACATCTCGACGTACGCCTCAGCTTCCCACGCATGGGAAATGGGGTTCAACCACTTTTTCCGGGGCAAGGACGGTGAAGGCTCCGGCGACCATCTTTACTGGCAAGGCCATGCCTCCCCCGGCATTTACGCTCGAGCGTGGTTGGAAGGCCGTTTGACCCACGAGCAGGTTGAGAATTTCCGCCAAGAAGTTGGTGGCCAAGGGCTCTCGAGCTACCCACACCCTCGCTTGATGCCGGATTTCTGGGAATTTCCGACCGTCAGCATGGGCTTGGGCGCCATGACCGCCATTCACCAAGCCCGCTTCAACCGATACTTGGAGGATCGCGGGCTGACCACCACGGGTGGTTCCAGGGTCTGGTACACCATGGGCGACGGTGAATCTGACGAACCTGAATCGTTGTCCCAACTTTCGCTGGCAGGACGTGAAGGCCTTGACAACATCGTCATGACGATGAATTGCAATCTTCAGCGACTTGACGGACCGGTTCGTGGAAACTCCAAGATCGTGCAAGAACTGGAAGGGCGGTATCGCGGTGCAGGTTGGAACGTTATCAAGGTGCTTTGGGGCAGTTCGTGGGACGAGTTGTTTGCACGCGACGGGCAAGGCCTTCTGGCTGAACGGCTCAACAATCTCGTTGACGGCGATGAGCAACGCCTCATGACGGCCGAGGGAGCCACCATCCGCAAGGAATTGTTCAATTCCGACGGGCTCGCCTCGCTTGTGTCACATCTCTCCGATACCGAATTGGAAGCGCTTTGCGCCGATGTTGGTGGTCATGACTTTGCGAAACTCCACGCTGCATACGCACAGGCGACGGCTCACAAAGGCCAACCCACCGTGGTTCTGATTCGCACCATCAAAGGCTTCGGTCTCGGCCCGGCCTTTGCCGGTCGAAACACGACGCATCAGAAGAAAAAGGCCGATATGGAAACCATGCAGTACATGCGCACCGATCTCGGTCTCGATTTCACCGATAAGGACCTCGAATCCTACCCGTACGTTATGCCCGAAGACGTTCCCGAACTGGTGGCGTACGCCACCGCGCGTCGCAACGCCCTCGGCGGGTTCCTCCCCAGGCGCGTGGTGCCTGAGGACGCCATTTCCCTTCCCGAAGCCAAGGCTTACGCTGAATTTGACGAAGGGACAAAGGGCAAAATGGAGGTTTCAACAACCATGGCCTTCGTCCGTGTTCTTCGCTCGTTGATGAAAGACAAAGCCTTCGGTCCGCGGGTGGTCCCCATCATCCCTGACGAAGCCCGCACCTTTGGAATGGATCCGCTTTTTGCTGAATTTGGCATCTATCATCCAGAAGGGCAGTTGTACAAACCTGTTGACCACAACGTGCTGATGAAGTACAAGGAATCCGAGAAGGGTCAGTTGTTCGAAGAAGGTATCAACGAGGCGGGAGCGACCTCGACGTTCATCGCTTCCGCAACATCCTATTCCACACACCTCTATCCAACGGTGCCCTTCTACACGTTCTACTCCATGTTTGGTTTCCAGCGCGTGGCGGACCTCATCTGGTCAGCCGCCGACCAGCGTGCTCGCGGCTTTTTGATGGGCGCCACTTCAGGCCGAACCACCCTCAACGGCGAGGGGCTTCAGCACCAAGACGGCCACTCCCTGCTCATGGCTCATACCAATCCCGCCGTGCGGGCCTGGGACCCAGCCTTTGCCTATGAACTGGCCACGATCGTTCGTCACGGTATCGAAGAAATGTACGTGGAAAACAAAGACGTGCTGCACTACATCGCTATCTACAACGAAAACTACCCCATGCCTCCCAAACCGAAGGGGGTTGACGAGGGCATCATCAGGGGCATGTACCTGTTGCGCGGCGCACCCAAGGGCGACGGCCCCGTTGTGCGTCTGATCGGGTCAGGGCCGATCATGGTCCAAGTTTTGGATGCGGTGGAGAAGCTCGAAACCTACGGCGTGCGAGCCGAGATTTACTCCGCGACCTCTTACGGAGAATTGCGTCGTGAAGGCCTTGCATGCGATCGGCACAATCGCCTTCATCCAACCGACGACCTGCAAAAGCCTTGGATCGAAACCTTGCTTGCAGAACCCCTCCCAACCGTAGCGGTCTCCGACAACATGGCGGCCGTTCCCGACATGATCCGTCAGTGGGTCAGCGGATCTTACACCGTGCTCGGTACCGACGGGTTTGGTCGCTCCGACACCCGTGAAGCGCTGCGGCGTTTCTTTGAAATTGACGGAGCCGCTGTTGCGCTCGCAGCCCTCTCTTCCTTGGTGCGGGAGGGCAAGATTGACCCCAAGGTGTACGCCAAGGCAGAGAAGAACTTCGCCGTTTCCACCGAACGTCCGGACATCGCAGACCTGTGATTCCAGCGCCCCGCAACCGCCTCATCTTCGTGAGGTCATCATCCGATGAAAATGATGCACGCCTTGTTCGTGGGTGGGTGAATACCGTCCTCGTCCGTACGAGGCGGACCGCATGCCTTTCATGCAGTTTTCCACGACAAATTGGTCTTGAAGTTCGACTTTGTCAAGTTCGGCACCGGCGCCCTGGTCGAGCAAATCCGGTCGTTTCACATAACTTCTGAACAGAACTTGGGTCGTCCCCACGTCGGTGGGCACGACGATGTTGACGGAAACGCCCCAAGGATACACGTTCAACATCAGGTTTGGATAAAGCCACCAATAGTAGGCTGCGATGTTTTTCCCGGCGTCAACCGAATCCTCGGGGAGGTCAAAGCACGCTTCGCCTTCGGCAGCCAGTCCAACCTGGAGAACGGCATGCTCGAAACACTCCGTTGTGTAGCCCTTGGTGTCCAGCGCATCGTTGAGTTCGGGATGAACAAAGGGGATGTGGAACCCTTCCAGATAATTGTCCACGTACAGCATCCAGTGGGCGTTGATGTCCCAATTTCGGTCACGCTCGGGCGTGTATTCCAATCCGTGGAGAAACCACCCAACCCGCTCTTCAACCGGGCGCAAGAGGTCGTGCAAATCGATCTCAGCCCCCATGGTCATGAACTCAAAACCCTTCCAGCCTTGCATCCTGAACGAAGGAAGATGGTCAGCGGCCGATGGGACGTTGAGGGCTTGGTCAAAGCCCGGCATGTGTTTGACTTGGCCGTTGCGCCCAAACGTTCGCCCGTGATACGGGCACAGGATGGTTTTCCTGTTGGTCTCTTCGTGGCACATGACCATCCCTCGATGCGTACAAACGTTGGACAACACGCGAACGTCGCCGTCATCGTTGGTTCGAATCAGGGGCTCGCTCAGAAGAACATCCAAGTGTGGCAGAGGCGAGACGGCCGAGGTGAATTGTTCGCTCGAGCCGACGAACTGCCAGCTCGACCTGATGGTGTTTCGTTGTGTTTCAAACAACCCTTCGTCCGTGTAATGTTCAGAGGGGAGCGTTTGAGCCCGCCGGATGTCGGCATGGACCGTCTCCTCCGACATGACTCCTTTGTTGGGTTTGGTTTTCTTGAGGCTTGCGTTGATGGTGTGCAGGTGTGTTTCCCGGCAGGTCCACAAAACGAATCTCCAAAACGGATGACCGAACATTCGGCGCCATGTGGGTGCAATGGTTGGTCGCTGGCTTCGTCGCCTTTGCGATATTCAAGGTCTCTCTCATTTCCTACCGACGGCGGAAGTATCCAGAACCTCATGAGGATTGGAGCACCATCGACCTCGAGGCGATCTCGTTTCCACCTGACTTTCGATGGGGAACGGCCACAGCGGCGCATCAAGTGGAAGGCCATCTGGTCAACAATTGGTCGGAACATGAAGAAAAGAAGAAGCTCCAGCGAAGCGGCGCGGCTTGCGACCATTGGCGCCGTTGGAAGGAAGATTTCCAACTCATTAGCGACCTCGGTTTGAATTCGTATCGGTTTTCTGTTGAATGGAGCCGCTTGGAACCGGTTCAAGGTCAGTGGGACGAGGAAGCGCTTGCGGTTTATTCGGCCATGGTGGACGACTTGATTCAACGCGGTATTCGTCCGGTCATCACCCTTCACCATTTTTCACATCCACAGTGGTGGGAGGCGAAAGGGGGTTTCGCAGACCGCGCCAATCTCCCGTCGTTCGTCCGTTACTGTGAACGGGTCTTCGCTGCGCTGTCCGACCGTGTGGACACGTGGGTGACGGTGAACGAACCGACCGTCTTTTCGACCATGGGCTACACGTTGGGGATGTTTCCTCCCGGCCGCCGTTCGTTACGCACCACGGTTCGCGTCATGCGCAACCTGTTGGTCGCTCACGCCGAAGTCTATCGAACCCTCAAGAAACGACGGCCGACCGTCAACATAGGTCTGGCGAAGAACGTCACGCTGTTCGACCCGAAGAACCGGTGGAGTCCCGTCGATTGGCCGCTGGCGCGATTGCTGGAATGGTTTTGGAACGGCGCTTGGCGCGGAGGGTTGCTCCGTGGCCGCATGTTCTTCGCTGACGTCTCTGAGGCCAAGGGCACCCTGGATTTCATCGGTCTCAACTACTACACCCACGTGTTGGTCGGACCGGCATCGGTTTCTCTCCTCAAGATGAAGTTCCCAAAGCGCCGTCAAGAAGTGGCGACCGAATTTGGCTATCCCATGTACGCGGAAGGCCTCCGGCGCGCCGTGGAATTTCTGGCTCCGTTGGGTGTACCGATCGAAATCACCGAAAACGGCGTCGCCGATGCCAGCGATACGCTGCGAACCGAGCATCTCAAGCGGCATTTGTGGGTTCTTTCTCAAGCCATCCACGACGGTCATGACGTCCGTTCTTACCATCACTGGTCGTTAATGGACAACTTTGAGTGGGCCGAAGGGTACAAGATGCGTTTTGGCCTTCATCACGTTGACTTCACCACGCAGGAGCGCACGCTCCGCTCCAGCGGCGAAGCCTACAAGCGCATCGTTCAAAACAGCCGAACGCCTTCAAATCCAGACGTCGTTCTCAGCCGTTAGTTCGCTGCCCGCCTCGCCGGTGTTTACCACACCGCGGGGCTCAACCAGCAACACCATGCACTCTTCCTCGGCGAAGGGTTTGTGCCGTGTGCCTCGGGCAACAACGTGCATCTCCCCTGCGTTCAGGGTGATCGTGCGGTCTTCGAATTCAATTCCCATGCTGCCCTCAAGGACGATGAAAACTTCGTCGGTATGCCCGTGGTCGTGCCACACAAATTCGCCTTGAATCTTGACGAGTTTGAATTGATAGTCGTTCATTTCAGCGATCACCTTTGGCGACCAGTGGTCTGAAAAAAGGCGGAACTTTTCGGCGAAGTTAACGGTGGTCATGCAGGGCGCAGAGCCTCCGCCTTACTTTGCTCTATGCCCTCGAAGCGGTGGTGTCCACGTACCGTTTTTTCGGGCGAAATCAAGCACGTGACAGTAAACGGTGCACACGTCAGCATCGCGTTGCTCAACCAGCGATAACGTGGCTGCGGTGAGAAGCCGAGGGCTTTTGCGCCATGCTCCTCGAGCGAGCACCGAAAGCGGGAACCGAAACAAAGCCGGGCCGTTTGCAGGTAAACTCCAGCGTGTCAACCACGGTCGTTCAACGATCCCCGCTCCTTCCATCGCCTCAACCACAGCGGGCCATGTCGCTCCTCCAGCCTTGCGTTTGACAAGCCACGACGGGTTCACAGATGAATCGACCACGTACCCTTTTTTGGCGAGAGACGAAGCCATCCACGGCCCGATGTACCCGTTTGGCGCCCTGAAGTAAGGCCGAAAAGCCCGCCCCGCATGTGATTTGAGAAGCGCGGTCGACGTGTCCAACATCGCCTCAAATCCTTCTTTGTCCTTGCCCCAAGCCGACCATGACCGATGCGAGTGTCCGTGGCAGGCAACGGTAAGGCGCTGCGGAAACCGTTCGAGCGCCTTGGTCAACCGTCCACGAAACGCTTCTTCTTCCAAGAGGTCGCTGATGACGAACAGGGTCACCGCCCCCTCGTGACCTTCCATCCACCGGAGCATGCCTTCCCACCCGGTGCGGAAGGATGCTGAGAGTGAATCCGACCGGCCGGCGTAGGCCTTCGTGCTCCTTGTGGGGTGGCCTTGGTGTTTTGGCAGATGCCTGAAATCATCGGTGTCAACCGTGAACCAAGTGGGCATGTCAGGCCTCCGGCCCAAGGTGAACGAGATGAAGATGGTGGGGAACGGTCCGTTCGTTGAATTCAATCCCAATAAACTCGGGCAGCCGCTCACCGTTCCAAGCACTGCAGATGGCGCCGGCCGTGGCGAGCCCTGCCTCGTTGTGCGGGTGGACGGCGATTTCGACCGTGGTGGTGTTGCTCCGTCCGGCCAGCCAAGCAAATATGCAGTTGACGCACTCGGTAGCGATGCCTTTGCGCCGGTATTGTTGACGCACCCAATAGCCCAAATTGAAGGCTGCTTGGAGCGATTGCAACTCATCGCCCAGCCCGATGAGTCCAACAAACTCCTCGTTGGTGATGGAGTGGATGGACCAAAAATGAAGCCGGTCGTTGCCGTTTTGCGCCTCGATATCGTAGAGCATGTCGCGCAGTTGGCGGCGGACATCATCGTTTGGGTCGAGCCAAGGGAGGGCTGCCTGAGCCGCTTCGGCGTCCTCTTGATAGGCTTCGAACATGGCCACAAGGATGGTGTTTGCGGCAGGCCGAAGAAGGAGGTGTTCGCCAACCTGAAGTTCGGGAGTCGTCACCATGTTGCTCACCTTAGGCTAGAAGTCGGGTTCGTGCCTGCAAAACGTGCGGGTCGTTGGGATAGACGTAGGCCGCCATGTCCAGGGTCCACTTCATGTGATCGTGTCGGCCGAGATGTTGCATCAACACCGAAATGTGGAGCAGCATATCGAGGTTGTGCTCCAAATGCGGACCCAAGCCGTCAAGCGTGGATGCAGCTTCTTCCATACGGCCGTGCTTTACGTGCTCCATGGCGGCCACCACGCCTTGGTAGACTTGTGTAGGCGTCCACGCCTCCGCTTTGGGCCACGGCCAAATCCGATTATCGTGCTCATCTGCTGAAGCCTCCGGGACCTCCACTTCGGGAGCGGGTTCTGAAGCAGGGGGTGGTTGTGTTTCTGGCTCGTCGTCCGGTAGGTCGGGAAGGTTCGGAGTCGTTGGTTCCGGCGTTGCATCGCCTGGTAATTCGGGAAGGACGGGTGTTTCGGTAGCCACCGCTTGTGCAAGGTTTGCTTCAGCGGCGGGTTCATCCTCAGGCAGGTCGGGTAAATCGGGCGTGGCGCTCGGTGCTGGGCCGACGTCGCCCAGCAAATCTTGGTCTTTGGGAATCTCCACCTGCGGTGAGTAAAGCCCCCCCTTTCCAGTGTGAACCGGTTCAGCCACTTCCTGCATCGGGTCAACGTCACCAAGGTCAAATTCGATGTATTCTTTGGGGGCGTCGGCGATGGTCAATTCCTCTTCCTCGCTTTCGGACGATTCAACGGTTGTTGACAGCGTTGGGCCTTCGCTTCCAATGAATTCAAACGTCTCAGGCACGGGCGCCCCATCGTCGTCTTCCACCACCGTTGTAGCGGCGTATTGGTCCACCTCAACGGTCACGTTGTCCATCGCAAGAACAGCTTCAACAACGGGAGCGGCGTCTTCATCGTCCTCGTTATCGCCCAACAAGAGACTCATGATCTCCTCTCCTGTGGTTGAAGGTTGAGCCATCGGTTGTTCACGGGCCGATTTGTTGAGCGAGTAATAGCACTGTTCGCAGGTCTCGGCACCAAGCGGGTTGTTGTATTCGCAATAGGGGCACGTCACGCCAACGGCGTTGGAGTGCTTTTTCTTGCGACCAAACATCGACCCACCCAATCCTCGGCTGTGGAAACTCGGTTTAAGAATGAGGGTTTGTCGCTCGCCGATTGCTTCAATCTTCATCCATAGGATGATGAGGGGCGCGTTCGTGGTGAATGCATGGCGCGGAAAGGTTCGGTCAAGCGCATGAACAGCGCCAGCGACCCCGAGCCGCCCGTGGCCAAAGGCGAACCGGCGCCCGACCGTTGGCGCCGGAGTCAAGATCACTTCACGACGATGACGGATTTGATTCGACAGGAACTGGACGACGAAACCCAGTTGGTCGAAGAGCGGTGGAAAACATGGACTAAACAACGGCTCGTCATGGCGGGCGTTTCGCTGTTCGATCTCAGAGCTCGCACTCAGGGCCGTTTTTTCGGGGAGGACATCGTCGTGTTTGAGGCACAGGATAGCGGGCGACTCCCGGAACATCGCTTCTCCCACGGCGACATCGTCCTCATCTCGCGGTCCCGTCCGTGGGGCGAGAAAGTGGTCGAGGGTGTGGTCTTGGACCGCGGTCCGACGCGGTTGCGCGTGGTGGTGAGCGAGCGCCCTCGGGACCTTCGGAAGGGCGGCTGGCGTCTCGACCGTGGCGCAAATCGCGTCGCTCACGACCGCATGCATCAAGCCTTGGTCGCTTTTCATTCGACCGAGGGCGATGGAGGTACGGTGCTCAGAGAGTTGCTTTTGGGCAACGTTTTGGACATGAATCAAAGCGCAACCCTCTCCCCTGATATTCGAGGTCGCTTGCAGCAAAGGGGTCCGGTGCCGAGCCATGCGCACCTCAACCCGTCCCAACAGAACGCCATCGACGAGGCCCTCGGTCGGCGCCTCACCTTGATTCAAGGGCCACCGGGAACGGGAAAGACCACGACGGCCACCCACTTGCTTCATCGCTTGGCCATGCAGGGCAGCGGTCCGTTGTTGGCGACGGCCGAATCCAACGTCGCCGTTGACAATCTGCTCGAAGGCTTGTTGGATTTGGGCGTGAAAGCCTTGCGAATCGGTCGGCCGGTAAAAGTTCGGGAATCATTGCGCTCCGCCACGTTGGACGCGCTTCTGGAACATCATCCGATGCAAGAGGAATTGGCCTTTCTCCAAGACGAGCAGCGAGAATTACGAAAATCGCTTCCGTCGCTCAAAGGTCGCGAAAAAGGCCTCATGCATCGGGACATCAACATCAACCAGAAGGAAATCCGAAGGATGGAGGAGGCGATGACCGCCAGCGTTCTTGACGAAGCCGAGGTGATCTGTGCAACCACCATCGGTTGCGGGCACCGTTTGTTGGAATCACGCAAGTTTCCCATCGTGCTGATGGACGAGGCCACGCAAGCCACCGAGCCGAGCGCGTTGGTTCCCATCGTCAAGGGGTGCCGTCAGTTGATTCTGGTGGGAGACCACCAGCAGCTTCCGCCCACCGTGCTCAGCCGGCGGGCCGAACAAGGGGGGCTCAACCGGTCTTTGTTCGACCGCCTTATCGCCTGCGGTCTTGATTCGGTGATGCTGACCACGCAATACCGAATGCACCCCATTCTTCGGGAATTTCCAAGCGCTCGCTTTTATGAAAATCGGCTTGAAGACGGTTGCACGCAGGCCGAGCGCCCCCCGCCTGCTGGCTTCTTGTGGCCCGATTGGGACCGACCGATGGCCTTTGTTCCCGTCGAAGGCGCAGAAGAAACCGACGAGGAGGGGAAGAGCCGTTCAAATCGCGACGAAGCAGCAAAAGTGCTGAGCGTGGTGAACGATTTGCTGGCCATGGGCGACCTGCAACCCGACGACATCGGTGTCATCTCGCCCTACAACGGGCAGGTTCGTGCCTTGGTTCGTTTGTTTGAGATGGCCGGCGGGCGCGAGCCGGGACAGCCCTATGCGGGCTTGGAAATCAAGAGTGTTGACGGCTATCAGGGGCGGGAAAAAGAGGTCATTGTGTTCTCCACGGTTCGGGCCAACGAGCGCGGAGAAGTTGGTTTCCTCGCGGATTATCGTCGATTGAACGTGGCCATCACCCGCGCAAAACGGGGGTTGATTCTTCTCGGCCATCCAACCACATTGCGCCACGATGGAACGTGGAAAGCCTACCTTGACTGGGTGGAAGAGCACCAACTTTTCGCCTGGCACATCACGCACAGCACGTGATGGGCGCAACGCGTCATTTGACAAAGGAGAAGCCGTGGCGGTTGCATGGCCGACAGCCCCGTGACCATCGTGAAGGGCGGCACGCTGGCCCAGAACATCATCGGTTCGGCTCCCGAAGGGATGCTCATCGCCCCTGCGTGGAAGCGGGTCCTCGCTTTCATGCTCGACGTCATTCTCATCTCTCTGGTCCTCGCCTTCTTCACCGGAGGTGCGTTGACAATGAACCTGTTCAATTTCAACATGCTCACGGCGGGCGGCCGCTACCCAATCGCCTTTTTCATGAACTGGTTTGTTTTCGGTGCAGCGTTTTATCTGTATTTCAAATACACCGGCCAGACAATGGGCCGTTCGCTGGCACAGCGCGGTTTCCGCATTGCCATCGTTCACGATAACGGCACGATGCTTGAACACCACCACTGGGGCCCTCGAGCCATCGCCAAAATGATCTACCTCATACCGGTTCTTGGGCCGCTGTGGTTTGGACTTCGGGACACCTTCAACGCTCGTTCAACCACTTCAGAGTACCGAACGGCGATTGATCGAAAGCATCACACGGTGGCCGCCGTGGACTGGTCGCTCCCTTCCGAAACCCGTCTTCGATTGCGTTAAGCGCATTCTTTTCGAGCAAGCCATTGAAGTAGAGCCGCTCATCAGTCGGAACAGGTGAGCCGACGTGAGTGATGACCACAGCGCCCGAGCAGGCTCCTTGAACGCCCACCTCGCCACGGTGAAAATGGAAATCGATGATGATGACGAAGACATCATCGTGGTTGTCGTGGATGTTGTCAACGAATCGTCCATACCCATCGGCGGCTTGGACGCTGCCTTGGTGGATTCCAAAGGTGTCCGGTATGAATCGATTGAGGGCATCAGTTCCATCGGCCCCGGGCTGACTCGGCAGTTCAAATTCGAAGCCTCCATCGTCACCGGGACGTGGACGTTTGAGTTCAGCGGCGGCGGTCAGGCGATGAAACTTGGACCTTACGAGGCCGATTTTGAATTCCAAGCCGAAAAGGGGCGCGTCCTCGGGAACGCCATCGGTTCAAGTCTTTTCAGCGGCGCTTTTGACACGCACTTGGATGCATTTGGAAAAACCGAGGAGCGCGGCATCATCGACGCCTCCTCCATCGTCATGACTTCGTACGTGGGTGAGAACGTTGAAGGCGGCGGCACCAAGGTGATCCGTGGCGATGTTGCCGAGGCTCAAGACGAGGACGGCCCCCGGACACCTCCTTGGGAAAGCGGAGCCACCGATATAACGCCGCTTACGCCGCTGACACCAACACCGGCGGTCGCTGCGTCGGAGGCGCCTGCCGTCGATCCCCTGCTGACGCCGTTGACCCCCGTTGCGTCCTCAGCAGCGCCCGAACCGGTTGAAGAAGCACCTCCAGCGCCTCTGGAAGAAACCGTTCCTGTCGAAACCGCGCCCCCCCCACCCCCTCTCCCCCCTTCATCACCTCCTTCGGGTCCCCCGAGTGGTCCGCCAAGCGGTCCCCCGTCCGGTCCGCCAAGCGGCCCTCCGTCCGGTCCTCCAAGCGGTCC
>Ga0163110_10001174_pt1 | contig 13257 bp, 10 predicted proteins | sample CRUFie1St17metaG_FD_108703 | JGI IMG/M metagenome (GOLD analysis project Ga0163110, IMG submission 108703) | Marine microbial communities from the Costa Rica Dome - CRUD Field 142mm St17 metaG | ecosystem: Environmental > Aquatic > Marine > Oceanic > Photic zone | place: Costa Rica: the Eastern...
AATCTTTGTCTTCATCAATTTCTGTCTCGCTTTGGTCTTTGATTGTATTTTCTAATTTAACACTTTCTTTAACTGGTTCATCACCTCCTGTTAGCATACCACCAAAGCTCATAAATCCGATTGCCATTAAACCTGTAATAATAAATGTAATTCCTAAACCTCTTAGGGGTCCAGGGATTGATGAATATCGAATTTTTTCACGAATTGCGGCTATTGCTAGTATTGCTAAGAAAAAACCAAAACCAGAACCAACACCGTAAGTTGTAGCGAGCTGAATTGATGCAATTTCTCTTGACTGCATAAATAATGATCCTCCCAAAATTGCACAATTAACTGCAATCAATGGCAAAAATATTCCCAAAGAATTATATAGTGCAGGTGAAAATTTTTCAACAATAATCTCAACAAGTTGAACCATCGTGGCAATGGTAGCTATAAACATAATAAAAGAAAGAAAGCTTAAATCATAATCGATTAGACTTGGATGTAGCCAAGATAATGCACCATCTTGCAAAATAAATTGATCTAATAACCAATTTAACGGAACTGTTATCGCTAATACAAATGTAACGGCAGCACCAAGTCCAATTGCCGTGGAAACTTTTTTTGATACCGCTAAATATGAACACATACCTAGGAAAGTTGCAAACACCATATTATCTATAAATACAGATTTAAAAAATAGTTCAATATGTTCCATCAATCTTCAATTAAATGTTTACTTCTAGATCTTTGCACCCAAATGATTAAACCAACAACAATCAAAGCCATTGGAGAGAGCAACATAAATCCATTGTTCTCATATCCAAATGCATATAAACCTGTTTTATCAATTGGATCACCAAGAACAGGTATACCCCAAAGGGTACCTGAACCAAGTAATTCTCTAAAAAAACCTACTAAAATTAATATGACCGCATAACCAAATGCATTTCCGATACCATCTAAAAATGATCTCCAAAGACCATTACCAAGGGCAAATGCTTCGAACCTACCCATAATAATACAATTTGTAATAATCAAACCAATGAAGACGGAGAGTGTCTTACTCAACTCATATGCAAAGGCTTTTAATACTAAATCTACTATTATAACCAATGTTGCAATAACAGTTAGCTGTACGATTATTCTAATTTTCGAGGGAACTATATTTCTTATCATTGAAATAACAACATTTCCAACTCCCATTACAAATAAAACCGACACAGACATAACAACGGATGCTTCTAACTCTGCTGTTATTGCAAGAGCTGAACATATACCTAAGACTTGTACTGTGATAGGATTATTGTCTGAAAGCGGATCAGTAATTAATTTAGCATCTCTTTTGGAAAGTAATCCCATTCTAATTATTTTTTAATTTATTGAAATATTCTTGGTATAAACTTAAATCAGATTTTATCATGGCAGTTACACCATCACCTGTAATTGTTGAACCTGCAATTGCGTCAACTTCATTATCATACTTATCTTCATTTTTTGGATCTAAATTTGTTTTTGAAACATTTACACCTTTAAAATTACCTTGAGAGTCAAGGAGAGATTCTCCAATAAAATCATCCATAAAAAATCTTTGCTTAATATTAGCTCCAAGTCCAGGGGTCTCCGCCTTATGGTCAAAGTAAATTCCTCTGATAATCATATCCTCGTCCATTGATACATAAGCCCATATTGCATCCCACAAGCCTTTACCTCTTATTGGAGCAACATATAAATTCTTACCATCTTTTTCTGCAATAAACAAAGGGAGCTTCCTTTTGTATGACGGATCTTTTGATAATGCTTTTTCCTTTTTTACATCAATTAAATAAGCATTTTCATCTTCAATTATATTATTATTTTGAATGTATATTTGCTTGGTTATATATTTTTTAAATTCTTGTTCAGCCTTGTTCGCTGCTATGAAACTAACATTATTGCCTTCATTTTCATTTACTCCAATGGCATAAAGAATATTTTGTTGTTTTTCGAGAACTTTATTGATTTTGATTTTTTCTTTAAGTGATGCATCAACAGAAGCCAATAATGTGCCTACAATTACAACAAGTCCAACTGCAAACAAAAGGGTATATGAATTTTTTTCAGTATTAATTGCCATAATTAAGCTGTTTTAATTTTTAATCTATTCTTTCTCATTTTAACATTTGACTGTATTACAAAATGATCAATTGTGGGAGCAAAAACATTCATTAATAATATTGCTAAAAATACACCTTCTGGATACGCGGGATTAAAAACCCTAATCATTATAGAAATGAAACCAATTAGAAATCCATAAATCCATTTGCCTTTATTTGTTTGAGCTGCAGTTACAGGATCAGTTGCCATGAATACAGCTCCAAAAAGTATACTGCCTATCAAAAGATGTTCCCAATATGGAACACTCATCAAACCATAAAACTTAGAGGATTCAGTAATTAAACCAGCTTCCACTACTCCATTAAAAATTAACCCCATGAATAATGCCCCGATTAGTGTACTTAAAATAATTCTCCAACTTCCAATTTTACTAAAAATCAAAAATAATGCTCCAAAGATTATAAGTAGTTTAGAAGTTTCACCAACCGAACCTGGGATAAATCCATAGAACATATCTGAAAGTGAATAAATAATATCTTGATTCTGAGCATAACTTCCCAAGATAGTCTCACCAGAAATAGCTTCAGGCGTACCTGCTCTGTTAACTGCATCATAAACCCAAACTTTATCTCCACTCATCCAAGTGGGATAAGCAAAAAATAAAAAGGCTCTAATTGTTAAAGCGGGATTTAAGATATTCATTCCTGTTCCACCAAAAACTTCTTTGCCAATAACAACACCAAAAACAACCGAAACAGCCAACATCCACAAGGGTAGATCTACAGGAACAATCAATGGGACTAACATACCTGTTACTAAGTATCCCTCTTCCACTTCATGACCTTTAATGACGGCAAAAATAAATTCAACAATCAGACCTACTACATATGAAACAATCACTAATGGCAAAACTTTCAGCGAACCAATCATTAAGTTATCAAAGGTTAAAAAATTACCAAAAAGTGAGGCCTCAGTCGTAATTCCGTTAGCAGCATCAATTGCAATATTATGTTGGTATCCTGCATTAAAAATTCCAAAAATTAAACACGGAACCAACGACATTATAACAGTATTCATTGTTCTCTTAAGGTCGTCAGCAACTTTCACATGAGTACCGTTTGAAGTAACATCATTGGGGGTAAATAAAAAAGTATGAAAAGCATTGAATGCAGGGGCCATTTTTTTCCCTTTAAAACTCTCTTTTATTTCGTGTAATTTTGATTTTATAAACATATCTAACCAATTTCTTTTTTCATTAAATCTAATCCCTCTCTAATAATATTTTGATGGGGTTGCTTTGAAACGCAAATAAACTCTGTTAGAGCAAAATCTTCAGGTGCAACCTCATACATTCCGAGAGCTTCCATTTCATCAAGATCTTTATACATACAAGCTTTTAAAATTTGTAAAGGATAAATATTCAGTGGAAACACCTCTTCAAATGAACCACTGACAACAAAAGCTCTATGTTCACCGTTGGTATTGGTGTTCAAATTATATTTTTTGTTTGGAAATAACCATGAAAATGTTAAAGCTCTAGATAGTGAAAATTTATTAAACATGGGTTTAGCCCAGCCAAATAAATCATAATCATTACCCTCTGGGATAGCTGTAATTTCATTACTGTAGAATCTTAAATTACCATCATGACTGATTTTAGTACCTGTCAAAACATTACCCGAAATAATTCTTGAGTTTTTTTCATTTAATTTCAAATAGGATGAAATCTTTGAACCAATAATCATTTTATAATATTTTGGTTCGGAAATTGACGAGCCACAAATTGCTATGATTCTTTCAGCGTTGAACTTTGAATTTAAAATTGCATTACCTATAATTATTAAATCTGGTAAATTTAAAGTCCAAATTACATCGCCCTTATTTATTGGAGATAAACTGTTAATTATTGTACTAAGATTTCCAGAAGGGTGTGGTCCAGAAACATTATGCACTTTGACACCTGGAAGTTTTTTTAAAAAAACATCAGTTCCTTTTCTAACTGATACGTTGACACTTCCATTAGTTAATTTAGAAATATATTTTAAAGCAATCTCTATTTTATCTTCATAACCCTTTGTTATAAATTCATAGTCAGCACTTAATGGAGACGAGTCAAATCCAGAAATGTAAATATCTTTTGGACTTGAATTTGGGTCAGCAATGACGTCATATGGTCTTTGCTTAACGAAAACCCACAATCCACTTTCAAGTAAAAACTCTTTGAAACTATCAGCATTATCTTCAAATTTTGAGAGTTTTCTGAAACTGATATTTTTATCAGCTTTAATTTTTAATTCAAGTACCTTCCTGCGTTCTCCCCGAACGATTTCTGAGATTTTTCCTGAAACTGGAGAAGCGAACTTAACCCGTTCTGAATTTTTGTCAAAGAAAAGTATATCACCAGCCTTAACTTTGTCATTTTCTTTAACAAGTAATTTGGGGAATACACCATGAAAATCAGACGGATAAATGGAAAAATCTGAGGTTGATTTATGTGCGGCAATTTTTAGGGCAGATTTGCCAACTAACTTTAAATCTAAACCTCTTTTTACTACAATGTCTGATGACATAAAATGATTAGCTAGTTTTCTAAAAATTATTAGTTGCAAAAATACGCCAATAATGAAGATATTACAATATTTTTTTAATTATTTTTAGGAAGTTTTTTTAACAAAAAATGAAAAAAAGATTCATATTATTACATATACTCTATTTAGTGGTAAATTTTAATTTCTCTCAGACCATTTTTGGGGATAAAATTGAATCAATTTTTTTTAAAAAATATAACAACAATATATCATCAAATATATTAATCGGAACTTTAAATGAAAGGTTTTCAATTTCCTTTGATGTACTTTCAGGTATTGAACATGACGTATATTATGAAATTGAACATTGTGATTTCGATTGGAATAAATCTAATCTTTCAAAAACAGAGTACTTACAAGGCTTTGATAATCTAAAAATTGAAAACATACAAAGCAGCTTTAACACATATCAAATTTACACAAACTATCAATTGGAACTTCCAAATCAAAATATCAAGTTCAAAAAATCTGGGAACTATATCATTAGGTTTTTAAATGAATACGGAGATAAACTCTTTGAACGTAAATTTATTATTTACGAAAATTTAGCTAGTGTAAAATCACAAATTAAAAGAACTAGAAATCTAAGTTTAATTGACAAGAAACAGGTTGTTCAGTTTCAAGTAAATCCGATTAATTTTCAAATAAACAATCCTGATAAAAATTTAAAGTTCAAAATATTTAAAAATAATGAATCAGCTTTAGATTTTAAAAACTTAAAACCATTGTATAAAATGGGTAGCAAATTAATTTATGATTATGATGAAGAACTTAGTTTTTGGGGTGGGAATGAATTCCTATATTTTGACAATAAGAGCATTAGGAATACAGATGTTGAAATCATGGGCTATTCTTTGGGTGAACTTTATAGCACATATTTGTATTCAGACATTGTTAGAGCAAATAAAAAATACACATATAACCCAGATATTAACGGGGGCTTCCTTATAAACATTACAGGATCTAACGAACCAAACATTGAGGCTGATTACTCACTTGTTTATTTTAAACTTAATGCTTTTAACATTGAAAAAACAAGTAAAATTTACATTATGGGTGAATTTAATAACTATCAAATCAATGAGAAATTTAAATTAGAATACAACAACACAAAAAATACTTTTGATTTAAAAATAAAATTAAAACAAGGTTTTTATAATTATAAATATGTCTTGACAGACTCAAACAATAAAATTGTTGAAGGGATGATTAGAGGAAATTTTGACGAAACTGAAAATAAATACTCCATAATAGTTTATTATAGAAACTTTGGAGAAAGATATGATAGAGTTATTGGTTATGGGACCGCATCGTCAGAAAACATTTCAAATTAATTAGCTCTGGTCTTAAGTATTTTAAAATTTATCGTAAATTGAATATACTTAAATTCATACTATGAGTACAGGTTTTTTTAAAGTTCCAAAAGCTAAAAATGAGGTCGTAAAATCATATGCAAAAGACTCTTTTGAAAGAAATGAAGTTAAAAAAGTTTATAACGAAATGTTTACATCTAATGTAGAGATTCCAATGTATATTAATGGAGAAGATATTCGAAGCAACGAAAAAGTAAAAATTAATCCTCCCCATGATCACAAAAAAATTGTTGGTGAATATTTTTTAGCTTCCCCCAAAAATATTGACTATGCGATTGAATCTGCTCTTGAGGCAAAAGAAAGCTGGTCGTCGATGTCTTGGGAAAATAGGTCGGCAGTTTTTTTAAAGGCTGCTGAGCTAATAGCAGGACCATACAGGTACAAAATTAATGCAGCAACAATGATTGGTCAGTCAAAAACTGTACATCAAGCAGAAATTGACTCAGCTTGTGAGCTTATAGATTTTTTAAGATTTAATGTTGAATATGTAACACAAATATATTCTAACCAACCAGTAAGCGATAATGATTCTTGGAACAGAGTTGAATACAGACCTTTAGAGGGATTTGTTTATGCTGTTACCCCATTTAATTTTACAGCAATTGGTGGAAACTTACCAACATGTATGGCAATGCTTGGAAATACAGTGATTTGGAAACCAAGTGATAAACAAATCTACTCCGCGAAAATAATTATCGATGTTCTAAAAGAAGCAGGCTTACCAAGCGGTGTAATTAATGCAGTTTATGGCGACCCGTCAATGATTACCGAAAAGATTTTAAATCACAAAGAATTCAGTGGGATTCACTTTACAGGCTCAACCGATGTTTTTAACAGCTTTTGGGGTAAGATTGGAGCTAACATTAATAATTATAAAACTTATCCGAAAATTGTTGGAGAAACTGGTGGTAAAGATTTTATCGTAGCTCACCAAACAGCAAATCCAATGGAAGTTTCTACAGCTATAGTTAGAGGGGCATTTGAATTTCAAGGGCAAAAATGTAGCGCTGCATCCAGAGGATACATTTCAAAAAGTATTTGGGGTGAAGTTAAGGACCACTTGATCGAAGAGTTATCCTCGATTTCAATGGGTTCTCCAATAGATATGGAAAACTTCGTAACTGCAGTCATTAGTGAAGTTTCATTTGATCGAATTGTCAAATACATTGAAAATGCTAAAAAAAGTAAAAATGCTCAAATTGTGCATGGCGGAGGTTACGACAAATCAAAAGGTTATTTTATAGAACCTACTTTAATTGTTGTAGATGATCCTAACTACATAACTATGAGGGAAGAAATTTTTGGACCTGTTATGACAATATATGTATACGATGATGAAAAATTTAACGAAACCTTAGATCTTGTTGATAATACAAGTAAATATGCATTAACCGGTGCAATATTAGCTAAAGACAGAAATATTATTGAAAAAGTTACAAAAAGATTAAAAAACTCAGCAGGAAATTTCTATGTTAATGATAAACCTACCGGTGCCGTTGTAGGTAAACAACCTTTTGGCGGAGCAAGAGGTTCTGGCACAAATGATAAAGCTGGGAGTATGCTAAATTTGTTAAGATGGGTTTCTCCGAGATTAATAAAAGAAACATTTGTCACACCAACAGATTACCGATATCCTTTTCTAGAAAAATAGTTAATTAAAATCCTGGAATTCTCCAACCATTGCAAACTGTGAATTTATGGTTGTGTTTTCTGAATCAACTATAAATGCGATGATAGAGGAATTTTCAAACTGAATATTAAGGTTTGAGATGTCCAATGAAAAATTCTTAGTAGTGTCTTCAAAAGACTCAGTATCGTCAAAATTATCTCCAAGGATATTTGTTAAACTATGCCTCAAAACATCATTATGAACATAATCAACTATCGGGTTACCCATTCCATAAAAATAACTTGACTCATCAAAATTCAAATAATTTGATTGGTCAGCTATTAATCCATTTTCAGTAACATAAACAACTAATTTATGGTCAATTAGTGGTTCACTAGAAACAAAACGAATATTTACATCAAGAGAACCATTTTGAACACTACTATTTACTGAAATCGCTAAATTATTTTGAAAATTTACAAGGTTGTCAAGTACTTCTAAATTATATGGTTGCATCCATTCTGTTGTTCTGTTTAATCTGGCCTCTGGCAAACCAAATGGGCCAAGGGCTGTGGTTAGCTCCTGCTCCTCAGCTAAAGCAAATTCATCATTTTGATGTGTTGCTACTACCGAAATATTATCAGGATAAATTTCTAAAGCTTGTTCAATAGCGTACTTTACAGGCGGACAATATCCACACCAGGTGCCGGTGAAATCTTCCAACAATAATTTATTTATTGGATTTACAACCGAATAAACTAATTGTTCAGTCACATACAATTGTCCATCAAGCGTATACTCAGCTCTGACATTATGAGAACCTACAGAATTATGGGTAATTTCATTTTCTAAAATAGACATACCATCTATAAAAAAAGTTGCTAAATCAGTTATGTCATTTTGATTTTCATCATAAATATTAAATTCAATATTTTGACCCACTAGGTAAGAACTTTTAACGCTAAGACCTGAAACTATTTCAGGTTGAGAAATTAGATTGGAAAAATCCTCATTATCACTGCAACCTAAAAGAGCAATGAACAATGATATATAAAATTTTAAAATATTTTTTTTCATAATTAGTATATTAATCAAATTTACATATTTTGAAAATAAAAGCTTATATAATAAAAAAGAAAGTATATTTACAAAACATATGAAGAGATTATTATTTATCGGTATATTATTTTTATCAATTTCTGTTTTTTCTCAAAAGAATATTCCTAATATTTATTTGAGTGATTTTGAGGGAAGTAAAACAAAAATATATGATGTAATAGAAAAAGATAAATTAACAGTAATTTCTTTATGGGCAACATGGTGCGTCCCATGTATAAAAGAACTTGATGCTATAAGTGACGTTTATGAAGAATGGAAAGATGAGATTGAATTTGAAATAATTGCTGTTAGTGTTGATGACAGTAGATCAACTAGAAGAGCAAAAGCACTTGTAAACGGTAAAGCATGGCCATATGAAATATTTCTAGACTCTAATCAAGATTTTAAAAGAGCTCTTGGCACTTCGTTTATACCACAGACATTAATAATTAGAAACAATAAAATTTTATATCAACACACCGGATATCAGCCTGGGGATGAGGAATATTTATTTGAAAAGTTAAAAGCTTATGCAAACAAAAATTAATTTTTTTATAATTTTATTTTTTATCACGACTTCATTAATATCCCAGGACAATACATTTATCTCAGGAAGCTTTGAAAGTAACTCTCAATTTTTACAAGATGACGAAGGATTAAATTTCTTTTCTCCTTCGGACAGTTTTCGTTCAAATAATTATCTGCAATTGGATTTTCAAAATGGAAATTTTTCCTATGGAATACAATACGAAAGTTATCTGCCAAGTGCATTACTCGGGTATTCTGATGTTTTCGATAACAACAATGGCATTGCTCAATATTATCTAAAGTATGAAAATAATAAAAATGAAATAACAGTTGGCTCTTTTTATGAGCAATTTGGAAATGGTCTAATTTTTAGAGCTTGGGAGGACAGACAATTAGGAATAAACAACTCAATTCGAGGTCTACGATACAAATTTAATCCATCCGAAAATATTGAATTACTAGCAATCCACGGAAAACAACGTTTCGGATTTGATTATACAAATTCGGTAATTTCCGGCATAAACTCCAATTTTAATCTATCGGGCATATTAAATTTAAAGGGTATTGATGTAGTTGCCGGTTTTAGCCATCTAAACAGATACCAAAAATTAGATGCGGGTTTTGATGAACCAAATAATATTAATGCTAGAGGCGCAAAACTAGATTTGTATTACAAAAATCTATACGTAAATGTTGAATTAGCCAAAAAGGATCCGGATGTTTTGGCAAATGAAGGGGAAATTTTATCACAAAGAAAATATGATGGTACTGCTTTTCAAATTGATCTTGGTTATTCAAAAAAAGGATTGGGTATAAACACATCATTAAGAAGGTTGGAAAATTTCAATATATACGGAGATAAGCTTGCCGAGGGAAATATTTATAATCAAAAAACATTGAGCTATGTACCAGCATTAACGAAACAGCAAGACTATTTGTTGACTAATATTTATGTTTATAATTCTCAGCCAAGATTAGTGGTCAATAACCTTGAAAAAAGGGTGGGTGAAATCGGATTCCAAAATGATATTTTTTACACTTTTAAAAAGGAGTCGATTTTTGGGAAATATAAAACAAAATTAGCGATTAACTTTTCCTATTGGGGTGAGATTGGTGCAAGCTTTAATGAAGACCAGTCTTACGATGTTGATTTTGTTGGAAAAGGAAATAAATACTACCGTGATTTTAATATTGAAGTTAAAAATACCTGGACTAAAAATATAAGCAGTGCAATTACATATCTAGATTTATCTATAGACAAGGGAATTACACTGGGTGGGCCATTAGGTGTTGATGGATTTATAGATGCCAAAGTAGGTGTTATAGAATTAAATATGAGGAATAAAAGTAGACGAAATAATCGTTTTGTTCTTCAACATCTCTGGACTGAACAAGACAGGAAAAATTGGTTAGGTTTAGTATACGAGATTGGTATCAATAACAATTTTAACCTTTTCATCTCTGACATATGGAATTATGGTAATGAGGAAAAACTTCACTATTATAATTTGGGTGGAAGCTATTCCAAAGGAAGTTCAAGATTAGGTTTTAACTATGGAAGACAGCGAGGCGGACTTGTATGTGTTGGTGGTGTATGCAGATTTGTACCAGAAAGTAATGGCTTTAATTTAAGCTTGTCTCACTCCTTCTAGGGTACAATGATTTTCTTATTTGAAATCTTATTATTTGCTTGAGTTTCAAAACTAAGTATTATCTTTTTTTGCTTTAAATCATGAATATCGATGGAGTTTAATCCTTGCTCAAGCAACTCTGAATAAATTAATTTTCCAGCAATATCATATATCTTAAGGTTTATAGGAGAATTTATTTTGATTATAATGTTATTGCCTTGCAAATAATAAATAAGATTTAAATAATCTATATCTTCTAAATTTAATGATGAAGAATAATAGTAGTTGATAAAATAGTCTGTTTGCAACTCAGGAATGCTTACAACCTCATCACCATTTTCATCTACCATAAAAAATCTAAATGAAAACTCGACAGGATTTTCTCCATCACCAGGGTTTTGGTTAAAAAAATGATCGCCAGTAGAGATTTGTGTTTCACCTGCTTGAACTGTGACATACCCACCTAATGGATACGCAAGCCCAACATCAACAGAATAATAGCATTCACCAAAACAAAATTCCATAGAGCTACCATCAGTACCGGACATAGATATAACTTCTGCCTTTAGTTTAATAGATTCGTTAGTCAAATTTCTCGTGTAAAAATTAAATGAAGCATCTGGATATTCGATGCTAGAAAATTGTAATGTTGACTGGTCTGCAATTTGATTACCATTCGAATCCTCTAAAATGAAAGCATAATCAATTTGAGAAAAGGTAAAATTTGACAGTAATAGTAAAATTATAATTTTTAAATTTTTCATCTTAGGTTAAAGTTATTTATATTTACAAATGTTATTCTGTATTACAAATATATTAATTTAGTCATGAAAAATCTATTATCCATTATTTTGCTTTTTAGCCCAATTGTTTTATTATCACAAACAATTGTTTCAACATCCCCTGAAAATAAGAATGCTATTGTTGAAGAATCAACAGGAATACATTGCTCATATTGCCCTGATGGTCATGCAATACTTAATCAGGCAGTTGAACAAAATCCAAACGATGTTTTTGTTATAAAATTTCATGAGGGTGGCTATGCATGGGATTGTGATCCTAATGGTGGTCATGACTTTAATAATGATATAGCTAATCAGCTTGGTGTTATGGGTCAAGCTACTGGTCAACCATCTGCATCTGTTAACAGACAAGTCTTTCCATCGTATTCCATGACTGCCGGTGGTACAGCGATGAGTAGAGGATCTTGGGCAGCAGCTATAAACTCGGTTACCTCTGAATCATCATACGTGAATGTTGGTGTTGAAGCTAGTATTGAAGGAAATCAACTTGAAGTACATGTAGAGCTGTATTATACATCGAATAGCCCTGTAGCATCTAATTTCATAAATATAGCCATATTACAAAATGAAACTATTGGACCACAGATGGGTTCCGAATTTAACCCTGACTACAGAGCGTCAAATGCGCCAAACCCAGATTATGCTCATGGTGAGTATGACTACAGGCACATGAATCGAATGGTCGATATGATTAATGGACTAGCTGGCGATCAAGTTACAGAAACATCTCAGGGAAGTTTTATTGATAGAACTTACACATACACATTACCTACATTTTACAATGATGTTGCTGTTGATATAAGTCAAATTGAAATTGTTGCCTTTGTAACAGACGGAAATGAAATTATAACTGGCAGCGGGGCAGACGCTTCGTATCAGCTGCCTCCATACGATTTATCATTAAACTCAATTGATTCACCAAGTGGTTCTGGATTCTTTACCGAAAATGAATATGTTGTAGTAACTATCACTAATAACGGTGAAAATGAAGTTTCAAATTTTGATATTTCTTATCAAGTGAATAACGGAAGTGTAGTGACAGAAACCTACACTGGAACACTTGCTTCAGGAAGTTCAATTCAGTACTCATTCAATGCAACGTATGATTTTAGTCAAGCCGGAGATTATACTATAACAGCATACATTACATATGAAAGTGATGAAGTTGACACTAATAACTCTAGCTCTACTACAATAACTGCTATTGAGGCAGGAGACTGTCCAGACGAATATGAGCTACCTATAGTTTGGAGAGAAAATTTTGAGTGTTATGATCCATTTGCTATAGACAATATTGAAGGTTGGACTATAATTGATAATGATGGTGGAACAACATGGGGCGCTAATGGAGTTGACTTTACCAACGAAAGTTATGTGGGAGCTGGAATTATATTTAATTATCCACTTGCAACACCTGTCGGTGGTGATGCTTCTATATGGAATACCTATGAAGGAAATCAAGGATTATATTTTTTTGCTTCTGGTGCCAATGCAACAACAATCCCTAATGATGATTGGATGATAAGTCCCGAATTCTCAATGGACGGT
>Ga0163110_10001175_pt1 | contig 13252 bp, 9 predicted proteins | sample CRUFie1St17metaG_FD_108703 | JGI IMG/M metagenome (GOLD analysis project Ga0163110, IMG submission 108703) | Marine microbial communities from the Costa Rica Dome - CRUD Field 142mm St17 metaG | ecosystem: Environmental > Aquatic > Marine > Oceanic > Photic zone | place: Costa Rica: the Eastern...
ACAGAGATAAACTTGCTAAGGCTATCAAAAAGCTATCAAATTACCATAATTTGCGAGACAAAAATGACGTCTATAGACAGATGGTGTATGATACTGTACCCGAGACTGCGTTTGACCAGGAGGGTGAAGAAGCCAAAGAACTATCGCTGGCAGGTATCTCAGATGTTCAGTTGGACGAACTGCTGGATGTTTTGGTGCAGGGCACGGAGGGAGCGATTCCAGTCTGTTCATATGAGTTGACCAAGGCGACAGAAGATTCCGAAGCGGTAACAGTAAAGGGGTTTTTTGAAAAGCTAGGCGAGTTTTTTACACAAGGTGCAGATGGTGCACCGATCGAAGTGCCAGATTGGCTAAGGGAGATAGGTCCTAGCAAGGAACCGGCTTTTTCTTTCTGCGGTAATTATCCGAATCGCCTTCCACAAAACTTCGACGATATTAAAGAATTTTTTAAAGCGGACCCGAAAATATGTAATGTTAAATCAATAGTATTCGGCGGAAATCTTCCCAAAGGCATCGAAGAAAAGGAGATTAATTGTGAAGGCCCAGTAAATAAAGATAATCCCATCATCAACATCGCTTCTTTTAACGTGCCATGGCTAATGAGGTCTGTTAATGATGCAAACGTTGTAAAACTCTTCGCCCAGGGCATACCTTCAACAGTTTTTTCGCAAGCTGTCCCGTATCTCGACGTCAAGGTAATCGATCCCAAAACAGCGGCTTTGGAACAGCCAGACCAAAAAAGGGCTGGCAACGCGATGTCGGCAGTTAAATTTATTAAAGGGTTTGGCGATTTGGATAAGACATCAAAGGACGTTTTGCAATCTGTAATGGCAGGTTCGGAACTGGCAGCAATGAAGGAAACGTTTGAAGCCCTGGACGCTCAGGCTGCCGAAGCCGGCAGCGCAATCGAGGGCTCTTTGGATTTATCACCTTCAATCGCCGGCATGGAACTATTTACAATGCCGCAAACATTTGTGGGCAAGAAAAGAGCATATATTGATGTTGATGCCACCGAGAACCTTACGGGCCTAGGATCATCCGAACGAAAAAACGCTATATTAGATCCATTTCAACCATTTATGACCATCCAATCATTCGATTGTAATGTTGACATAAGCAACGTGGTTATGGCGACTGTACGTGGAAAGTTGGCTGTTTTTTTACACGATCGCAGCAGAATGCATGAAATCGCCCCGCTTTTAAGACCAGATAGGTCCTCCTCTATGGAGATAATTGTAGAATTTGGCTGGTCACATCCTCGCACAGATACCCCATATGGAATGTTGATTAATTCTGCAAGACAAAAAAGAAAATTCATAGTTATGGGATCTGATTATGCTTTTACACCCAATGGAGGAGTTAACATAACTCTTCATTTAATTTCAAAGGGTTATAACACATGTGCAATTGAGCTACCTTCCGGGCAGATTGGTGGTGCCACGGAGTTAGAGGACTTAACGGATTTGGTAGATACGATATCTCAATCTACAAGAGACAAAGCTGCAATCGAGGACATGTTTCCAAAAGTGCCGCTTGGAAAGTTTAAAACTACCGGTGATATTCTTACTATTAGTCCGGATGATTTGGGCAAGATAAAAACGCATTTAAGAGCATATGCCTCAGCCGGTTTAAACAAAGTCGACGTCGCAAAAGATCTTCTAGCCGCTTTAGACGCAGCTGTTGATAAAGTAACAAGCTATCGCGAATCGGTCGACCTCGCGTACGCAGACATTGAAGCCAGAATTAATGCAAAGGTCTTACCGGCTGAAGCTGAGATTTCATCTGCTCAATTTTGTCACGATCCATGGGCATCCGAGTGGGGTCGTGTCAAAGAAAAACAGTCGTTAAATAACAAAAGCAAACATAAAGGATTTGATACTGATCGTCATATATCCCTGGGTCGGTTGGTCTCTATCCTAATTATTCCAAAGCTTTTATCGAAAAAGGTATTTGACGAAATAGAATTTATATACTTTCCAGCAAACGACGACTCATACGGTCTTAGTCTGTTTAGTTCGATCGCAGCAATCCCAGTTCAAAAGACAGAATTTATAAAGGTCCTCAAGCTTTTTAGACAGACTACTCCTAATCCGCCTCTAGCCGCAATAATATCTTTAATATTTAATTTTGTCGACACCTATAAGGGTAATGATTCCGGGTGGGGACTCGGAGGAGCGGTGACAACATCGATTGGAAAAAACGGCGAAGTCACAACGAATTATAAAGGAAAGAAAAAAGAAAATTATGTTTCAGCATTAGCAGAGGCTGGCAAGCAGTATTATGGTGAAACGAGACGTTTGGTGGCGCCTAAATTTTCGGTCGATATCAACTCAGTTCCCTTTCTTGACGATGATTCGAAAACAAAATTAAGAATATCAATATTTGATGCTGCGGCCGATTCATATAAAAGCTACTCCGATGCCATAAGAGCAGTTTCCTCAGCCGGTCTTCGGCTCTTAACTAACCCTGGAGACTGTCAGGCCGGAATGGATGATAGACAACAAACGGTCCACGCAAAAAGACAGTTTGAAAAAATGGAAAAAATGGGCATATTAAAGAAACTTGAGACAAAACCTGAAGACCTTGCCACCCTAACCTCTGACTCGAATGCTGCTCTTCTTAATGATGTGCAGTATTACGCTGTTGCTCTCGACGAACCTTATAAGTTAAAAGGGTTTTTTCACAGAAATATGCCAACGATAAAATATGGTACGGAGCACACGATTATTAAGGCTGCTACTGTCAGTGCAAACACCGACCCTGCTGCCCAACTAGTCAATCTGGCCCGGGCGATGAAGTCTGGTGGACAACCTTCCGGTACACAAAATGAAGAGGTCATACCTTTTGAGGTGTTGCCTGGAACCCTAAGTCTTACTACTTTAGGCTGCCCATACTTTCAGCACGGACAGCAATTTTATTTTGATTATCAAACAAATACAACCATTGATAACATATACATTGTTACAAACACACAACACAAAATAACCCCAAACATGTATGAAACAAACATCGGTTTGCAACAAGTCGGATACAACGGCGTCTTTGAAGGAATCCACAACAAGTTCCAAGAGGCCCAACAGGCTATTGCTCGAGATGCCATCCCTCCTGGATTAGTGGACAATGGCGAGCCGGTTCCACCCGGCGGCCTCCCGGAAGAAGGTTAGTGATAATAATTTAGGCTTCGATGATTATAAATAAACTAGTTCTCGTGTATATTACTTTATGCTTGTATTTAATGGAATATTGTTTGGAACCGAAACGCATCTTGTCAAAGACGAAAATGGGTTTAGATGGATTGAAGAAGTGCCTGAAGAAGCTTTTGTTTATGGAGGAAGGCACCGTTACTCCGTCGACGAATGGTTATCCATTGTCGATGATCCCTTGCCCTCATTGATCGATAAAAAATACAAAAGAATGGCTCAGGAATTAGGGCTCGAAAATCCAAAATGGCAAAAAATCCTTGGTCCTAGTTTTAACAAAGCACTAAAATTAGCCAACGAAGAGGTTGCCAAAAAATTAAAAGATGTTAAGTATTTAGAATACGAATCAACCTGGCGAGAATGCCAAGATTTTATCTGGTCTATGAAGCCAACAAAAATCAATAGAGTAAGATACGCGTCTCTAAAAGCAATGAAAGTAAATCTTCCTGGTTTTAACCCTGTCACTGGCTCTCTCGATCCTGTACGTTATGACAGGAAAACAAAAACAGGGCGATTAAGGGTTGTTTCTGGGCCTTCTGTATTAACGATTAGAGCAGAACATCGAAATCTAGTTTCAGGCTGCCGACAAATTGATTTTAAAAATATGGAACCTCGCCTTCTTCTGGCATTTCTCGGCAAGGAAGTCGACGGCGATTTATATGAAAATATACAGAAAGAACTGAATATAAAGGGAGATCGATCGTACGTGAAAGTTTCCATTATTTCGTCCCTGTACGGTTCTCGAGTCGTCCCGGAAATCTCGAGATTTTTTGCAATGGATGAATGGATAAAGCAGCTCGAGGCTTCTAAAGAAAAACATATTTTAAAAAATTATTTTGGCCGACCAATTAACGTAAAAGATGTACATGGCCATCACCTTTTATCTTTGTGGTTGCAGTCTTCTGCGGCTGATGCTGCTCTCTTGGGATTTTCACGTTTTTTCAAAGAAAACCCAACGCTTGTACCGCATTGGATAATTCATGATGCATGCATATTTAGTGGAGAAGGAACCGTTCCGGAATATTTATATATTAATGACAGTATAAAGCTACCAATAGAGTGTACGGAGATAAAATGAGCTTAAGCCTTTTAAAACTTCTTTTAGAAAAAGAGGGAGATCAAGAAGAAAAATCTTCTAAGACCCAAAAATTACGTAAAGTAAATGAGAAACCTACACCGCTTCTTGTCGGCCGGCCCTCGTCTAGAATGGCAGAAGTAAAAGCTCGAGCAATCACAGATCCCACTGGGTTATTAGCTGACCTGAACATTGGAAGCATCTCCGCGACAACGGCCTCTGAGTATCTCGAAAATTTATATAAGCAAATGGTTTCCGGGACTGGAGTTCCGGCTTCGAAACACCTTAGGGACTATTTTGAAGACCCAGAAATAATTTCCTCTTCAACAGGAAGCAACAAAGGGATCCTAATAGCTTTGACGTCAGAAGCACGAAAAGAAGCTTCAGAGTCTGGAGACGTTAAAAAAATATTGAGAACCTATGCTTTTTGGTTTCAGTCAACGTTAGTCGCTGCAACAGCAAGACAAAAATCAAATCTAAAATTAGAGAGAGCAAAATTTCAGTATCTTTCCGGAGAATCTGCAATTTTAATTTATATATCAAGAAAAAACTGGGCATCCTTGTAAAAATTGTTCTATCCTGGTATTATAAACAATATCAGGAGGAAAAATGTCAACTGAAGAAAACCTAGAACAAAATTGGATTAAATTTACTGAAATAGTAGAAAAACTTGAAAACCCAGGATTGTCAACCTTAGTCGACTCACTAGGTGAAGATCTACTCATGAGCCCTGCTAACGCTCAAAAAGACGAATTTGGTTGCTGCCCGGGCGGGTGCATCGAATTTGCTCTTCTGTTGGCGCAGAACATGCGAAAAATAAATCTTGTTGCTGGGTATGGATACGAAGCAAAAACTATATACACAGTTGCTTTTATGAGAGCCTTGGGAGAATACGGCACATCGGAACACCAAATGTTTACGCCGCACGATTCAGATTGGCATATTGAAAAATTGGGTCTTCTCTACAAACGCAATTCAGATCTTGCCGGAACTTTGTGGAAGGAAAGGTCGATTGAGTTGGCTGTAACTAATAACGTGACTTTAACTTCCGAGGAAGTGTTGGCCCTTCTTACTGCAGGGAACGATACACAGAACAACAATCTTGCAAAATTGCTATCTGCATCTTCAAAGATAATTTTGTAGTTGAAATAAAACGTAAGCATAATTATAATCGCTACAGACTGGAGTTTATGTTATGCGCAAAGATTTAAAATCACTTCGTTTCTTTATTAGGCAAATTATAAAAGAAGCAGTTGACCAAAACAAAGACGACAAAAACGACTTTAAAGACGTGAAGATTGCAAGAATGAAAGCATCTGGGATGTCTAAAGAAGAAATTAAAAAGAAACACCCAGAGCTTTTTGAGGCCGAGGACGATGCCGACAAACCTGAAAACGGAATACTCGGAGAGCCAGATCTTTCCTCTGAAGATGAAAGATACGCAGATGACGCCGACGAGTATAGTGCACTTGGTGCGCCTGGCGGCATGCCAGGCTCTATTAGAGGATATCAAGCACCGCTTGGATACTCGCATAAAAACATGAAGGGCTATAAAAAAGGTCGGTCCAAAAAACGTTAAACATTTTTTTTAGATCCTGTAATATAGTTTTGTGCATATTGCACATTCACACTACACAAAACACACAGGAGAAAAAATGAGTAGTAATAATCCGTACGCACTTCGCGCTGGTTTGCTTTCGCAAGCTGAAGGTATCCTAATGCAAAGATACCAAATGGAGCATGAAAGAGTCACGCAACACATGCACCTAAGCCTGGATAGAGATAAGACTTTCGACGTTAGTACCGTCACTTATCCTGCATTTCCGACTACTGAAGATATTATTGCTGAGGCTGAAAAGCTTTACAATTTTGTTCAAACAAAGTGATAATTTTTTGTACAAACGTTTAAACTGATGTAATTTATTGAGGTCGGCAAACCTGTCGACAGTTCAAAAAAGACAATAACATTTAAACATTTGGAGAAAAAACATGGCTATTGATTTTGACGCAATTCGTAGGAAACTAAACGCACTCTCTGGTGCTAATTCAAAGCGCCGCGTAATGTGGCGACCACCAGAGGGAGAAACCGTCACCGTACGAATTATCGGTTTTACTGATAATGACGGTAACCCTTTTAAGGAGCGTTGGTTTTACTACAATATCGGAAACAACCCGGGACTCTTGACTCCCCATCAATTTGGTAAACCCGATCCTGTTCAAGAACTTATTCAGAAGCTAAAGGAAGAGGGCACTAAGGAATCTTACGATATGGCTAAAAAGCTGTATCCGAAGATGCGAACATATGCAGCTGTAATTGTTCGTGGTGAGGAAGACCAAGGCGTACGACTTTGGGCGTTTGGAAAGACTGTATACCAGAACCTCCTAAACATTATGCTTGATCCGGATTATGGTGATATCACTGATGTACACGAAGGGCACGATGTCAAGGTTACCTGTACAAAACAGCCTGGTAAGATGTGGTCAACGACTGACGTCATGCCGAGACCAAAGGCAACCGCGCTGGGTAATAAAAAGCAGATCGATGAATGGACAACAAGCATTCCAGAATTAGATGATCTGTATTCCTTGAAGTCCTACGAACAACTAGAAACAATTGTTAATAACTGGTTGAACGGCGAAGATGATACTCAAGACGTTGAGCAGAAGGTACAAACTGAAACAGTGCGTCCTTCTAAAAAGCCGGCTCGTGGGAAAACCGATAAGAGTTATGGTGATGACTTAGATGATGCATTTGCTGATCTTGAAGAAGATTTAGGGTTTTAATCTAACGTGATTATCGTTTCAATGCCTTGGAGAGAGATGTAAAAATCTCTCTCCTTTTTTTTATAAAGATTCTTAAAACAACGTATTATATTAGCATATACAGGAGAGCGACCATGGCGCGAAAAAAAGGTGAAGCAGACTTTACTGCCGATTTAATTAAATCTCTAAACAAGGACCACGGAGCAAGAGTTGCGTACAACCTTGCTGTTGATGAATCTCCAACGCATGTTGATCGATGGGTCTCGACCGGCTGTCAACAGTTGGATTACATTGTTTCCGGCAAACCAAACGGCGGACTACCGGTTGGCAGAATTGTGGAAATATTCGGACCGCCATCCATCGGAAAATCACACATCGCAATTCAGATTGCTAGATCAACCCAACAAATGGGTGGCATTGTTGTTTATATCGATACGGAAAACGCGACGTCGGTTGAAAATCTTGGGCTTCTCGGAGTAGATATTGAAAAGCGGTTTGTGTATGTCGACACTCATTGCACGGAGGAGGTTTTAAGTATTGCTGAAAAAACTATCCTCAAAGCAAAGGCTCTCCAAAAAGATGTTCCAATTACAATTATTTGGGATTCTGTAGCAGCCACGTCCCCTAAAGCTGAATTACTTGGGGATTACGACAAAGAAAGTATTGGTCTCAATGCTCGGGTAATTTCAAAAGGTATGAGAAAAATTACCGGTGTCATTGCAGGAGAAAAAGCTTTACTTGTTTGTTTAAACCAAATTCGAACTAAAGTTGGTGTACTATACGGAGATCCAACAACCACACCGGGAGGAAAGGCTATCCCGTTCCATTCATCTGTTCGCATCAAGCTGGGCGCTGGGCAACAGATCAAGGACAAGAAAGGCAACATTATCGGGATTAATGTTTCAGCCAAAACGATTAAAAACAAGGTCGCGCCTCCATTTAGAACCGTTAATTTCGAGATCCATTTTGGTAAGGGTGTTCATGAACACGAACAGGCCTTTGACGTATTGAGGAGGCACTGTAAAGATTGCGGACCTGTTATTTATGAAGATTGCGCAATTAGTATCGACGGTACCGGCGCATGGAAAACTCTTACGGTCGTCGACACAAAGACTGGAGAGCTTAAACTAGAGAAAAAATTCTATAAAACAGATTTTGGCGAAGTTTGGTCCGATCCAAATTACAAAAAGTTTGTTCAACTTGTTTTTCATTCTGCCTTTGCAGAAATCACGGGAAGATCCCTTGAAGACTCTGAAATCGACGCGGAATCTTACGAAGAAATGCGTCAAATTTCAATGACTTTAGAAGAGGATTTTGTCGATCCAAACGAATAGTTTTTGTGTAAAAAAGCAAAAATGTAATTACATTATATAAACACCAAGGGGGTTTTATGTCTGAAGGGCCGATTCTTCTAGTCGACGCCTACAACGTCTTTGCGCGCGCATATTGCGTCGTGCCACTAATGTCGTCACACGGTCACCATTTAGGTGGCTCTGTAGGTTTTATGAAATCGTTATCAATGTATATCGACAAGTTCAAACCTTCACGGGTTATTGTCTGCTGGGAAGGTGGAGGATCTGCACGACGTCGCCAGATACTTCCCGAATACAAATTGAACAGAAAACCAATTAGATTAAACCGCTCAGACATATATGAAGATATCCCAGACACAGCCGAAAACTTCAATTATCAAATTGCACTGTTGACAAAACTGTTGCAACACGTTCCAGTACAGCAAGTGTATGTTGATCAGTGCGAAGCCGACGATATAATTGGTTATGTCTGCAGATATGCTTTCCCAGGAAAAGAAAAATTGATTGTTTCAATGGATCAAGACTTACACCAATTGCTAAGCAGCGAAACTACGCAGTATTCCCCGGCATCCAAAAAAATAATGGGTCCAAATTATGTCCAGGAAAGATATGGCTTGAGTGTGGAAAATTTTATTACAGCTAGATCATTTATCGGAGACAGTTCTGACGGTATCTCTGGAATAAAAGGTTGTGGTTTTAAGTCACTACTTAAGCATTTTCCCGAGCTAAAAAGCTCCGACTTTGTTAGTGTAGACGACATACTTAGTCTGTGTGCAGAGAGGAATTCTGAAAAATCATATGCGGTTTTACGCAATATCCTTTCGCAACCCGATGTCCCAAAAAGGAATTGGCAACTTATGTATTTAGATAACTCAAACCTATCAGCTGAACATGTGAAAAAGCTAAAGTTTGCCGTCGAAAATTATGACCCAGTAAAAAATAAGTTTGCTTTTTTAAAAGACATCATCCAAGAAGGAGTCGACGTTCCTCGTGCTTTCGATGTCGATCGACTTTACTTAAGAATTAATTCCTGTATAAACATTTCGAGGTAAAAATGGCAAGTGTCAAAATGGCTGTGGCCTCCACCACAACTAATTTTAGTGCGTATGGAAAAACTTTCCAAGAAAAAATATTTCAAGGTATGGCAACAGACAAAGAATGGGCTCAGCAAATGCACGAAGTCATGTCGCCAGAATATTTTGATTTAAAGTATCTACAATATCTTACGACCCATTATTTTAATTATTATGATAGCTACCGTTGTTTTCCGACAATGCAGCTTCTAATCCAGATTATTAGAGATGAGCTAGCTCAAGAAACAGCCGACCAGCTTTTAAAAGATCAGATCGTAGCTTTTCTTCAGAGAATGAGGATGAACCAACACCCTGAAGATTTGCCGTATGTCAAAGAAAAGTCTCTACAGTTCTGCAAGAGACAGGCTTTTAAAGAAGCATTGACTCAGGCTGTTGAATTAGTTCAAGACGAACAGTTTGAATCGGTTGTTGACCTGATGAGAACTGCAGTTTCAGTTGGTATGCCCCAATCGATAGGTCACGAGTTCTTTGAGGACGTCGAAGCTAGATTTAACGAAATTCAACGGATCACGACTCCAACGGGTATACCCCAACTTGACCAAAAAGAAGTACTCGATGGCGGTCTCGGCCGCGGCGAATTAGGTGTCGTTGTTGCCCCAACCGGTGTTGGTAAATCTCACTGGCTTGTCAACATGGGCGCTGAGGCTTTAAAGAGAGGAAAAACCGTTGTACACTACACATTCGAACTTTCCGAAACCCTGACAGGAAAGAGATACGACGCTAATATTACAGATATTCCTGTTTCCGATCTAATAGAGAGAAAAGAGGAAGTCTTAAAACACTACGAAGACAATGAGTACGGTAATTTGATTATCAAATATTATCCCTGCAGATCTGCTAGTGTTAACACCATTAGAAACCATCTCGAGAAACTTAAACTTAGAAATTACACACCATCAGTTGTTATTATAGACTATGCAGATGTAATGAAATCAACGAGATCTTACGATGCACTGCGCTTGGAATTGCAGCTAATCTACGAAGAATTGCGGCAAATGGCTGCAGACTTTAATATTCCCGTATGGACTGCCAGCCAGTCAAACCGATCTGGAGCCAACGCTGATATGGTTGGTCTTGAAAACATGGGTGAATCTTATGGGAAGGCGCAAGTGTCAGATTTAGTTTTGGGGTTAAGTAGAAAACCAGAGGAAAAAGCCTCAGGATACGCCAGGCTGTTCGTCGCTAAAAACAGGGCTGGTATGGATGGTCTGAACATGATTATAAAAATCGACACATCAAAATCTACTTTTAAGGTAATAGGTGAAGATGAGCAAGAACAGTATGATATGCTCACAAACCCTAAGAAAAAAATGAAAGAACTTTGGAACCAGGTTCAAACAGCTAAACGGGAGTTAAATGACTATGAATGAAAAATTTACTTATGACGAAGTCTACAACGCTTCTTTAGAATATTTTAACGGTGACAAATTAGCTGCTGGTGTCTTTGTTGGAAAGTATGCTCTTAAAGACCTTGAGGGAAATTACTATGAAAAAACCCCGGATGATATGCATCGCCGGCTAGCGAGAGAATTTTCTCGAGTAGAAAAAAAGTATGAAAATCCAATGTCTGAAAAAGAGATATTTTCTCTTTTCAAAAATTTCAAATACATAGTTCCGCAAGGATCTCCGATGTCGGGGATTGGAAATGATTATCAGATACAGTCGATATCTAATTGCTTTGTAATAGAATCTCCTCATGATTCGTATGGTGGTATTCTGCATTCGGACCAACAACAGGTTCAGATAATGAAACGTCGTGGTGGTGTGGGGTTTGACATATCCAACATCCGACCAAGGGGATTGTCATGCGAAAATGCCGCTAGAACTACAGATGGTATTGAAGTTTTTATGGACCGATTTTCTAATTCGTGTCGAGAGGTTGCCCAAGGCGGCCGCCGCGGTGCGTTGATGCTTTCTATCTCAGTTCATCATCCCCAGGTAAATGATTTTATCAAAATCAAACGCGACCTTGCACGTGTGACTGGCGCCAATATATCTGTTCGTGTAACAGATGAATTTATGGAAGCAGTACAAAAAAACGAGATTTATGAGCAGCGATGGCCAGTCGAGTCAGAAAACCCAGAGATCGTCCAGCCAGCTTCAGCACCTCAGGTCTGGAATGCTCTCATTGAAGGTGCACATGCATCCGCTGAGCCTGGAGTTCTTTTTTGGGACACTGCAAAAAGAATGACACCATCCGACATCTACGAAAACGAAGGTTTTGGATCTACCTCGACAAACCCATGTGGAGAAATTATTTTATCCCCTGGAGACTCTTGTCGATTAATGTTAGTTAACTTAACTTCTTTTGTAAAGAACCCATGGACAAGCGATTCGACTTTTGAATGGGGTAAATATGCTGAAGTCGTCCAAAAAGCACAACGTCTAATGGATGACATGATCGATCTTGAGATCGAGCAAATCGACAAGATTATAGCCAAGGTAGATTCAGATCCAGAGCCTGAATATGTTAAAAGGCCCGAAAAAGAGCTTTGGCAGTTTATTAAAGCACAAGCAATTCGAGGTCGACGCACCGGTTTGGGGATCACAGGATTAGGGGATGCACTTGCAATGCTCGGACAAAAATACGGCAGTAAGTCGTCTATAGAAACTGTTGAGGAATTATATAAGTGGTTAGCTCTAAATTCATATGAATCTTCGATCATCCTCGCAAAAGAAAGAGGTGCTTTTCCAATTTGTGACGTAGAGCGAGAGCTTGGCCACCCGTTTTTGGATCGGATCGTATCTGAATTGTTACCGGAAAGAATTGATGACTACAAGACTTACGGCCGGCGAAATATTGCAAACACCACAACTGCACCAGCCGGCTCTGTGTCGTGTTTGACACAAACCACTTCAGGTATTGAACCTGCCTTCATGCTTTATTACAAAAGAAGAAAGAAAATAAACCCCAATGATGAAGATGCATCTGTTGATTTCGTCGATGACCTTGGCGACAGATGGACAGAGTTTAACGTATATCATCACGCATTTAAACAGTGGTTAGATTCAACAGGCCCTGATTGTGAATGGGATAAGGATGATCCTAGTATTGCAGTTTCTCACAGTCCGTACGCCGGCGCAACAGCCAATGAAATCGATTGGAGAGCAAAGGTAAAATTGCAGTCTGTGGCACAAAAATGGATTTGTCATGCCATTTCTAACACTACAAATCTTCCAGCTGATATTGATGTGGAAACCGTAAAAGACATATATATGAAAGGATGGGAACTTGGGTGTAAAGGAATTACGGTGTATCGGGAAGGTTCTAGATCCGGTGTTTTGGTTTCAACAGAAGAAAAAACCCAAAAAGACGAAATAACAACAAGACATGCCCCTAAGCGCCCGGAAACTCTTGACTGCGAAATCCATCACACAACCGTAAAGGGTGAGCGCTGGGTTATGTTAGTTGGAATGCTGGATGGCAAACCATATGAGATCATGGGAGGAAAAGCTGAGCTAATAGAAATACCAAAAAAATATTCTACCGGGAAACTCACAAAGAGATCGTTTAAAACTCAGGCAAATAAATACGACTTAGCTTTTGGAGAAACAGGGGACGAAGTAATAATCAAGGACATCGTAAGTGTTTTCGATAATGCAAACCACGCCGGCTATACAAGAACAATATCTTTGGCCCTCCGTCACGGCGCGCCGGTGCAATATCTTGTTGAGCAACTCCAAAAAGATAAAGAAATGGACATGTTCTCTTTTTCAAAATGCATCGCACGTTGCTTGAAAAAATACATCGAAGATGGATGTAAAGCCTCTATTAGTGTTTGTACAAACTGTGGCGCTGAGGATACA
>Ga0163110_10001176_pt1 | contig 13250 bp, 16 predicted proteins | sample CRUFie1St17metaG_FD_108703 | JGI IMG/M metagenome (GOLD analysis project Ga0163110, IMG submission 108703) | Marine microbial communities from the Costa Rica Dome - CRUD Field 142mm St17 metaG | ecosystem: Environmental > Aquatic > Marine > Oceanic > Photic zone | place: Costa Rica: the Eastern...
TTCAGTAATTTTTGACATCTTTTCTTGGATTGCATCGAACTTGACGTCTTCTTTTTCTCCGTTCCTTTTTACCACTTGTAGACCCATTTTTTCTGTCCCCCTGATTTGTTTCCCTGTGAGCGTGCAGCATCGGTGGTCGGACGCGGGCGGTTTAGAAGTCTTCCTCCATAGAGAAGCGCTGTTGTACCGCTCCTAGACTAGATGAACCCATTACGCCCGCCTTCTGATACTCACCGACTCTCTTCTCGAAGAAGTTCGTCTTACCCTGCATAGAAATCATCTCCATCCATGGGAATGGATTTTCTGCATGGTAAAGTTTGGATACACCAAAGGCTACCAGTAATCTGTCCGCAACGAATTGGATATATTGCTTCATAAGATCTGCATTCATTCCAATCAAAGAAACCGGTAGAGCGCTTGTAACGAATTCGATTTCGATTTCCACAGCCTCAGAAATGATTTGTCGAATCTTCATTTCACCTGCACCTCTTACTAGCATAGAATGTAGTAAGCATGCAAAGTCACAGTGTAACCCCTCGTCTCTGCTTATCAGTTCATTAGAGAAGGTCAAACCAGGCATCAATCCTCTCTTCTTCAGCCAAAATATCGCACAGAACGATCCCGAGAAGAATATTCCTTCGACAGCTGCAAACGCGACTAGCCTTTCTGCAAATGATGCACGCTTTTGATCTAACCAGCGTAGAGCCCACTTGCCCTTCTTTTCTACCGATGGTACAGTCTCTAGAGCTTTGAACAAGTGGTCTTTCTCAACTGGATCTTTGATGTAAGTATCAATAAGCAGAGAATAAGTCTCAGCATGAATATTCTCCATCATGATCTGGAATCCGTAGAATGTGCGAGCTTCAGCCCATTGTACTTCGTTTGCGAAGTTTACTACTAAATTCTCGTTTACGATACCATCCGAAGCAGCAAAGAATGCTAAAACATGTTTCAAGAAGTGCTGTTCATCAGCGGATAGCGAAGCCCAATCTTTTGCATCCTCAGCAAGGTCAATTTCCTCCGCAGTCCAGAAAGATGCGGCATGCATCTTATACATCTCCCAAACTTCTGCATGTTCTATAGGGAATAGAACAAATCTGTCTAGTGATTCTTTTAGCATGGGTTCTACGAACTCTGAGGATAAGTCTAGGTCAAAGCCGTCTTGATTCTGTGATTCTGGCGTCATCTTGTGTACCTCCCGTTCTTCGCTCGCGGTGGAATTTGATTGCCGTACAAACGAGCCTATAATGTGTTCGAAACAACAGGTACTTTTCATGTTGATTTTTCGACATATAATTCTGATTCATTATGGAAGTTTGGATATACAGACTAATGATATATATCATTCGAAAAAAACAACATTTTTGGCAAAAAAGAATCGACTACTAGACCAAAGGTCTTGATAGCCCCCTTCGCTTGGAGTTGTATATGCGGCAGAATGTGGAAGTACTTTTTGCAAAATTAGATCCTGATGCTTCAATCCCGACTCAAGGTAGTAAATCGGCAGCAGGTTGGGATCTCAGAGCTCTCGAAGATACAACGGTTAGCCGAGGGACTTCAACCAAAATAAGAACAGGATTAGCAGTCGCTATACCCGAAGGCTGGGAAGGACAAATCCGATCCAGATCATCACTTGGTGCGAAGGGAATGATTATGCCAAATGGAATCGGAACAATCGACTCAGATTACAGAGGAGAATTGATGGTCCTTGCAACCTGGATTGGCGAAGGAGATGAGATTAATCTGAGTAAGGGTGAGAGAATCGCTCAAATGCTTATTTCACCAGTTCCATTAACAACCTTCAGAGAGGTCAGTTTCGATGATTTATCTAAAACCGAGAGAGGAAAAGGCGGTTTTGGTAGTAGCGGTAAATTCTGAGGTTTGCTGATGCGAGAATTTGTTGTCAATGATGTTGGCAAAATTGGCCACTCCGGTGCGGATGAATTAATGCGAATAATGCAATCAAAAAGGATAGATGATGAAATTATTGACACACTAGTCATCTGCGAGCATGATGAAATTGTTACCATCGGCCCAAGAGCACGTAATGACGGGATTTCACCGCCGCCGGATTATGCAACCTCCGCAGTTGACAGAGGGGGAGGTCTTACTTGGCATGGCCCCGGGCAGATCGTAATTTATCCTATTTTCAAATGGGACCTTGATGGAGAAGGAAATGTTAAGGCGATTATTTCAATCTTAGAAGAATGGGTAATAAAATCTCTAACTGACTTTGGGGTGGAAGCAAGAAGAGATGAAAGGATGCAAGGAGTATGGATTGGAGAAAATAAAATCTGTTCTATTGGATTATCATTTTTACGATGGACAAGTCGACACGGTTTGACGATAAACTACAACACTCCTGCGGGAAGAGTGGAAATGGTGAGTGGATGTGGATTGGGTGAAGACACAACTACAAGCTTAGCAGCACTTGGAATTGAATTAGGAAGAGATGAGATTATCAGTTCCCTTCTAAAAAACTCTGCACTACTAGGAAGAATACAACAGAACGAGTGAATTTCATTAGGCGCCTTCATTTGACAAGCATCATGAAAGCCCACTACCCGATTACGGGAGGTCCTGCTAAAGGTGAGCAAATACCACCGGTATCTTATCTAAAATGGTATATTCCAAGATTGAAAGAGATGAGGCCTTACAACCTGTCTTTTTCTGGCCTACAATTCCCTTGGGATCTAGATAGTATTGATGATATATGGAAGGACCATAGAGGGCCGGGAATAGATGATAGAAACATTGTAAGTAAAATGTATGATGTCCCTGTAGAGAACGTCTTGTTGACTCATGGTGCAACTCAAGCGATTAGCATTGCTATTTCAGCTGCTTCACGTGGCGGGAAGGTTGCAGTAGAGATGCCGTCATATGGGCCTCTTAGCCAAACTGCAAGAATTCTCGGCCTAGAGACTATTGCTGTTCGCAGAAAGCCTACAAGTGCTGCTTGGGAAATAGACAGAGATGAGTGGCAGAAAGTTTTGTCAGAAGTAGATTTGTTGATGGTATGCCCACAATTGAATCCTGTTGGATGGTCATACAGTGAGTCAGATCGAGAATGGTTAATTCAAACCTGTGCAGAATATGATGTTAGAATTATTAGCGACGAGGTATATTCCGGAGCTGACAGAAACTGGGTGCCATTCTTCAAGGAAGGAGACAACTGCATTACGCTTTCATCATTGACAAAAGTTCATGGCTTAGGACAGATAAGATATGGCTGGATGATCGCCAGCAAGGAAATAATTTCCAATGCTCAAAATTCCTTTCACAACATGGCAGGTATTATGTCCTCCCCCGTAATACGAATTGCTGAAAAAATAAAGGATAGGCTAAATGAACCTGTAGATTTAATTGAATACTACAGAGAAAAGAATCTTCCCCTTTTACAAGATATGCTTGAAAGAATTGGTATTGAATGGATTCCACCGCCTTATGGCGTCTTTGGTGCATTTAGATTACCGGGGATAGATACAATGGAAATGATCGATACTATTGGCAAAGAGCATGGATTGTTAGCAGTACCGGGTTGTATGTTTGACAGAGGACTAGAGGAATGGCTTAGAGTTGGTTGGTCTATAGACCCAGAATCATTCGCAGAAGCGTTAATTGTTTTAGAGAAGGTTTTGCTTACAGCCATTGACATAACTTGATACATAGTTGCTTGCAAGAATAACACAATGGGCGAGACTGTTCTTGTTATTTCTGGCGCCTCAGGGTCAATCTACGGCGTGCGCCTCGCCGAGATTCTTGGTTCTGAAGTCAGGCTAGTAGTTACCGAATCTGGCAGGATAACAATGGCACACGAGTGTGATGGCTTAACCCCGGAAGAACTCGCTAGAAAGACTGGTGCTATACTTGAAAATAACAAAGACATTGCAGCAAAGTCTGCATCTGGGTCTGCGGCCATTGATGCTGTCGTCATCTGCCCTTGCAGCGGAACCACTCTTGGGAAACTTGCCGCTGGAATTGGCGACAACCTAGCTACACGCTCAGCAATAGTAGCGATGAAGGAAAGAAGAAATTTGATCCTAGTTCCTCGAGAGGCTCCTTACGCCACGATTCATTTGGAAAATATGGCTAAGTTATCCGGATGGGGAGCAACTATAATTCCAGCATCTCCAGGATTTTACAACATACCAAAATCTATGGATGACTTAATTGACTTCATAGTAGCACGTATCCTTGACCACCTCGGTAGAGACAATGAACTCACCAAGCGTTGGACTGGAGAGGAAATAGATGAGTGATACGGAAGTGATTTCTGCAGAAATTGCTGAGGTATGGAGTGAAGCAGATAATAGGCGCTCTGCAATTGACTTTTTCCAAAGCTCTACATTCATTGCAGGAGTGCTAGTCACCCTATTTATCTCCTCAACATTTCTTTATTTTTATCTCGATGAAGAACCGGTTAATTACGGAGTGTCTTTGGAGTATGATGAAGTCAGAACTAGAGGATATGTCGAAGACTTGTTAGCATTAGGCCATCCTGAATGGAAAGGAAGAATGAGTGGTACAGTAGAAGAACAAGCCACCGCTGAATATATCAACGATTTGTTTGAAGAATTAGGTTACCAGTCGACATTAGACACATACGATGTTCCAATGCACAGCGTAAACAGCGAACCCAGTCTACGCCTGTGCACTCCCGGAACCGCAGGAAGCTTTGTTCTACCATGCTCAGAAGGTGACCTCGATCGCCAAATCGTCGCACTTAATCACAGAATGGATTACGTTATTCAAGGATTTTCAGGAGAATCAAACATACAATTCAATCAAGATGTTGAAGTAGTTCATCTAGGAGATGGATCTGATGATTCCCTTTGGCAATTAGCAAGTGGAAATGTCGGTTACATAGTTGGAGGAGGATCTGTCCCCAGTAATACTGACATCATGGTCAAGGCTATAGAATACGATCTACAGTCAATAATTAGAGCAAACAAGAACTACAATTGTGGTAAAATTGAGGGAAATGATTGTGTTCCAATTTTCAAAGGAACTAGTTACAGCGCAATCGTTGAAGCAAACGGTGGAACTGTGCCCTCGGAATTGGCATTTATCGCTGTCAGCAAAGACGCTGGTGAAATTCTCGAATCTGTAGTTATCAATGGAACTGGAAGACTCGAGATGATAATGGATGTCACAAACGATGAAGAGATGATGGTTAGAGTTCCTTGCGGGACAATTTACGGAAGGACTAGTGAACTGCTCATCGTTGGCGGACATCACGATACTGTATACCACGCACCAGGTGCTGTAGATGATACATCGGGAACTGCAACAGTGTTAGAAATGGCAACAATGTTCTCTGAATACGTGGCAGAGAATGGTGAGCCTGACAGAACAGTTAGATTCTGCACATGGGGTGGAGAGGAAGAAGGGCTATGGGGATCGACTGCTTATGTTGCTGACAAAAATCAAGCTCTGGCTGAAAACCTGCGTTTGTACGTAAACCTAGACATGAACCATGTTGATATCGATTATGAAGAAAGAGGCAACTCCGTGACATTATTCACTAATCATCCTGATGATTACAGTCACATAGAAGCGTTATCTGAAAAATACAAGAAAGACAACCCAGATATGGCAAAAAAGTACGTTATAAATTTAGGATTGTATGAAGGTGCACAAGGCGAGCCAAATAGCATGCCTTGTAACTCAGATCATTGTCCGTTTGTCTATCAACTGGATGGTGGAAATGTTATTGGAAGAGCGGCTGTATGCTACGGTAGCGGTTCATATGAGTACCACACTTATGCTGATGACATGTCTAGATTCAACGAAGAAAGCCTTGGTATTTCAGCCACTATATACGGTAACTACATTAAATTCTTAGCATACAATATTGATGAGTGAGGGGTCAAAATGGTTAATCCAAGCGCACATGCAAGTCATATTTTAGTAAAAAGTAAGGGCGAAGCTACTCAATTAGCAGCAAATATAACCAAATTGAAGGAGTTCCAAAAGGTGGCTCGCAAAAAATCTGATTGCCCTTCCAGCCAAAGAGGCGGAGACCTAGGGTGGTTTAGGAAAGGACAAATGGTCAGAGAATTCGAAGATGCAGTCTGGAACATTCCTCTGAAAACTGTGTCCTCTCCAATAAAGACTCAATTCGGATACCACTTGATATGGGTCCACGAAAGAGATGAGTGATGTTATGACCACTAGAGTTGGGCTAGAGTCCTATGAAGTAATGGCTAAGCACGGAGTTTTTGATTACGAAAAAGACGAGTCTCAACCCTTCATAGTCTCGATTTGGGCTACTTTAACCAATGATGTAACCCACGACAAAATTACACAGACCTTAAACTACGCAGATTTGCAAGCTGCTGTGGACACAGAAATAGTTAATTCAGAACCTGTAAATTTGATGGAAACGCTTTGTGGCATGCTTGTAAGCAATATCTCACAAAACCTTATTGTTGATTCGATATCGATTCGTATTGAGAAACCTGACGCACCATTTCCTCACCCAGGAGGATTGGCAGTAGTAGAGCATGAGTGGACGAGGGATTGAAGGGCCTCCTTCAACTAGGAGTTTTCATGCCAGCCCCCTCCAGAGTCTTCGTGCCCTCTGTTACTGAGGAAGAAGGTGGAGCTATTGGATTGGGTGTTTTTTCTACGGAAGAAGTTGCATGGAAGGTTTTGAGGACATTTCTGAAGAAATCAGATCAGATGTCTCTGAATCGTTCTGATATGGTAATCTGGGAGGTAGACCAAATCGGAGAAAATGGGATGACTATTTTGTCAACAATGCATTGCAGGGACTGCCCTGTTTGCAAACGCAGAACATTTTGGATTGATTTAGATTCATATTCCGCAATGTGTACAGGAAATGCATGTGAAGCATGGATAGAGGAGTCAACCAGAGAACCAGGTAAAATCGATCTTGGATGGCCTCCAACTAGATTTATGAAACAAACAGAATCGATTGAAGATGCATTGAGCGAATTAAGAATAATTGGCGCAGATATAGAGGCTGCAGGAAGAACACCTGGAGATGCGTTCACATCGATTCCAGAGGAATGATACCAACTGCAGACATACCTTCTCTTAGTAGATCTCTTGCTTTTTCACTGATAGAATAATTGAACTCATCAACCACTCCTTCCTTGATTACGTGGCAATCCCTGTAAAATGAATTGTATGCTGTTGCTAATTCCAGCATAAACAAAGCAAAAATGTGAGGTTTATTTTCGCTTACTGATTGGTGTAATTTGTCATAGTAAATAGCCATGCATCGAAGTAATTCATGCATTGCAGGTGGCACTTCACCAGAACAATTTTTCAATGAATCTCTGCCAACTTTACGAGCGATTGAACATGCTCTTGTATGAGAATACATCACGAATGGTGCACTTTCACCTTCGAATGAAAGTGCGTCTTCCCATCGGAATGTGAAACCTTTATCGGGACTTACTTTCACAATGTTGAACCTTACAGCTGAAACTCCAACTGCTTCTGAAATTCTATCTATATCCACTTGATCCAAATCTGACCTCAATTCATTAACAACAGATTCTGCATGAGCTTTTGCTTCTTCTAAAAGATCATCCATAAAGACTACATTACCTTTCCTAGTGCTCATTTTACCTTCTGGTAATTTGATGAATGCATAGAACATTACATCCGGCACTTTTTGTCCTAATTCGGTCAAAGTCATACCGACTTGCTTAGCCTGTAATTTGTGGTCTTCACCCAAAATGTTTACCAGATTGTCTGATTGGGCCCATTTCCACATGTGGTATGCAATATCTCTGGTAGCATACAGAGAAGACCCATCTCCCCTTCTATAGAAGAAATCAGTTTTCCCTTTTAGACCTCTTTGCCCGAGGTCTAGGTAATGCGCACCATTATCTGCCACCTGGTGAATATCAAGCTCTTCCAAACGTTCCATTAGTTCTGCGACAGACCCATCAACCACAAATTTGGATTCTTTTGTGAATGTATCAAATTCTATACCTAATCTGGATAAAGTTTCCAACATCCCATCTAAAACCGGTTTGTATGCTTCTTCAAACTGACTTAAAACTGAATCATCTCCGTGCTCTGAGGCATGAACTAACTTTCCGATCTCAGACTCTATTTCCTCTGATGAATTTGTTGAACGCAGGCTCTGCGCAGCTTGGTACCAACGCACTATTTCATGATCTTTTTTTCCTTTCCACCGGGGATTAATGCTATCTTCATCACCAAGAATATCATCAACTTCTTCCTTTGATAGATTTTCTAGGGCCCATGCTAAAACTCCTACCTGTTTGCCCATATCATCAACATAGTACTCTGCTCTTACCTTGTTTCCAAATAAACGGTTTAACCGCACAAGTGTATCTCCGAGAATTGCATTTCTTGCTCTACCAACGTGGAAGGGTCCATTTGGATTGGCGCTTGTGTGTTCGATCAATACTTCTTTTTTGTCACCTAGAGGTTCAAGCTCCATAACAGATTTCGACAACCATTCAGACAATGCACTAAAATTGAGATAGCCCCCACTTGCATTTACGATAAATTCACCCGAAATTGAATCTGCTAATTCTTTTGCAATATCAGCGGGATTTCTGCCCAACTGCTTGGCAAAGGGAAAGCAAGGAAGTGAAAGGTCACCCTGATTTTTTTCTCTACTTGGCCCTAACACCTTCCTCCAAAAATCACCATTAACTCCAATGTCAGCAAGCGCTGACTCCAAGCATGGTTCAACTATTTCTCTAAGGATATACATTGTTAGACCTCACATTATTGGATACCTAAGTACTGCAGCAAGTCCACCAAATCCAGAATCTAATTGTGCGCCTTCTTCAGTGTCCGTAGAAATGAATTTAACTTCAGACCGTGCTTTAGCAGCAAGTAAAGAAAACTCTTCTATCAAAGATATTGAATTCATCTCTTTCAAATCATCTCCATCTGCTTTACAACTTGAACAAGCAGGCAATGCATCCATTCGACCTAAACTTACTGTCCACTCATTGCCACATGATTTGCATTTTATATCGACAACGTTCTTTCTCATTCCTTCGCTAATCAATAGTTTTGCAACAGCGCCTTGTTCCAAAGCCTGACGAATCATTCTTTCACCGTAAGTGGCTTTGGGGCTGACCTTGACAAGTTCCTCTAAAAATTCGGTCACGACTTGTCTTTCAGCATCTAATTCGATCTCTCCCATCAATCCACCTGCATTGTCAACTAATTCTCTAACTCCGCTTTCATTAGAGTAGCCAACATCAAATGTTGTCTTTGCGATTTTTTTGGTGATTTCATGATGGAAATAATCATTTTTTACAACGAAGTCTTTTGTCGCTCCTGGACCTCCGATAATTATGGCCTGTATATTATCTAGTTCAGGAAGCCAATAAGAACAAGCATGTTCAGTTGCACGTTTGAAGAAGTTATGTGCCGCTTCTTCAATCAGCCTCTCGAATCGCTGGGCAGACTGACCACCTTGCCGGTGTTTACCCATTATATTTGATACGAGAGTTTCCTGAACATGAATTCGTTTACCACTAGCAATTCCATATGCTGCCTCTGATCTAGCTATCACAAATAGACCGTATGATTTTTGATCAATAAGCATGTCTTCAAGTTGGGTTAATTCAAACCTTGAATCACATCGGTATCTGAATGAAAGTAAAGGTTGTGGCGGGTCATCTAGTACGACTGTTATGTGCCGAGTTTTATTATTTCCAACAATGATTGAGCCAGTGAATAATGCGATTCCTCTCTCACCAGCATCTCTATACTTTGAGAGAGAAGAAATTGCAGACTCGATAGCTGCTTGTACATTCTTTTTGGTGGATTTTGATTTTATGTTTGCAGCCTGTCCGTGCTCATTTTGAAGCATTTGGCGCGCATCTGAAACTTGCCTATCGGGCGGTATTACAACAGTGACTAATTCTGTTCCAAATCCTTTCATTTCTCTCAAATCTTCCAAGGCCATTTTTAGCTTGAGTTTGCGGGTAGCCTGTTCTGGATCGTCACTCACTCAGGTCTCCCCCTGCCCTTAGGGCTAAGGTGAGGACTTTCAAGCCTTCTGAGAAGTAAGCATCATCAATGGTCGACTTTCACGCACTATCGATGCCGACCCATATTGTAGCCCTAGGGGGCTCGCTTCTGCGCCCTGAAGAGGCTGAACAAAGAGCCATCTGGTTCGGGCAGTTAAGACAAATGGCTGTACACTTCGAAGGCAATGGACGCAAACTCGGAATTGTAGTCGGTGGTGGTTTGCCGGCCAGAGAAGGAATTGAACTTGCTAAGGAATCCTTCTCAGACACCTATAGACTAGACACCGTCGGCATCGCTGCCACAAGATTGAATGCAGCTATTTTACAACAAAGTCTACTAGATATTGGCTGTAATGTCGCACCAATAATCCCAGAAAATACAAACCAAGGATCAGATTTACTAAATTCACACAATATTGTGGTAATGGGAGGAACAACACCCGGACACACGACAGATGCTGTTGCTGTATCTCTTGCAAGAGATTGTGGAGCCGCACACTGCGTTATAGCAACCAATGTTAGCCATATTCACGATTCAGATCCAAGAGAAAATCCAAATGCAAAGCCAATAGAAGAATTGACTCTATCCGAACTGGCAGAAATAACCGGCACTGAGCCTTTAGCACCTGGTGATTCAGCAGCAGTGGACCCTGTTGCAGTACGAAGAGCAATGGATGCAAATATCAAGCTAGCAGTTTTAGACGGCAGAGATTTGAGTAGAATAGAAGATGCACTAGAGGGTAGACCTTTCATTGGAACGTTAGTAAGGGTGGATTGAGATTATGGTAGATGCAAAGGCAATAAAGGAAAAAGTCAGTAAGAAAATTAACAACACCCGTTCAAAAATATCATCACATATTGGTTCTCATAGTCACTGTAGAATTTGTGGAATAAACATAGATGTAAAATCAGACCCTCGGATTTGCAAAAACCCAGATTGTGCAAGTGCCTTAGATAAAAGAGAAAAAAACGATAGAATGATGCGTATAATGTTCTTCGTTTTTGTTGGGATATTCTTTGTCCCCATACTGCTAAAATCTGTTGGGATAATTGCCTAATCTTGGCGATGCCATCCATCAGGAAGAGAAAGAGGATCGCTTGCCATATTCTCTTTGCAACGCCTTACTATCTCTAGACGTAGAGAAGTTACCCCCACATCATCCATAGCCGATATTGTAACACAACCTTCCTCATCCAGTAGCACCGGTAAGTGTGGCTCACCTTCTCCATCCCAATCTGTTTCGAATTGCTTTACTTCATCCCAATTTGCTGGTCTTGGTTCCATTAAATCCGCTTTAGAAACAACGACTATTATATCAATTTCCGGAAGAAGTGATTTGACTTCTTCCAACAAATTGTGTTGATCTTCCAGCGATGTACCGCACTGCTCAGATATATCCATCAAAAAGATACACAAACTTCCTACATGTTCAATCGCAGCAATCGCTTGCATTTCTATCGCATTTCTGTCATCCATTGGCCTATCTAATAATCCCGGTGTATCTACCATCTGATGAGGCACTCTTCTGTGCTTGAAATGTCCTACATGAAGCTGCTTAGTGGTAAATGGGTAATGATTTACTTCCATATTACCGCTAGATAGTGATGAAATGAATGCACTCTTGCCCACATTAGGGGCTCCGCACACGACAATAGTTGGACATACCTGATCGATAACAGGTAATTCCCTGAGTATAAGTCTACTTTCATGAAGCCAATCAAGAGACGGGCCTACTCTTCTCATTATACTTGATAGACGACCATATGCCTCTTTTCTAGCATCATGCATAATTTCGAACCTAGCAGTCCGGATTATTTTGTCTGAATTTTGTTTTGCAATTTTCCTCATCTGCTTGGCGCCCCATCCAAGCATAGACAGATTGTGTCGGTAATCATCTGACCCAACACAGGCATCAACCATTGCTTTGTCAAAAATTGGCATTTGGTCGAGACTTGGCCAAGACCTTTCTGTATCTTCCAGATATTGCGACATTACATCTGCAGCAGTTTGAACCATTCTTGTCAATTGCTTGCGGACGCGGAAGACTTTGACTGGATCGTCAACCCTATCCGCTGATTTCTTAGCTCGACTAAAACCCTTATCCAGGACCTCTTCTTCGGTAAGTACGGTGATTAAATCTCTCCATACCACCTTCACAAGGATGCCTCCAATGTAGGGGGGACGCCTCCTATTTTTCAATTCGTAGGTAGATTTTGTATGCGTCAGTGCTTAGAAGGAGGAGCCCCGACAGCATAACATGTCGGACCTACCGAAATGGGCAAAGAGCATGTGGGAAGATCTAGGATCACCAAAAATAAGTGAACTTCAAAGTATCCATAATGGCGATTTGATGGAAAGAAGGCATGGTCTGAGAAAGGACGACTTAGTAGAAGTTCAACTAGATGCCAGAGCCTTGAGGGATGATGACGAAACTTGGGTTAGAGGAAGATTACTCTCATCAGGAAAGTCATCTCTTGAGATATTAACCGAAAATGGAGAACATTCCTACATAGCCAGAGATGTAATTGTCAGAATTGACCTTATTGCTCATACCCGGCCTGCTTACATAGATGACAAAGAATTGCTAGAATTCGAAAGGGCTGACCAAAAAAGAAGAGCTAACCTCCATGAAAAGGTTGAGAAAAAGACCAAAGGAAATGATGATTCACACCTTTGGGGGTGATTTGATGTCACTTGACAAGAAGAAGTGTCTGCCTTGTAGTGGCGAGGTCCCAGCAATGAATATGCAGCAGATTAAACCTCTATTAATTCAGCTTGAGAAGCAATGGAATTTGGTGGGCGAGCATCATCTAGAAAGAGAATTTTTGTTTGAAGACTTTGTTAGCGCATTAGATTTTGTGAACGCAGCAGGAGATATATGTGAACAGGAAAATCACCATGCAGATTTCCACCTGTCATGGGGCAAGGTCAAGGTTTCTATATGGACTCATAAAATCGATGGGTTGGCGGAGGCTGACTTTATTTTAGCCGCAAAAATAGAAAAAATCTAGGTGGTTAATGATGACCACACCTCAAGAAAACCTACTCTCGAGGAGAACTGTCTACAAATTTAGCGATAGCAGAGTTGCCGATGAAATAGTAACGCAGGCTCTGATTGCCGCATCAAACGCTCCATGCCACAAACACACACACCCATGGAGGTTTTATTCAATCGGTAAAACATCTAGGAAAAATCTAGTTCCTATTATCACAAGATTATCGAAAATAAAAGCTGAAAAGAAGAA
>Ga0163110_10001177_pt1 | contig 13245 bp, 16 predicted proteins | sample CRUFie1St17metaG_FD_108703 | JGI IMG/M metagenome (GOLD analysis project Ga0163110, IMG submission 108703) | Marine microbial communities from the Costa Rica Dome - CRUD Field 142mm St17 metaG | ecosystem: Environmental > Aquatic > Marine > Oceanic > Photic zone | place: Costa Rica: the Eastern...
AATCGACTCGCTGTAAACGACCATCGGTACACTTATCTTTACATCGATACCCTGTTCCTCTTCCAATCTATATACAGTAATTTCGAGATGTAATTCCCCCATTCCAGCAAGTAATGCTTCGCCGGTCTCTTGATTGGTGGACACTTGAAGTGATGCATCGGACTTTGCTAGACCCCTAAGTGCGTCAATAAATTTTGGTAGATCTTTCATAGCCTTTGGTTCGACTGCCACAGTAACTACTGGTTCAGAATAGTGACGAATCGCCTCAAATGGTTCGGAATCTTTGTCTCTTGAGATTGTCACACCGGCAGCCGCACTTCGAATTCCGGTAATTGCTGCAATGTTTCCAGCGCTCACGGAAGGAACTTGTATTCGATCCCCACCGACCATCATGGCTACCTGTTGCACACGTTCTGCTTTTGCTGCCCCAATAGCCCAAAGGGATTCACCGTGTTTGATAGAACCAGAATAAACTCTTCCAACAGCTACTTCACCTGCGTGAGGATCCATCCAAATTTTAGTAATCATCAGTGAAAGTGGCCCTTCGGAGTTGCACTCCATCATAGCCCTACCTTCTTCGGAATCTAGATCTCCTTGCCATATGTTTGGTATTCTGTATTTTTGGGACACAACTGGTGAAGGTAGCGTCTCAACAGCCATGTCGAGGAGGACTTGGTGAACTGGTGCCTTCTTTGCCAGACCGCGCTGGTCATCAGCTGCGCAATGTTCGAATATGTCCTTGAAGTTTAATCCGGACTTTTGCATGTAAGGAACTGACATACCCCAGTTATAGTATGCAGAACCAAATGCTACGGTTCCATTTTGAACCGATACTTGCCACTCCTTTCGAACATCTTCTGGTGCGAAAGTAGAGATTAATTTATTGACTTTAACAATGATTTTCTCAAATCTTGCCATCATTTCAGGACCATCAATCTGTAATTCGTTGATTAATCGGTCTACCTTGTTAATGAACAGAACAGGCCTAACCTTCTCTTTCAGTGCCTGACGGACTACAGTCTCAGTCTGAGGCATAGTACCTTCAACAGCACATGCTAGGATGATGCAACCATCCACTGCTCTCATGGCTCGAGTAACGTCTCCACCGAAATCGACGTGCCCAGGAGTATCGATTAGGTTGATGAGATAGTCATCTTCACCTACCAGGTGAACCATAGAAGCACTAGCCGCGTTAATAGTAATCCCGCGAGCTGATTCCTGTTCGTCGAAATCCAAAACTCTGGATTTACCAGCAAGGTCTTCAGACATCATACCTGCACCGGCAATCAAGTTGTCCGAAAGTGTTGTTTTACCGTGGTCAATGTGTGCTGCGATTGCCAGATTCCTAATTCTGTCACGTTGGTGCATGACTTCTGTCGCTCTAGCAATATTGTCTTCCTTTCGGCCCATTTTCTCAACCTCTAGTTGGGCCGGCGACCTGACATCGGTTCATAAATCCGATTGTATCACTACGTGATACAAAACCAAAATTTCCCATGTTGGAAATTGCCATCATCGCGCAGATGCTGCAATTCTCTCGATCTCATCTTTCTTACCAACTGCAAATGAGGCGACATCACCCGCTGCGGCTTTGTTAAGTTCTGAAATTATACCCTGAGTTAGAGTTCTAGTGCTCTTTGCTGTAGCTGAAGCACAGCCTTTTGATAGGTTTCGCAAAGCCACATCGAGCCTTCTGCTTGGAGAGGAATCTACAGCCTTTGGCTGGCTCACAGCACCGAACTTGATTCGTGTAGTCTCTTCACATGGAGCAGAATTTACTATCGCATTGATAAAATGTTGAAGTGGGTTTTCTCCAGTTTTCTCTGCGATATTGTCGAGAGCAGATTCGAATGCTTTGGCACAGTGTTGTTTCTTACCGCTAAATTTACCGGTTCTCATTAGATTATTGATAAATCTCTCGATCACAGATAGTTTAGACTTACCAAACCATGCATTAGCATGTCTTCCTCCACTGTGAGGAGTGCCGATTGTTGTTAGATTGATGTAGGGAGCTAAACCAGGGTCTCCACATACAACTTCTTGTGCGTTCCACTTGCCAAATACCATTGTCCCAATACCAGCGATTGGTGAAGCTTGTTGTGATTCGCTTTCTGTCATGAGAATCACCTGACCGGTTTTTCTTTGCGTCCACGAACCATCTCATCAAGAGAGACTCCGTTGACTTTGATAACTTTGAAACGAACTCCTGGTAAATCTCCGTATGAACGACCCATTCTACCTCCGATACCTTCGACAAGAACTTCATCGTGTTCATCGATGAAAGAAATTGCACCGTCTCCTGGTGCGAATGCAGTCAATTTGTTTCCAGTGCGAATTAAGGAAATCTTGACAGCCTTACGAATTCCTGAGTTTGGCTGCTTTGCCTCAATTCCAACCTTTTCAATTACAATACCCTTGGCTTGAGTTGATCCTCGAAGTGGGTCGTGCTTGAGAACGCCTCCTTGGCGCCTCTTGTTTTCACGATTCTTGAATTTCCTTTCATTCCAGCGGAACTTCTTGCGATCCTTCTTCATTTTCGGTCCAGAGAACAATCCACGACCCAATACAATCACCTCGAAGGAACGTCCCGCCGACCTACCCCCCATATAAGAGCGTGACGGACTCACCAAAGGTGAGGTGTATAGTGGCCAATCTTCACCAACATTCAAGCAGCGGTCGCCTCAGGCAGCAATCATGGCCTTCAGAGACCTATTAGCAGGAGCTGTGGAAGTTGATGAACCAGTTAGCGTCAATCACGGTATGCTTAACCATTCAGAATCGATAGAACACAAGGCTGTAGTATACAACAATATCACAGAGGCTGATGGCCTTCGGTCGGCAGTAAATGTCCTTGCTAGAGATCGTTTATGTAATATTTTCAATATTACTCCAGGCGAATTAATCGATATTCTTGCTTGGGCTATGGCTAATCCTTCGGAACCCCAATTAGTCGACCCAGAGAATGCCCCTGTTTTAGAAAATACACAGGACACTGTAGACCTTACCAAATTACCAATCCCATGGCATTACCCAGAAGACAGGGGGCGATATCAATCTGCATCTGTCATCATCGCTCAATATCAAGGTGTCAGAAATATGTCATTTCATCGACAATTTCTCCGAGACAGAAATCATTGTGTTTCCAGATTTGTACCAAGGCATCTTAGAACTATGACCGATAAGGCTAGAGCGAATGGAGAAGAAATCGACATTGCTGTAGTTAATGGACCAGATGCCACTGTTTTACTAGCTGCCGCAATGTCATTTACTCATGACTTAGATGAATTGACTGTGGCTGCAGCTTTACACGAGAAATTACATGGCAAGCCATTGAAATTAGTCAAATTAGCCAATGGTATTCAAGTTCCGGCTGATTCTGAATACGCTATGGAAGCCAAAATTACTTTGGCAGACGATGACGAGGGGCCATATGTAGACATAACTGGAACAGTAGATGATGTTAGGCAAGAGCCTGTAATCCAATACAATGTAGTTCATCATAGAAACCAGGCTGTTTTTCATGCCCTTATTCCAGGAGAAGTTGAACATCGAACATTAATGGGTCTACCCAGGGCACCTACAATCAAAGCCGCAGTCAACGAAGTAGTTCCCTGTTCAGACGTATACATGACAGATGGCGGAAGCGGATGGTTGTCTGCAGTAGTTGCAATAGAACCAGAGCAAGAGGGCGATGGTATGAAGGCAATAAAAGCGGCTCTACATGGTCACGGTTCTATGAAGCAGGTCACCGTTGTTGATACCGATATTGACTGTTCAAATCCCGTTCGGGTAGAATGGGCTTTGATGACAAGATGGCAGCCCGACAAAGATACTTTGATTTTATCAAATCAGAAGGGCTCAAGTTTAGACCCATCCCGAGGAGAAGATGGGTTAACTAGTAAGATTGGAATCGATGCAACTCTACCCCCTGGAATAGATCGTAAACCGTATGAAAGCGTATTATGAGGTAGTTACATGAGGACGGCCGATATCGGTGTAAGCCTCCAACATCCTAGAAGGAGCCTCGGTAACAGACATAGAAGCCAAGCAGAGAAATTCTTCAAATTAAGCGAAATTGAATCCACAAACCTTTCTTGGGCTGAACAAAGTGCAAGACAAGCCGTGTTACACGATTTTACACATCCAGATAACTGGAGAATCTTACTGAAAATTAAAGTGTCGTTGAGGGATAATGAAGGTATACGATCGGTACTGGATGAGGTTTTTTTAATTCTAGGAAGAGATCCCGAATTACTATCTCAAATTAACGACGTTAACTTGTTGGATTCAGCCTCAAATTTACTCGAGGCAGCACTTTCCGTAGATCCCTTGGATCCAGATGACTGGTGGAATTTAACAATGCAAGAACGAGGTGTTGAAGATTTCTGCGAAAGAATACGACGACTAGATTTCACCGACCTTCGTGCAAACATTTTATTTTCCAGAAGAATGGAAAGATTACTGGAACATGGGTTTGAAGAGGAGTATCTTGATTTAACTAAGAAATTACTTGCTCAAAGGCCATCGAATTATGAAGCCTGGGATAGAATGGGCAAACTCCATGAAAGGAGAAATGAATTTGACTTAGCCTGGTTTTGTTATGACCAAGCCCAAGCACATTCCACTAGCCTAAAATCTAGAGATGAATTTAGAGCAAGAATGGAATCCCAAATTGACGGGCGAGGCAAAGTACCCTGGAAATTACCGGATATAAGAGATAGAGTTGAGTTTCTCACTCGTATGCAATCATTAGCCGAAAATCATTATCAAGAGATGAATCAATTAAATGATGAAAGTACTGATGGAACAGAATTAACTGAGTTACAAATCGCAGAAGAATTGCTAACTGAAGGCAGAATTTCTGAGGCGTTTTTCGTCGCCAGGCGTCTTGCTGCAGAAGGAGATTCGAAAGCAATGGCACTGACAGAAAGAATTCAAGAGATGATGAGAAATGAATAATGAATCTGAGTGGGTAGTAGTTTGGGCGGTTCCTAAGTTAGAATTAGAAATGCCATGTTGGTTAATGGTTAGACATAAAGAACGTGGTTGGGAATTACCCGGTGGGTCAATGATGGAAAATGAAACATATGATATTGCTGCCCTGAGGGAACTTTTCGAAGAGTCAGGACTACTAGGTATTGCGACAAATATCGAAACGAATTTACTCAAAGATGGTGTTGTAGTCAGAGTCATTGTTGACGAAGAACCACAGCCATACGGTTGGGATTCAAATGATAAACAAATACTTGAAGTTGGTTGGTGTGTAGACATCCCGGGCGAATTATATTGGGGGGAAGAAGAGATTCAAAAAATGATAAATCATGATTGGAGCGCTTCTAGTAGTCTCTCGTCCTGAATCTTATCCTTTTTTGTCCTTATTTCTTCAAGCCAATTTTGTTTGTCTAATATAATCGCCGCATCAATTATCATTCCCAAATCATTACGTTCAGTACCGCTCACATCTCTTGACAAAATTGGCATTATATTTTCAATCAATTCTACAACATCTAGTTTGTTTGAAGGTATCCAAGTTGAACCTGGAGATGACCTCGGTTGAGCATTTTCAATTCTAGCAGACATCCGCGGAGCATCATCTACAACTTCTTCCAAGGCTATGTCTAACCATTCGAGAGAAGCTACAAGAGACTCAGCCTCCATATTGGATTCGAGAAATAATTCTCTAGCAGTCCATAAGTGCCTCATTGCTGAATCTAAATCTTCCATTGAAAACAAAATGCGCCCAACTTCTAAACGTGATAATCCTCTTATTTCATTAGGGAAGCCTGATTCTTTGGAAATTTCGGCATGGATTGCTAAAGCCATCATAACCTCCCCACGATTACTGTGCCATGTTGATTGATTTAGCATTGCAATGCCATGTAAAGCTGATTGAGGCGCTATTGCATTGAGTCTTTCAGCGCACCATCTTAGTTCTGCACCAGAAACCTCGGGGCCCTCTAAGGCGAGTAGTGCTCGCTCCATTCTAATTCTAACCTCACATTCTAAATCACGTTCCTCAGTTGATCTCGAACGTTGTAATAGTTCAGAACTAGTCACACTTGCATTAGCAACATCTCCTTCCATCAACAAGCCCTGTAATCCTATTAGATCTCTTTGAAGTGGAGTTAATTGAGTTAGAATCTCATCTGGCCCAGGTATATCTTCTAAAATCATGCATGATGCTATTAGAAAGATAGAATCCTTTGGTAGGTCTGAGATAGTAATTTCCCCTACATTTAATTTTTCTAGGAGAAGTTTTACGTCATTCATTTAATCACTCCATCCGCTAGATTAGCCAAAATTATTGATTCCAATTCGACCTCATCACAAATCCCCGACCAACCGGCTGCACCTGGGTGTCCACCACCTTCTCCGCCCAATCTATTTGCTAATTTTTCCATAAATTTACCTAAATGAATACCGTTTTTTGTAGCTATTTGAGTGGCCCTAGCGCTTAACCTAACATTATCTGTTTGTCTTTTGTAAACGAATGCTATATGCGCTCCAGATGATATTAAAGCGTGTGAAACTATTCCTTCATTCGTACCAGCACTAGTAATTCCGACCATAAATTGGCCAACCTCAGATAATTTAGAACGCGATACCGATTTATGGATTGATATTCTTTGAGAGTGATTCAAATCTTCACTTTCCATTTTTTCTATGACATCCACTGGGTTTATTCCAGTTAATTCGGTTATTTCAGATACTCTCCTGTGGCAACCTGGCCTAGAATGCTTGAATCGACCAGTATCGGATATGATTGCTGATAACAAGAGGGAACCATGATTAGGGCTAGGTTGGATATTTTCTGTTTTCATCCAATCCCAAATCATTTCGGCCGTTGAAGAATATTCTCCAATTAACTCTAGAGTTTCTTCAGGCCAGTCATCAGATGCCGCAGAATGATGGTCGACTACACAAATTGGGACATCTGGGAGTCGGAAACCCACCTGACTAGGTGAAGCACAATCGACAATTATCACACCGGCCAATGTGCGAGGAAATGCCGGCCTGTTTGGATCAATGTGGAGGAATTTATAGTCAGACCCTTGGAGCATCCTTTTTGCCATACTACCAATGTATATACCACAAGTTTTGGAGTCGGCTGATATTACAGAGGATAGCACAATCCCTGAACCAATGGTGTCCATATCTCCGTTTTTATGAGTAATTATTGCTATTGGCCCCTCTGAAGAATGTCTTCCTATCCAATCACTCAATTGGGACATATCTATTGACATCAAACCACTCAATCAATCGGTATTTTCTGTGGCAACTTTGTACTGATTACGCAACTCCTCTTCCCTTTCGTTCAAATTACTAAGATGAGTTTTGAGTGTTTCTTTTGTAGATGCCAAATCATTGGCGAGGGATTCTCTATCTTCAACTTCCAATAGTACACCACCTAAAGCACGGTAAACCGACCTGTCTGGTGATTGATTGTTGAGTGCTTCTATAGTCAAGGAGATTTCGTTGAATTGAGCTGTCAAAGATTGGATTTGGCCCCGGATAATCTGTAATTCTTGCACTATACTCTGAAGTTGTTGTTCCATTTAGATTCACCCCTTACTCTATTGATTTTAATGCATCGTGGGCAGCGGCAAGTCCTCTCATAACGGTATTCCAACGCGCCCTCATATCAACGAATAATGGTTCTTTTTCTTCAACAATAATCATATCTTCGTTAAGACTTACTTCCGCTTCTGTAGTTAATGCGGCAAACAAAGAATTGGCATATTTGCTGGTGACTCGCAAAGATAAGTTGAGAGATTCACTCTTCTTCATCGCTGACATTTTCTTCACCAGCTAACTTGCGTTCGTATTCCAAGGCTGCTTGTTGAGCAATTACAGTCATGTCGGTGGCTGTAGCACCTTCCATACCACGCCTGATGACTCGAGAATTGGCATCGGTGGCACGAGTATATGGTTCCCAAACACCGCCTGAAAATTTATGACCACATTTTTTGCATTCCCATATGCCCGCTGCCTGACGTGTAACCTTTTGGTAATGACATACCGGACACGTATAACTTCGAGACTTCTTCTTTAGTGCGGCCCCTGCCCTTCTTCGTACACTTACACCATATCGTGAACCATACTTTGCAGTAGCACCGAGTTTCTGAGTTCTCTTTGCCATTTCACTCACCTTCTAGTTTTTCGTTTACTAAATCTCGGAGTTCAGCACATCTTGAGCGGGCCTCATCCATGATGTCAGCAAATTCGGCGGCCGTGAAGATTCCCTTTAGACCCTTCTGCAATGAATGGACGTGATCATCATCACCCAAGGTTATGTGTATCCTTTCATCACCACCGAGTTCTTCTCTCTTGTCAGCATCGTATACAAATCTACCACCGACTTTGTGGTAAGAGCACATTATTGGAGTCTTGGATACATCTAATGGCATATCTTCTCCAACTTCAAATCTCTCAGCAGGGACCGTTGCACTGCGAAGAGCGGCAATTGCCGCAAGTCCGAATGCATCGAATAAATTACCATCATCCGATACTGCAAATACGTCAAGAATAACCTGCCACGCTTTTTCCCCGGGAATAATGCACAAATCTTCGGTATTAATGCAACCTGATTCTCTAATTCCTCTGTCCACAACTCGACCAAGTTCGATTGATTCGGCACTAGGCGGTCCTGCTTCCCAATTTCTACCGGCCACAGGCCTAACCTCAGCACTGCACATAAGACCGCCTTCATTAGGTCGGTCGGGGTAAGGAGTCATAATCTGGAATTTAACACCAGCTAGTACAATGGTGTCCCCCATTCTTACTCTTGCAGAACCCTCTGCACGTGGCAGACAATTAATTTCTAATTCAACATCTCGACCTTCAAATCTCTGACGACCGTCATGTCTCTTGTCTTCGAGTGCCAATTCGGCTAAATGAGACCTTAGTAAGTTAGGCACTAATGGGATGCTCATCATTCATCCCCTCCCTTGAGCGCTCTAACCATCTCTTCATGTATCACCTTAGCAGCTTCCATATTGTAGTCCCATGCTTCTTGGAATTGTTCTGGAGATAAGTCTCCGTCCATTTGTAAGAATACTAATTCGCCAGTGTTCGGCAAAATCCCCATTGGTAAATCCGCTTCACCATAATTGTCCTCTTCTTTGTTAAGGTCACAAACTACTATGTCGTGAACTTTTCCACTAGCAACTGAAACTACCATATCGGTCATCGGAATACCTGCATGAGCAAGAGCGACGGATGCTGCAGTTATTCCAGCACATCTCGTACCTGCTTCTGCACATATAATCTCTATTTCGACACGGATTTTGCTTCTTGGATATAGTTCTGTAAGTACTACACTCTCCAATGCTTCTGCAGTTACTTTCGAAATTTCTCTACTTCGGCGATTAAATCCTGGTCTGATTCTGTCGGTGGTTGAAAATGGTGCCATGTTGTATCTTACATCTAAGACTGCTCTATCTTGGCGCTGTATCTTTCTTGGATGGGCTTCCATTGGCCCGTAAACTGCAGCAATACAGTCATTCAGACCCCAGCGAATTCTTGCTGAACCATCGGCTACTGGAACAACTCCAGTTTCGATTGATACGGGACGAACCTCATCTTTTGTTCTACCATCTAGACGTATTCCATTCTCATCAATACACTGTACATCTCCATATCCGCCCATCAGGCATCACCTCCAAATTCTTCTACCTTAGCTTCGGTTAGTAAAGCGTTTAATCGGTCTCTGGCATTAATGATACCATCTAGGTCTCCATCAAACCAAACTCGACCGTTGTCTCCAGCAACTACTCTACATTCTGTTTCTTCCTTTAGTTGGCGAAGGTTATTTCCACCTCGGCCGATTAGCCTACCGAGTAGGTGTGGATCAATTTCTTCAACGCTTCCAGAGCGAATTGCACGCAGACCCATACCTTTCATAGTCACAACGCTAGAATGATTTTCTTCAACTTCTTGGACTCGGCATAGGATTGCATCACCTATACCTAGAACCTTCCTAATTCCACCAAATTCAGCCTTAGATGGACCAAGACTCATTGGTAAAATTGCGTTGAATGGTGCTCCGATATCGATGAACCAGATGTTACTGGTACAACCTTCGATGTATCCTATCACCAAATCGCTTGGCCGTGGCACGTATGATGTGCGCCGTGGCTCTATCGAGACGGTACCGCCTCGTTTGTTCATTCTTCCTTGCTTCAAAGCACGAAGTCGACCGTTTATCGCTAGGACACCGTGTCCAGCTTCGTACTCCCCAGAATCGCCTAGGTCATCCCCAGGGGCGACAAGCAGGGGTGCTTGTCGGGATCTGCGCGGTCCGTCCGCGCCATTGTCTCCACTCATGTTATCGGGCCGCGCGACCGACCCCCCATTCATAACCGTATATGCTCACACCTACGGTGTGTCTAAAGATGAAAACTAATCCAATTCCTTCACATCAAGGCCTGAGCTTCTTTTAGCCACCCTACTAATCAAATCTGATTTCATACCACCAGGACACTCCACAATACAAGCCCATGAACCATCAGGTAACCATTCTTCTCTTTGGATAGAATCTCTAATCAATTGGTAGACTCCTCCGTAATCCTTACCCTGAATTCTAAAGGCAAGTCTAACAGTTATAAATTGGAGAGGGATTAATGCTCTTATTGCGTCTACAGCATCCTGAACCTGTCGCTCAACCGATAGAAACGGGTCAACACTAAAACGGGCTTCTGCAAGTGCATTTTCGATTCTTGTAGGGGGATGTGGACCTCGTGTTTTTGGATCCGTAGCTGTAGTAGCGATTGCGTTGACGATTTGTTTACGTTTTTCTTCTACCATTTGTTTCCTTTGAACAGTAGTTAATTGAATAGTGCCTTCCCTTAGAATTTTTTCCACGCACACGACTAATTCTACACTTCCAAAGGTATTTTCTATCGCATCAGAAGTCGGCCGGTCGCCTGCCTTAACATCTGACCAAACTTCGTCTGTGGCCAACAAATCCTCAATGATTACAGAATCATTATCCTCTTTCCACTGTGCTACTAGTTCGGGATCTACAAGAATCTCGTAGCGATTTCCACCTTTTTCAAGACGGGCGATGACTGCATCATCGAGACTAACCATGAATCGGGAGGGAGACTTTAGCCCTTAGAACAATCGGGATGTGATTCCCAATTAGTTAAGCTTGGAAAGATGTGAACGTGTGGCTTCTTTGTCCATCTTTGTGTATCCATTTCCGTCTACAATAGCAATTTCAACCGCATCGTGATTCAAATCTTCTTCGATTGATTCCCTAAGCGCTTCCAAGCCCATCTTAATTGCTGCATTTTGTGTCATATTTTCTTTCCAGTTTGCTTCGAAATGATCGATTACAGCAGACCGTCCGCGACCAATAGCGCCGGCATGATATGACTGATACGCCCCAGAAGGATCAGTTTCAAACAAATGCACACCATCAGCATCAACACCTGCAATTAACAATGCTGTACCAAAGGGTCTTGCTCCACCATACTGAGTGAAGGATTGCATGTAATCACACATTTGTTTGACTAGTGTGGTGATAGGTATCGCGTCTCCATAAGTCATACGGTTGATCTGACATTGAACTCGAGCTCTGTCAACCAATTGACGAGCATCTGCAACTAAGCCTGAAGTTGTGAACCCTACATGATCGTCGATTTGGTACATCTTTTCAATGGAATCAATAATTACCAGTTTACTGGAAATCCTTTTGTCGACAATTAATACAACACCGTCACGAAATTTGAGACCCACTGTTGTTGTGCCTCTTTTTACTGATTCACGAGCATACTCTACTTGGTATAGACGTCCGTCTGGTGAAAAGGTCGATACTCCGTGGTCATATCCTCGTCCGCTCGGCTGCATTATAATCGTAATTCTCCCGAGCCGGCCTCTTATCAACCTTGACCGCAATGCTTTCTGGTGATTTACAGAATTGTTTAAAATTAAATTCGCAAGATTGTGACTTTGTTGTATAGTCTAATTGATTGCTAGGGACTAATTCGGAGGTTCATGCGCGTTGCTATTTTAGCCTCAGGAGGTAAAGATTCCACCTATGCTTGCTGGTGGGCTATAATGCAAGGATGGAAGGTCGAAGGTCTGATTACTATCCATATAACCAATGACGATTCGATGATGTTCCAAATCCCTAACACATCAATTGCAGGACTTCAAGCACACTCTATGGGTGTACCTTGGTTGCCCATTTTATCAGATGGTAAGGCAGAAGAAGAGATTTCTGATTTGGAAAATGGAATTAATGGCCTTACTAACGTACATGATGCGTTTGAACGTATAGTTTCCGATACAAAAGTCATCGATTTTCCTGATAATATACTTTTACAATTAGCAAATTTAGAAATCGATGCACTAGTAGTAGGAGCACTGCGTTCGGACTACCAAAAAACAAGGATTGAGCGTATGTGTGAAAAATTAGGATTAATCTCGTACTGCCCACTTTGGCATCACGAACCGAAAGGACATATGCAATCCTTGGTTGAACATGGATTCGATGTTCGAATTGTTTCCGTATCAACCGATGGTTTGGGGGAAGAATGGCTAGGGAAGAAAATCACTCAACAATCCCTTGAGGATCTAACTAGAATTTCCACAAAATATAGGTTCAACTTAGACGGAGAAGGTGGGGAGTTTGAGACAATCGTAGTTGACGCCCCACATATGAGTCAATCAATTGAGGTGTTGGGCAACAGCAACTGGAATGGAAATAGAGGAACTTGGATTCTAGAATCAGCTAGAATTTCTTAATTCCAACTAACCAAACCGTGACTTTTGACATCCGCTAGCCTCAAGGGGGGTAGTCAAGTCGACGGGACACGGGGAACACAGTGTCAGTCTCACCACTGGATTACCGATATGGACGACCGGAAGCTAAAGAAATCTGGTCGAGAGAAGGACGACACAGTAGACAATTAGAGGTAGAGAGAGCCTTGGTGTGGGCTCATTGCCAACTTGGCCGAGTATCCGCCGAACACTACGATATGATTGCTGATATCTCAGACCCAGGCATAGTAACTGCGGACAGGGTAGACGAAATAGAATCAGAAACAAAGCACGATATCATGGCACTAACTAAAGCTATGGCAGAAAAGGCCGGAGAAGCTGCTTGGTGCATACATTTGGGTGCAACAAGCAATGATATTGTGGATTCAGCCGTAGCCCTACAAATTAGAGATTCTATCAAATTACAAAGACAGAGTTTGAAGATACTACTAGCCACCCTATCAGATTTAGCAGAGA
>Ga0163110_10001179_pt1 | contig 13229 bp, 15 predicted proteins | sample CRUFie1St17metaG_FD_108703 | JGI IMG/M metagenome (GOLD analysis project Ga0163110, IMG submission 108703) | Marine microbial communities from the Costa Rica Dome - CRUD Field 142mm St17 metaG | ecosystem: Environmental > Aquatic > Marine > Oceanic > Photic zone | place: Costa Rica: the Eastern...
ACATTCCAATCTTCCCATGCATTTTTATCAAACTCTGGGTAGTCCATTGATTCCACAAGATTATTATTTTCCATCCAAGGATCTAAACTTTTGTTTAATGAATAAGGAAATGAAAAACTTTTGTTTTTAAAGTGTTCTGTGATAGAATGTGTCAGTGTCATAAGTCCACATTTTCTAGCACTTAGTATAACTGTATTAGTATCCTCATTTATGAAAATCATTAGTACTCTAATTTGTCTGTTTCTTTAACTTTTGTGTACTTCTCAAAATAATTATCTATCATATTATCATAGTGGAATGTTACCCTATGTAGCACTCGCTTTGCTATAATCTCTGGATTCCATTCCACTCGTTTATGTAAAGTTAGCACTTGGTCGGATATAACAATATCACCTGGGTGCCACTCATGCTCATAAATGTATTTGTGTTGGAAACAATGTTCCATTAACAATTTCTTTAACTCTCTATCTTCTTTAAACTGACAGTTGTTGTGATAATGAAAGTATAAACCTTTTTGTCCATTAAAGCCTTCGTGGACTAATGGCATTGTGTATTTGTGGTCAACTAATCCAAACCCTTTCATCATTTGTAGTTGTGGTGTAGGTACACCTTTTGCCCAATTCTCAGGAGCATATTCATAATGACCTATAACACCTTCACAACGTTCTTTTAATTCATCAGGCATATCTGCGTATGCTTTTACTGTATCCATAAATGCAGTATGTGTATTTTCACTATGCCATGCACCTTGTAGTGCAACTCCTCTAGCACGGTCCATTTCACCATTCATGTTACTGTGCCAATCTAATTCACCGTTACCAAATATACCAGTTGCTAAACCTTTATCTGTTTTCTCGCCTGTAACTCTTTGTAATGGGTAATCATTATCATCTCCTTCAAATGTAAAAGGATCTTTGTACTCTTGTTTGCCTATGCTACTACCATCTTGTCTCCAAAGCATTTGTTCCCAATTTGCAAATGAGCCCATCTTGTGGCATAACTTAGCAAAAGGAACAGATTCAAACGGTTGGTTTACAAATGTAATAAGCAATTTGTCTAAATATATTTCATTGATGTCTTGGTAATCTTGTTCTGTAAGTTTTGAAATATCGCAGTCTATTAGTACTCCTGCATTTACCAAAGGTACTACTTTCATGATAAATGCTCCACAAGTAGTCCACTTTTTTCTAAAAAGTCTCTACCACTTCCTTTATCTGCTTTATATGAATTTTTAAAATATACTTCTTTGATACCAGATTGATATATTAGTTTTGCACAATCCATACAAGGTTCATGTGTACAAAATAAAACTGCATCTTTACAACTTTCGTTGCTTTGTGCCACTTTTGCAATAGCATTTGTTTCTGCATGTAATACTTCTGGCTTTGTTCTTTTTCTACTCCAAGTTGCACCATGAGGTGAATCATGCATTACTGCACCATCTTGAATATATTTCTCTCTCATGTGTGGTACATCATTCCAAGTTGTTGTAGTCTCACATTCATTTGTCCAACCACTAGGCATACCATTGTAACCAATACTAATAATACGATTGTCTTTTACTATTATTGCTCCAACTTTGGCCCTAGTGGCAGTACTTAACTGTGCAAATCTTTCTGCACAATCCATAAATGCAAATTTAAACTTCTCTTTCATCCACCACACTCACTGCCGCACTTCTACCACCAAATCCAAAACTAGTTTTAAACATACGTTTGTATTTTTCTTCTTTTGGTTGTGTTAGCAAGTTAAAATAATTGTCTTGTGTAAATGGTTTTTCCAATCCTGCATTTGCTGGTACAAACCCATTTACCATTGCTTCGGCTCCAAGTACAACTTCTGCCAATCCACTAGCACCCATTAAATGGCCTATTTGTCCTTTGTTACCGTACAAATAACTTTGCTCTGGAAAGTAATCTTTCAACACGTTATACTCTACAGGATCACCAAATGGTGTACTAGTAGCATGTGCATTTAGCACATTGTAATCATCAGCCGTTGTACCTGCTTGTTCGAATACCTTGTCTATTGCTATCCTGGCTCCGGTACCTTCTAAATCTGGTTGGGTAGCATGGGCACCATCGTTAGCAATACCCAATCCATCTACTACCCAACGTATATTGTTGGCGCCTCTGGCTCTTGCTTTATCCAAAGGTTCTACTACCAAATAAACTGTTCCTTCTCCCATTACAAAACCATCTCTACTTTCGTCCCAAGGTACACTTTTGCCTGTTGGACTTATTGCACCTAATAGTTGAAAGTATATTGTACTCATCGAACTAGTCATAAAATCTGTTGCACCTACAATGGCACAATCATAATCTTCTGTCATCATATATTTTTTTGCAAGGTCTAATGCTTGTACTCCACTAATACATGTTCCACTAGTACCCATACTTGCACCATGCCACTTGTAATGACTGCTTACATGATTGCTGACGTATTCATGTGAACTACTTAATAATATTTGTGGATGTACTTTACGTTTTTGCTGATGTAGTATTTGTCCATATCTTGCTAGATTAGGTGCACCGCCTCTTATAGTGCCAACAAATACTGGAGTATTGTCTGGAAAATTTAGACCACTCATTTGAATTGCTTCATCAACTGCTATCATACTTGTTATAACAGTAGGATCTAACCAACGTTTATCTTTTGCTTTTATTAAATCTTCTAAATCAACATCTTCATAATTGCAATGAAATGCTTTTTCTACATTTAATATCCAGTCACTAAAGTGTCCTTGTGGACGATAGTCCTGTATAGGAACTTGCATAGCCTTTAAATTGTTAATATTTTCTGAGAGAGTATTGCCCAAAGGCGAGACTATACCCACTCCTGTAATAGCGAGTTTCATAACAATATTTATGTGGGTATTTAATTAATTTTGGTATAGAAGTGGTAACTTAACAACAACTACAGTTACAGCACTTGCAACAATCACACTTTTTCATGTATTATCCTTTTTTAACTGCCGCCGCTTGCCAAGAACCAGAACCATCGGTTTCTGTGTTTAGCAAGTATTCGATACTCCAATTTTTACCTGTAGCCGTCATAGCATTAAATGTGGCCCAAAATGCATTGTTTACATTTGGTATATGGAATTGCATAACAACCATTACTTCACCTGAACTCATTTTGTTAAAGATATAAGCAAATTGTCTTTTGAGTTGGTCTAGGTCAAAATTTGGAAATCCCATGTTTACAATCCAAGGGAATAAAACCCAAACATCAGGATCAAAACTATTTGGTGTTGTGTCTGCACCTATGCTTTCATCTGCATGATTAAGTACTCTTGATTCTGCGGGCCAAACTATAGTAAAGTTTGACAAATCATTTGTTCCCAAAGGAACAGGATCGTTAGCAAATTCGTGTTCTCTTAATAATGTTGGATTAGAAGGATCTGTGTTTGCATCAAAATATTTAATTTTTACTGCATCACCATCACCATTGTAAACGATTTCAGTTGCCGCAGAAATATCATGCTTGTAAACATTAGCAACATTACCTGTATTTTTAAAGTAGTCACTAGTAGTTAAATAGGTATCAACGTATTGGTCACTAGTAGCAATTTTTAAGTTGTTTGCATCTGTTACGTTATCAATAACAAATTTAGCAGTTTTACCTGTTGCCGCAAATGGCTCTACAAGACACAAAATCTCGCCTGATTCCATTCTGTCGCCTACTGCTTTTAGTACTTGACCTTGACCTTGTGATAAAAGTCCGTCTAGTAAATCATCCCATACAAAAGCACTTGAGTCGATTGCTCTTACTTCTGCTTCTGTGGGTAAAGTCATGTTAGCCATTCAATATCTCCAATTGTGTATCGTTTACAGTACTTATTTATCATTTAATGCAACTATTTCAATAATATTAGGATAGCGAGTAACAAACTCTTGTATGCCTTGCATAGTCCATTCATTTGCTATTTGTCCTAGTCTAATACGTCCTAACTTATATTTAGGTTCGAAATAATTAAAAGGTACGTTGTTCTCAGCACACCAAGTATAATATTCTTTAGTTTTAATATTATCTGATTCCTTAGTGTTTATGTTGTGTGGTCCTTCAGCAAAGTTAATTGCAAAAACTGGTGCATAAGTTTCTTGTTGCCTAATTTCATCTGGTTTGTTTGCTAATACTTTATCATTTGTACCAAAACATGCACCCAAATCTTTTCCAACTGTATTGTAATCTAATTCTAAGAATCCCCACATGCCCCATGGTAATCTAGTATTGTGGTCGTCATCAGTTAAATTTACATCTATGCCTTCTAGTGTTTGAGGTCTGTAGTATTCTTGTTTTGCAACAATAAACACTTGATCCATTTCTACTGGAGCACTTTCTAACATGTGTACCAATATGTTTACACGTTCTAGTAGTTCCTGTGTTTCATCATATCCTACCCCATGTTCTTCTGAATACTCTTGGAATATTAGGTGTAAATGGTTAAGTTTGTCTGTTTGCAAATGTGGTTCAATAGATGTTTCTAAATAACAACTGTTAGGTATTGTAATACATCCTAAGCCATTGACTTTGTCAATGACTCTATTCATTTCCATTGCTAGTTCTAGTGAGGTTTGTTCTGATTGAGAAAACTTTGTGTCTATTCTAAAATCAACAGAACTGTGAATATCTTGTTTTGCAATATTCAACAGTTCTATTACTTTTTGAACGATAGGGGTGTCGTATAAATTAAAATCTATATGATTAGTATCTAGTCCAGTTTCACTCTGAAATGTCAGTCTCAGTATCATCTACCTGATTTTCTTCTGCTTCTTTCTGTGCATTTTCAATTGCTTCTCTTCTTACATCTTTGATATTAGTCAAATATATAAGCATGGAGTCAACATCACTTACATCAAAAGGATCATCAGCATAATTATCTTCTTTGCCTTGTTCAACAAAAATCATTTCAACTAATCCGTTGTCAACAACCATAGAATACCTTTGACTTCTATAGCCAAAGTTTACTGCTTCTTTTTTAACTAACATTCCCATATGACGTGTAAAGTCTCCATTACCATCTGCAATTGGTTTTACTTTTTCAATAGCCAAACTGTCAAACCAAGCATTCATTACAAAACTATCATTTACACTTAAACAATAAACCTCATCGACATCCTGTTCGAGAATTTCATCATACTTTGCTTCATAGCCTGGTAAGTGTGTACTACTGCATGTTGGAGTAAATGCTCCTGGTAAAGAAAATAATACAACTCTTCTTCCACCAAAAATATCTTCTGAGCCTTCTGTTATCCATTCATAGTCATCTTTCCCTTCAGGGATAGCACGTTTATTAAATTGTACCAAAGGTACTGTCATTTCAATTGCCATTTTTCAAGTCTCCGTTGTTAAAAATGATAATGCTACTTATCTAGAATTTGGTCTAATGCAAATAAATTGCGGTATTCTTTAAATAAATCTGAGGTATTTACTTTAAACAATTCTTGTGCATTGTATTCTGTTCTTATGTTTTTATCGCAGTATTTTACTAAGTTTTCCCAATAATTATTTGGTATATTAGTTAGCATACATGCAACACGTTTTTTATTTTCTATAATTTTAGGTTTAGCAGACAACCAACGTTCATGCATTACAGACAAAGGTACTTCACATAATTTAACAATTTCTTTAGATATCATTTGTAATCTAACTCCCATATCTTCTTCATTGTCATAATCTTCGCTGAATCCTAATTCTTCTGCAAGTGTATGAAAACCAAATTCTTTAAATTTTCTAATCATTCCTGGTTGAGAAAATAAAATTAATCCTTGTCCATACATCATTGGTTTTAAAGTTTTTTCTGTAAAAAATGTATTTGTTTCTTTTTGGTCTGCTACAGATTCAACTGTGTACCACAAATAACTATCTGTCATATTAGGTGCCCATTTACTTTCTTCACCTCCGATAAATGGTGCATCTCCTTCTAATGCTTGTCCAAGTTTAAACTTATTTGCAAAGTCATCAAAAGATGTTTTATGTAATTGATTTCTGTATAATGGTGTGTACTGTTTAGTAAGTGATTCCATAAGTTCTAATGTGCAAAACTTTGTAGCATTAGATGTCTCTGCTCCAATCTTAAAATAGAACAAAGGAGGAAAAGCACTAGTGATATGTTTGTACTTCCAAGCACCTTCGATATATAATGCCCATAATGCCAATGCTCTAACATTTGCAAAACGTCTATTTAAAAAAGTAAATGTATGTTTTTTTGGAGTTTCCCAATCATCATTGTCTTTGTTATAGAAAGTTTGTGGTGGTGGAAATTTTGTTCCTTCTTCTTTAACTAAAATTGCTTCTAAATCTTGCCAACGCATGTGACCATGCATATTGTAAAAAACAACATACTTTAAAGGATCTATGTTTTCCTTTTTTGCATACTTATTACATGTTTGTTGTCCATCAAAATTCATACCCGATAGCATTACTTTTGAATTGGGTATATCAAAGAGTTGCATACAAGAATGTATTTGTTCTATGATTTCTTCTAGTTGAGGACTTTCATCACAAAAATTTATTACTATAGGTCTTGAAGTAGCACCAATATCTAATTGTTCAAAGTAACTAATTAAAAAATCTAATTGTTGTTCATGTAAACGCCAACTAGGACCTTCTCCAGTAATAAGGTCATATCTACCACTTGTAGCAAGAAAAAATGATATGCTAAGTATTTCTTTTTCTATTGTTACGTCAGGAGTGACTCCTCCTCTGTGGATACCCATACTTTCAACCAAAGTATGACCTTGCATTCCTTCTGGTAGTCTTAAAGAAAAAATGTCACCAAATGTTTCTGGATTTGTTACATCAAATGTATAACTTTCTCCACTCCTATGGTCAACGCAATCTAATTTGGTAACATCTATAGCCATCTGATGAACTGTCCTAAAAGTGCTGTTCCAAGTGCAAACACTATGATAGCATTAAGGATAATCAAGGCTCTATCTTTCCATAAAAGACCAACCCATGTCCAACATATACAACCTATCAAACTTAATACTCTATCTGCTGTTTGAAACATTTCGCCATCTTGGGCTCTCATCATTACTGCCAATAGAATAAAAAGACTACCTGTCCATTTTACATACCAACTAAGGTCGCCTTTTGGAGTAGCACTTTTAATAATACGTTTTGAATGTTGTATTTCACCTACACTATATTCTTGACCTTTATCAGTTTTAATTACAGTATCAGGCGTTGGTGCTGGATTATTTTCTGGTTCTTGTATTGTGAATTCTTTTTTGATACTCATAATATTCCTATTTGATATTTGCCTTCATCACTTATCATTGTATCTGGATTCCATGGTGGATCAAATGTTAGTGTAACTTTTACTTTGTTTATACATTCTACTGCCCTAGTGGCAAACTCTACTTCCATAGGTATTATTTCTGCCGCCGGACAATTAGGTGATGTTAATGTCATTATAATATTAGCATCATATTCTTTATTTACTGCTACTTGATATATAAGACCTAAATCGTAAACATTTAAGTTAATTTCAGGATCGTAAACTCTACGCAAGTTTGCAATTATTTGTTCTACTAGTTGATCCTGTAAGTTCTCTGGTGGACTTACTTCTCCAGTTTCTCTATCGCTTGCCATAGTCCCTCTACTAACTTAACGCAATCGTGTTCATCATTGTATGGTCCAACACTTACTCTAAATATACCTTTACCTGAATTATTATATCTCATACTGGCAGGATAGGCGCACATGTGTCCTGTTCTCACACATACATTATTTAGGTCTAAGAAACCTGCAATATCACTTGCATTGTAACTTAACTCTTGGTCCACAACAAAACTATAAACACTTCTTGGATAAGGATCGCCAATTAATTGTAATTGTTCAATATCAAAAAGACCTTTGTCTTTTAACATATTGTAAAATTCTGCTTCACACTCTTGTATTTCTTTGTATCCTATTTCTTGTATCCATTTAGCCGCGGCACCAATACTATGCACTCCTGCAATATTTGGTGTACCGGCTTCAACCTGGCTAACATCATTGTTTAACACATAACCTGTTTCATAATCTAAATGACTAATTGTGCCACCACCTAAACGTGATTCCATATTTTGGAATCCACCTCTTTTAAATAGTACACCAACTCCTGTACTAGCAAACATTTTATGTCCACTAAATGCAATCCAATCAATATTATTCATTTTGGTATCAATTGGTTGGTGTGCAATACTTTGACATGCATCTAGTATTACTTCACAGTCATTTTCTTTTGCTATGTGTACCATTTGTTGCCATTTTAACATGTGACCTGTTAAATTACTTTGTGTTACAAATGCTACAATACTTCCTGGATTTTCTGTACAAACTTCTTCCCAATCTTGCATACTTACATCACCAACGTCTGTGGCTTTGCAAACAACTAAGCCTCCATTTTGGATATTCCTACCTTGCCTAATCCAAGGTAAACTATTACTGTGATGTTCTAAATGTGTTATTAAAACTTTTCTATCATCGTTTGCATAATGCTCTGCAATCATGTTAAGACTTTCTGTTGTACCACTTGTAAATGCAACTTCAAAAGGTTCACAGTTAAGTAATTTTGCAATCTCTTCTCTTGCTTCATCATACAAATCAGATGCTATATGACTTATTTTAAAATCGCCTCTGTGAACATTTGCTCTATGATTGTAATGATAATCACTTACTGCTTTGATACTGCTATCAACTGTTTGAGTACTAGCCGCATTGTCTAAGTAAGTCAAATCGCTGTATGCTAGAGCAGGAAAACATGCTCTTATTTGTTTTATAGATTTTGCTTTTTTGTATGCTTTTAACATAGGAAACTTTCCACTAAAATATCATTTGCCTTTTCCTTGCTGAAACCTCTGCTTTGAAGGTAGTACAAATGGTCCTTATTAATATTACTTATCGTGCAACCATGTGTACATTGGATTTCTTTGGTATGGATATCCAATATTGGACGAGTATGCATTTTAACATTTTTTGTCAACATTAGATTTTCATTTGACATTTGACCATCAAATCCTATACTAAATGGACTTACATCATACTTTCCAATGAAACTTGTATTAGCATGTTCGTTGCCAACATTTTTAACATCAATAACACTTTTGTTACTATCGCTTTGACTTTTTAGTTGCACAAACTGATGATAATCATTTCCTTGTGCTATGTTGTTTCTTCCTATTAAATTTACTTCTACGTCACTACTACATTTAAAATAAAAATTTTCTTGTGTATATTTACTACCTGTGTTTTTAAATTTTACTGTAACTTTACTTCCAGGGTGACAAACAAATCTACTATCAAATAATGACCAACCACCCATGTCTTTTGTTGTCCTAGTTATTTCTAATTCTGCACCTTCCCTCACAATGTATGTGACATAGTTCATATGTCCAGCAGTACTTTTTACACGTTCTCTTAATTTTACTTTTGTGTTATATTGTATATCTACAATACTTGTATTTGCTTGTAGCACAGGATCTTCTGTGCTGTTCCAATATTCTATAGTAAATGGATTTTTGTAATACTTGTCTTTTCCACCTGCAGGAAAAATTATTACATTTGGAAATGGTGTAAGTGCGTATGTGAGATTTCTAAAATCATCTGTGTTCTCAATAATTTTTATATACTCATCTTGTTTTTGTTTATTAAATTTTACATTATCTAATATTTGCACATTGAAAGGTTTTTTAACTCCTACATCCATGCTAGGTATAATAGTGCTATCTGTAATAACTACTGTATTGTCTTGATATGATACCCACTCAAACTTTTCTAAATTAGTTAGATTACCTATAGTTCTGTCATCTGTATTAAGAATATCTAATGTTTTTAATTTGTGTAAGTTACTAAAATTAAACTGTTCGCTTTTGTTAGAAGGCAAACCAATTTCACGCAAGTAATATAGATTATCTATATAGTGTTGATGTAAGCCAGGAACTTTCTTTTTGTATTCAACATCATTTGTGTTTTCAATATAGATGGGAGATGTAACAAAATCTAAAATGTCTTCAAGTTTATAAAAACTTTCAAAGCCATTTTGTTGTGCTAATAATTTTGTGCTGTATAGATTTTTATACACTTTCAAATCCTTCTGCAAATATTTTTTGTGCTAATGTTTTATCACCACCAACTACATGGTCTTTCTTTAACACAAGAATTGCATCAGGATTTAAACTTTCGATTAATTTTTCGTAGTGTGTTACAACAATAAGTGTGTTTTCATTAGTTCTCCATTCATTTAACTGTTTGGATAATGCTTTAATACCATCAACATCTAGTCCACTATCAGGCTCATCTAACATGGCTAACTTTGTAGGTAGCATGTTCATTTGTATTAATTCATTTTTCTTTTTTTCACCGCCACTAGCATCTGTGTTTAAGTTTCGCTTGTCCCAACCTTCAGGCAATCCTAAAGTTTGTGTTAATGTTTTAAATTGTTCTAGTGTTTGCTTAATATCTTTTCCAGAAGTATTTAATGCTTGTTTCATAAATTGAAAGTTACTTAATCCAGGAACACTTGTTGGTGATTGAAATCCAACAAACATACCTAGTTTTGCTCTTTCATCTACTTCTAGTTCACTGATATCTTCGCCATTAAATTTTAAAGTACCTTGTACTTGTAAATCAGGTCTGCCCATAATACTATGTAACAATGTGCTTTTACCTACTCCATTTGAACCCATAACAATATAAGTCCGACCTAAATCGAACTCAATGTTTATTCCTTGTAAAATAGGATCAACTGAAAAGTCTTTTAATTCTAGCATTTGCGTATTATACTACCTTTATTATATAATGTCAATACTTATCCAACAGCACCTTCAAGTGTTATACTCAATAGTTTATTGGCTTCAGCGGCGAATTCTAAAGGTAGTTTTTGGAATACGTCTTTGCAAAAACCATTTACGACTAAATTCATTGCGTCATCTTCACTGAAACCTCTTGTTGCCAAGTAATACATTTGTTCTTCACTTATTTTTCCTGCACTTGCTTCATGCTCTACAGTTGCAGTATCATTTTGACTTGTTACATATGGTATAGTCAATGCTCTGCTGTCTTGTAACATTAAACTATCACACTTTGTATAATTAGATGCATCTTTGGCACCTGGATTTATTTTTACTGCACCTCGATATGTATTTGTACTATCTCCAAAACTTATGCCTTTGGATATAATGGTGCTTTTGGTATCTTTTCCTAAGTGTATCATTTTAGTGCCTGTGTCTGCTTGTTGCTTTCCTTTTGTAACTGCAACACTAAAAAATTCTCCTACACTACCTTCCCCTTTTAAAATACAACTAGGGTATTTCCATGTAATTGCACTTCCTGTTTCTACTTGAGTCCAACTAACTTTACTGTTCTTGCCTTCACACTTTGCACGTTTGGTTACAAAGTTATATACACCACCTACTCCATCTTCGTCTCCTGGATACCAATTCTGTACTGTGGAGTATTTTATTTCTGCATTGTCTAATGTAATAAGTTCTACACAGGCGGCATGTAATGTATTCTCATCATATGCTGGAGCAGTACAACCTTCTAAGTAACTTACATAACTATCTTCGTCTGCTATAATAAGTGTACGTTCAAACTGTCCTGTGTTTCTAGCATTTATTCTAAAATATGTATTAAGTTCCATTGGGCATGTTACACCCTTAGGTATATAGCAAAAAGTACCGTCTGAGAATACAGCAGAGTTCAGTGTAGCAAAATAATTGTCTGTGTAAGGTATCACACTACCTAAATATTTTTTAACTAGTTCAGGATGATCCTGTACTGCTTCACTGATACTACAAAATACAATACCATGTTTTTCTAGTTCTGCTTTAAATGTTGTAGCAACACTAACACTATCAAATACTGCGTCAACGGCTACTGTTGGAATAAGGTTCTCTGGTTTTGGCTTTTCTGTATCTAAGCCTAATAGTGCATCACGTTCATGTAATGGTACACCTAACTTTTCAAATGTTTCAAATATTTCTGGTGGTATTTCATCCTTGTCAAATTTCTTTGGTGCAGAATGATAACTTAATGCTTGGTAGTCTACAGGCTCGTAATCTAGTTCTCCCCATTCTGGTTCTGACATAGACTCCCATCTTTTAAATGCTTTTAGTCTAAAGTCCAATAACCATTCAGGCTCGTTTTTAATTGCACTTAGATTTCTAACAACTTGTTCATCTAGGCCCGCTGGAAAAGATTCGCTCTCTAATTCTGTAACGAATCCTTCTTGATATTTCTTATTTTTCTCAAGATTATCTATGCTCATTCTACCTGTTTAGTTTTAAGTTGTAAAGGGTGTCCACTTGCTCTAGCAGTTGCTATTGCTTCTGTAGTTTTTTGTTCTGCAATTTCCCAATTATAAGTTCCTGCTACACCTTGTCCATGCTCATGAACTTGCATAGTAACTTCTTTAGCAGTTTCAACATTCTTATTAAAAATTTCTACTAACAATCTAATTACAAAATCAACTGGAGTGTAATCGTCATTCATAACAATTACATCATACCTTGGAGGATAACGCAATTCTGTTGTTGCTCTAGTTTTAACTGCTTCTTGTGTCATATTGTACCTATTTACTGTGTGGTGGTAATTTTGCTTCTACAAACATTTCATGTTTTCGCTTTACCGGATTATACTTTCTTAATTTTAACTTCTGATTTTCAATTGTCAACCTTTTTGTTTTCAATGCTGTATAATGATAGGTATGACTATCTCTAGTTTCCCCTTCAGGTATTAAGTAAACTAATGTTTTTCTTTTGTCGCTTTTCTTTGCCATAATAAAGTAGGTAGCAGAAAATACTGCTACCCACATATTTACCGCAAAGATTATGATATTTTAATCTTTTGTGGTTTCATAGCATCAGGTACATTCCTGAACAATGAAACTCTAAGAATACCGTCCTCAAGTTTTGCTTCTTTAACTTCAACGAACTCTGCTAATTTAAAAGTTCTAATAAAGTTTCTTTCTGCAATACCTTTGTGTAGATATTCTACGGACTCATCTAACACGTTGCTTTCACCCTTGATAACAAGTGTGCCATCTTCCAATGAAATATCAATGTCGCCTTTTTTGAATCCTGCTACTGCAAGAGTGACTTCATAGACATCATCTTCTTTTTTGGCAATGTTATAAGGCGGATAGCCTGTTTGTGCTGTTGAGAAAGTAGGGTCGTTGAAAAACTGTTCTGCCAGTCTGTCAAAACCGATACTCATTTTATATAGTGGGGATAGTG
>Ga0163110_10001180_pt1 | contig 13228 bp, 20 predicted proteins | sample CRUFie1St17metaG_FD_108703 | JGI IMG/M metagenome (GOLD analysis project Ga0163110, IMG submission 108703) | Marine microbial communities from the Costa Rica Dome - CRUD Field 142mm St17 metaG | ecosystem: Environmental > Aquatic > Marine > Oceanic > Photic zone | place: Costa Rica: the Eastern...
GACATATCACTTGCGAAGATACTATCAAGGGTATCGTCACTGTCAACAAGGACACACGAAGCAAACTGTCTAATAGGTGTTCTGACACCCGCCATGACTGGCGTTGGGATATTGATTTTAAAAAGTGAGGTCGCATCGTAGTATCTCCTTACATAATATAACCTATCTTCTTTTGGATAGTTAGCAAATAGGGTTGCCGCAATCATCATATACATGTGTTGTGGAGATTCGTATATCTCACCAGAGCTTCTATCTTGGCATAGATACTTGTCTACAATTTGTCTCAAACCAGCATAGGTAAAGTTTTCATCTCTTGTGTGATGAATATACTTTTCCATCTTTTCAAATTCTTCTTTTGTGTACATGTCAAGTATCTGTGAATCATATACATTTCTCTTAATATTTCTTTTTACCATATCATACAGAGATACTTTTTCAAAACCACCAAACACATCTTTATAAATTCCGTATAATAAAAGTCTAGCCGCGGCATATTGATAGTTAGGATTCTCTAACGTAATAAGATCATTTGCTGATCTAATTAGCAAATCTTGTATTTCTCTTGATGACATACCAGTAACAAACTGAATGCCAGCATTCATTTGTATTTGACTGCTTGAAACGCCTGCTAATCCTTCACAAGCGAAGTTTACTACTTTGTGTAGTTTTTGGATGTCTAAGTGTTCTTGACTTCCGTCTCTTTTGATGATAGTTAAATCTTCTTTCATTATACTTCCTTCATAATAAAAATTATTTAGTGGAGTGGCGGTAACCTGTAAATCTTTTGTGAGACAATATGTTTTGGCAATTCATCAACAGTAATAGCTTCATTGTAGTAACCCAAAATAATTCCTTTGTCTAGATAAACAAGGTACACCAAGTTGTCTTTTTTAGTGTCCTTACTGATATGTATCTCGATGTTCGAGTCACAAAACCTATCTGTTAACTGTAAAGTATATGCTATAAGTTGTGCGATTTCATACTCAGTAAACTCATTCTTTTCAATTAGATGCCAAGGTTCTATTTTACTATCAGGATCAAAAGCATTAACTTTTTTTGAGGATACATGTAGCTTGTTCGTAAATTGAACCAACATGTCAAATGGTCTAGGGTGATCTTCTAATCTGTTTCTGAGATCTTTCCAGACTTTTATTTTATCTTCTAACTTGTTTCCTAACATTATCCAATAACTTTGATCTTAAAAGTAAACCTTCCTGCGTCATTTACAACAGAGTTTAACACAGAAACCACTATTGTGTCAACCGAAGATATGCCATCTGTGTTTACCAAACTAGCTTGAAACTTTAGTGCTGTTTCATAATTGCTGTCTCCTTGGTAATCGTAATCGTCAATAAAGTTTACAGTACTTGTTGATTGATCTAATTGAAAAATCATCTTTCCACTTCTTTGTGCGTTTACCAATGAGCTGTTGTAAAAATAGTCTACTTCATAAGTTCTTGAATAATCGCCTGGTAGCCTGAAGAAATATGTGTAGCTTGATGTTTCAGATACTTCTAATGAGTGCATTCCGCCTAGTTGTGCGTGAACGTAGCCTTTGATTTCAGATATATATGGTTTGTTAACTATAAATGATTGCCCGTATGAAAGATCTGCTGTTCTTGTAAAAGAATCTTCTATTGAAGAATTGCCTGGGACAGCAAAATCTATTATGCTGTATTGTGCGTTGCCTTCTGTACCACCAACATTACCAACACCTTCATAGTTGTTTGTAGTGCTAAAGTTGTTGTTTCCGTTTGCGATAGCTAATCCTTCTTTATCAATGTTTTTAAATTCACTGAATCCAATTTTATTTTTACAAGGACCTGTTACTTGTCCTTGCGAACCTAGTACAGAATTCTGTCCAAATTGTATACCATGTCCTAAATTTTTAAAATAGCAACAATGAAAGTGATTGTTATATACATCATCGTCACTTACTATTCCTACACTCATTCCATCAACTGTAATATGATCGAATTTATTTTCCTGTGTACATACAACAGAACTTAATGATCCTAATTCAATTCCTGCGTTTGCCCTAGTAATAGTTGTTCCTGTTGTCCAAGGTCCTGTAATTCTAATGTTTTCAAAATTACTCATTTTACAACTCTGTAATTTAAACACTGGTTGTGTAGTTTGTGTAGTGGCAACTGTAAAGTCTTTCATTACAATTTGTCTAGCTTGATTCAATGTGGTGCTAGAACTATCATCTGCTGGTGTTCCAGGAGTGCTTGATTCATTTACTGTTTGAAACACTATTACATTGTTTGTAACATCAAATTTTGTTTTATCTTTTCCAGCTCCTACGATAGAAGCAAACGGCGGAACAAAAATAGTAGAAGTAATCTTATATACTCCCGCAGGAAAGTATAATTGTGCTCTACTTTGTTCTGTGCCTTTTGTAGAAGAATTAATGTATAGTTGATCTATTGCTCTTTGAATAGCAACAGTTTGATCAGTGCCGTCTCCTTTGGCTCCAAAAGCCTTTACCGACACCAGTTCGTCTAATCTATCTTGAAGCGTTCTTTTTACTGGTGCTGTAGATGTCACACCTGTTTGAACTGTTTGACCTCCGAGATATGTGTATGTGTTAGCTAAAGTAAATAGATCATCGTGTTCTGTTATGATCTTAGTGTTACCTACTGCCGGAGCGCCTTCTGCTACAGATCCATTTCCTATATACAATTCTCTGGAGTCAACTGCCCATCCAAATTCACCACCTGATAACTGCGGGACACCAGAACCTTGATTCTTTTGCCCTCTTCTAACTTGTATTCTGGATATCTGTACGACTGCCACTTTAAAACTCCTTAATTATAATATATTTATGCGTATTTGTCGTAATACTGATATACTCTATCCCACCATTTAGATTCCCATTGCGGAAATTCCTCAGGTAACAAATCAAACTGCTGGTATTGTAGGTCTCTAGAACACATGAACACATGACCTTCTTTAATATCTGTGCCATAAAGTTCATTATGTGCTAAGGCATAAGCAGTAAGCTGAAGATAATAGTCCTCAACCCACTCTTTCTTTTTAGGTTTGTTGGTTTGTTTAAAGTCCATGATAGCAGGCTGTCCTTTGTAAGTTCCTACAAGATCTGTAGTGCCAGCATATATTTTAGGATGATAAAGTTGTACCTCACTGCCCCATATCTCAATATCATTCATTACATTATCTTTGATCTGTGTGGCCATACTGTGTGCCTGTTTAGCATAAGGGTTGGATCCTGGTTCAATCCAGTTCCCTGACTCAACATAATCTTCTAAATATTTGTGCATCCTTGTTCCTACACCTGATGCTTCAGTGGTTATTTCTTTTGCTTTTTGTTCTCCAACTCTTTTACGCCAAGCAATAAGATGTGTTTTATCTTTTGTGGCATCTAATATAGTTGTAACACTAGCTACAGCATTGCCGTCAGGACAAGCGTACAATCTTCTACCGTCTACGCTTTGTTTTTTTATTTCTTTGTAATCGTATTTGTTAATTATTAATGTCATTTATGTCTCTATATCAAAATTCCAAACTAAACTTCTACGCATGTCCTGAGTAGGATAAGCACCATGCCATACCCTATCGTCAAATACTACAACCTTTCCAGGCTCAGGATGAAACTTATGATCGTAAGTATACCCATTTACATCCTGTAAGATTGTGTATAAACACCCGTTGAAGGGATTCTTTTTTGTAGGTTGAATTGTATCAAAGAACATTACACTAGAAGCAAATCTTTTGTTTTGTTGATCAAAACGCTGTGTTGAGTGAAAATGTCCTGCTTGCCAACCACCTGGAAAGTAATTAATAGTCCATGCCTTATATTGTTCGCCACCTTCCCAGTCTTCATTAATTTCTTTAATTGGAACTTGTACTTGACTAAAAGTATCTAGTAACCATTCCTTGTATTCAATTCTTTCTTTATCCCATTCTTTATCGGCCAATGGTTTTTGAATGCCATTAACTGTACAGGATCCTTTCGAAATATCTTTGTAGTCTTCGTTTGTGAAATCAAAAAACTTTTCTAAACTTTTGTAATATGGATACATGGCACACACCACCCACTGTTGGTTAGGAACCACGTAAAGATCTATATCATTTACTCTCTTTAGTAGACTCATCTTGATTCCAATCTTCATATTCGTCGAAGCGTTCCATGAACGGATCCATAGTATAGTATGGATCAACAGTTGAATTTGGATCGTCTTCAGCAGAAATAGATGTCACTTCAGGAACATAATGTTTTATCATGTTCTCTACACCCATTTTCAATGTAATAGTGCTACTGGCACAACCACTACATGCTCCACCTAGAATGAGATTTAGATGTCCTTTGTCATAACTTACAAAGTCTATCACACCTCCATGGCTCGCTACTGCTGGCTTCACATTGGTTTCAATGATGTGTTTGATTTGTTCTATAATTTCATTGTCAGTTCTATCAGTCATAATACTTCCTATATTATACTAATTTATCAACAATGTCAAGTGATTATTTTAAAGCTGATTTGGCGGCTCTTGAAGCCATTGTGTCAACGGTATCATCGTCAGGTTCGGACTGTGGTGCTTCGCCCCCTTTAAGCACCACTCCGTTATCATCAAAACTCGAAACCAATTCTTGAACTCTTGGGTCGTTATTATAAGCCTTGACGAAACTATCTCTATCGAATTGTTCAGTGCCCGTGTTGCTAAGGAAAGTGTTTAAGTCGCCCCAACTAATTGATGTTGCGCCTTCTTTGTATTTAAGGTGTAAAATCTTTGCTAGATTGTCTCTAGCATCTTCGGTTATTCTAGAGCCTTTTTTTTTGAATCCGCTAAAAGCAGACCTAATCTTTTACTGAGCTCTACGCTCTCTCGTTTGGACCTATCCTCCGGCTCTTCACCTCCTGCTGAGGCATCAGCCGCTCCAAACTCATCGCCTTCTGGGTCTTCTGCTTCTGCTCCCGCTTCGTCATCTACAGTTGGCTCCATTTCGTCCTCTGTATCATCTGCTGGAACTTCATCGCCCATTGTTGCTGGTGCGCCTTCTCCTGTCAAAATAGCTACGCCATTTGTTAGGGAGTCTCTAGTGCTCTCCAATGATGTAAACAATCCTTCAAGTGCTGGCTTCACTGTGCCAATAAATTCTTCGGATTTGTCAATGCCCATTTCATCTCTGATCTTATCGCCTATTTCTAGCATAGATTCAGTCTGCATTTCTGCTGTGTCTTCCATCCAGCCTGTTACTCTGTCAACCATATCTTTAGCCGCCATTACTAATGCTGATTGTTCTTCTGCGCCTTCAACAATTTTTTCTTCTGTTTCCGGGGTGATGTCTGTTTGTGAGTTGTCCATTTCTTCAATTGCTTTATTAATTATGTCTAGGAATAATTTGCTTTTCTGGTATGAGTCTGTGTTCACTGCTTCAAAACTTTCATTAGTTTCAATCTGCGAAAGCTGTGTTCTAATTTTGTTTCGAGCATCTTCTAACTGCTCTCTGGTAAACTTTGAAACATCGATTCTTTGTCCAAATCTCTTTGCTAGATTCTCATTTAGAGTATCAAGCGTAATTGGTTTTGAAAATTCGTTTATAAGCATTTTTTATTCCTTATTTGCAACTACATATTTATTTATCAAAGATAAACTTTTCTATTTGGTCTAAATAGGACCAAGCTCTCTCTACAGCTATGTCGTATTTAATCTCTGCTGTAGCTATTGTATCTTCGTTTTCTGCTGTATTCATAGTTCTTTTGGCAAAAATAGCATCATTATAGTGCTTACTGACATCATTATCTAAAGATATGATGTGTTTTATGTCAAAATTCATATTCTCAGCTAGATTTTTAGCAATAGCCACTCCTGCTGTCTTTGTGAAAACAGTTTCTATGTGTTTATTTGTTTTACAATCAAATATTCTATAACCATTGCTGTGTCTTCTTACAATAATATTCTTTATCCTAATACTATTACCCTTCTCATAGGGAATAGGCAATGCTTTTAAACCAGCATTAATTATTTCTTCTAGTTGTTGAACGTAGAGTTGGTTAAAATTCATTAGCAATTACCAATATAGAGCCATCTTCTTTCACTATCTTACTTACTAAAGCCTTGCGTATAAGGCTGTCTATTATGAATCTGTCTCTTTCGCTAAATGTGCGTATTGGAATTGCTTCAGACGAGCATTTATCAAGGACAGCGTTCTCCTCGTTACTTCTTTGAATTTGAAATTCAGTAATTAGCTCGTTTATCTTCATGTTGTTATTGACTTCAACGCTTGTTTTATAATTGGATCTTTTTTCTGTACGATAGTTTTTGGAGCATTTTTATTTTTTGGATCTGCTAGAATAACTTCGTTCCCAGATACTTTATCTACTTTGACGTTTTGTCCTCCTATAGGTATTTCTGTTCCAGGTTTTAGCAATTTTTGAGCCGCCATATCACCTGCCGCTTGTCCTACCTTTTGGGCTTTCTTTGCTAATCCTTGGCCTAGTTGTTTGGCCTTGTTTGCGGCCATATTACCTACAGCTTTAACACCCTTGCCCATCTTATTGCCTACTGCTCCTAGTTGAGTTTTGGCACCTTGGATTCCTGCCCTTACGGCCATTCCTCCGGCCGCTGGTAAGATTTCATCTAGCTTCTCGCCCTTTTCATTTATATTAAACTCGTTGAATCTCATTTCATTCTCCTTGTTTTCTTGATTGACCTTTTGGTCGGCTTCAATCTAGAAACGTTTAATCTTCTTATTCTTTGACTTGTAGGACTCATTCTTTTAGTGTATCTTGATTTAATTTTTATCAACGGACTACGTCTAGCCTTAGCTATCTTAATTGCTCTTCTACTACTTGCTCTTATAGGACTATTACAAGTTTGTGGCTTTGCTACGATACGACCTTTTTTCTGTCCACTCGTACAGCGATATTTTCTAACAACCTTACCTTTTTTTCTACCAAATATTTGAATTGCGCCTTCGGTTACATCAGCAATTATCATTTGATTCTCCTATTCAAACGTTTCAAAGCGATTGAAGCTGGATTGGTTCTTTTTGTTCGCTGTGCTTTCCTAGCCATCCTAGCACCTAGTCTAGCTCTTGTCTTTTTCATAGACATTCTAGCTTTCATATTAGGCGCCGCAAAACATTGTGCCATGTTAGCTACAATTCTTCCTTTGCGTCTTCCGCCCATACATCTATACTTACGGACTAGTTTTTTACCACGTCTACCCCATATTTGTTTCTCATTTAGGTCAGATGTTATCTCTGTGATTAGCATAACAGTATTTATGTATTAAATTAATTAAAGGAAATTAAAAGGACGACGATTGTTGAAAGCAAACCAGCTACGATGGTACCAGTAGCACCAAGCACTACCTTCATCATAGCTTTATTACCATTGGTAATATCAGCGTGAATGTGTTCAACTTTTACTTCAATTTTTTCTAAGCGTGTTTCTAAATTAATATATCGTTGTTCACACAAGTCAACATGTGCTTCTAAACTTTCACGCTCTAATTTTGTGGCTCTTGCCATAATCTATATCTCCGTTCCTTTTCTCGTGGAAGGGGCCTTCTAACTATGCCTACTTGGATTATGTAATGTTTGCCTCTTTAAATATTATGTTTGTCGCCTTTTTGTCCGTTGTCCGGAATACATTGTTATTTATCACAATAGTCTCATCTAGCCCTGGAATCACCGGAACAAGATCAAAATCATTTATGAGATTTTCTACTGGAGGCTCTTCGCGACCATCGTCTACCCATGCTTCTAGGCACCATACTGTGTGGTTACCTTTGTATTCAGATCCAAATCCTAAGTCACGTAATTTTTTTTCATCACAATCAATTATTTCTGGTGATTTATTGTATAAAAAGTTAATTCCTAGACACAAAGTCTGGAAGAAAGTCATAAAGTTTGCCTGTTGATGGTTTGCTTTTTGATCTGGACTTCTATAACTTTTTGTTTCTGTGATATCTACAAGGGTATAAATTAACATACTTCTATTTAGTGGTCATAAAAAAAGGGCGCCTACAAAGTGACGCCCTTTTAATATTAAGTTTTGACTTAACTTATTGCTTACTATTATGTAGCAACAAATCCGTCTAGATCACGCTCAGTTACTGTAGCAGATGATAAGTCGATTGAATCAACTGTACCAAGTGCTTGTAATTTAGCTTGTAAGCCAGCCGCGTTAGACGCATGTCCGTCTACGATCATAAAGATCTTACCAGCTGTTCCTGTTGATACGTACATCAAAGGTTGAAGAGCTATTACGATAGCTTCGATTGTAGAACCTAATCCACCTTTACCTGAAATGTCAACGATTGCATCGACTTCCATTGCTCTAAGTTGTGCGATTGATTCTTGGGTACCGTGAGTGTGACCACCACCGTTTACTTTTGTTTGTCCTGCCATTGTTTTCTCCTGTTTCTCTTAATGACATACTTCTTTACTCTAAGAAGTTGTTACTATTATTTACCAAAACTAGGAAAATACTGTTATTTAGGGGTCTTTTTAGCTCGATTTTCTAGTGTTCTTAGCATTTGTACGAATCCAGGCCCACCTTTTACTATGTTATCTATCATGATAATGGCTGGTAGATAGGCTTGTAAGATGTTTGCCGGAACACTTTTATTATCTTTGGCTAATTGTAAAAACTTTTTTGTTAGCATTAAATTCTTAGCACCAACTAGATATCTATAACCTGCTAGGTCTTTGCCTGTTACGTCTATGTCAGGAACACTTACCTTAGGTTCTGGATCAGTTACTCTATAAGTTTCTAAGTCTTTCTTTGCTACTAATTCTTCTAATGATCCAATGATATCACTTGTTCTAAGTTTGGCTCTAGATGCTAACAAAAGTCTTGTTATTGTGGATTGTTTTTCTCTTGTAGATAGACTACCAAAAGAAAAAAGATTTCTTCTGACAGTTTTGTAATCTGAGTTGGTAATTCTCAACACACCTTCAAGTTTCATAAAAAGGCTTTGATCGTCTGTGATTGGTTGTTTACCGTAACGTAACCTTTCAATGTATCTATTAAAGTGCATCAAAGGAAAGTAAGTTCTTTCTCTTGCTTTTCTTGCCGCACCAGGATCTTTCAATCTTTTGTGTGCGTCTTCGTCACCAACAATGAAAAACACGAAGTTATACAGGTCTGAACCGCTCATTCTAAAATGATTATAGCTGTCGTACCCAGAAGTTATCCTTGCGTAGTTTCGTACGATAGGAGATGTACCTGGAAACTTCCTAAGCACTTCCAAAATCAAAAGTGTTAGATAAGCTCTTTCACAACAATCTGTATAGGTGAGAGATCTTGCTCCATCACCTCTAGTTAATCTAGCTTCGTGTAATTCCTTGATAAAATCCATTAGGCTTTTTTAATCGCTTGTGCCAATTTAGCTACACCATCAGCATCTGCTTCTGGGTCAGGAACAGATTTAGTAACATCTACATTACCTGCTTTAATCTTATCCATAATTGCTTTTGCTTTTTCAGGGGCCATGCCTACTCTTTTTAGTACGTCTGCTACACCATCTTCTGGTCCAGCTCCTATCATAGCATCAGAAAGTTTCAAAGCATCTAACCATTCTTGATCGTCAGGCCATTGAACATCACTGCTTCGTGGACTCAAAGATGCTTTGATCTTTTGTCCATATTGTGCTAATTTTTTTTGAGTGTCAGTCATATCATAAGGACTTCCGCCTTTGACTGGCATCGCTTCTAATGGTAGGTCAGCTTTGATTGAACCAAACTGTTCGCTGTCCATCATTTCTGTCATCTTCATTTGTTTCTCCTATCTCTGTGCGGCTCTGTTTGCCGCGGTGAACCCTGCTCTATTAACAAGTTTCATGTCTCCGCCAGGGTGTGCTAAGACATAACCTTCTCCTCCAGGCTTACCAGCCGTGGTTGCTTTGACTGAGCTTCCTTGATTATCTAATTGGCTAATGATACTGTTTTTAACATTCATTATACCCTGTACTACTTCCCATAAACTTGTAAAGGCGTTCATGTTTTGTTTTACATATTCGGCAATCTTTTGTTTTTTCCGCTCAGAAATCTTTTGATGATTCATTAACCATTTCATAAAGTCTTTGCCTAGATTATCTAGTGTACCTCTATCAACACTTTGGTTAACATAGTTATATAATATATCAGCAAAGTTTGTAAGTTGCATTGTTCTTAACTTGTTCTTATCTAAAAGACTGTCAATATCAGCACTATCCTTTTTGATAATTTGTGCTAATCTATCTAGCTCGGCATTAGGAACTTCAGGTGGTGTTTCTACACTCATTGGAGGTACTACCAATAAGTCATTGCCTTGGAACATTCCTATATCTTTTAGGGCACTCTCAGTACCATCTGGAGCAACCATTCTATGAATTACAACTGCTGTTTTAGATTTCGCAATCCTTTTTCCTAAATCACTGTTTACATCAACTGCGTATTCAACTCCTCCCGGGTTTGGTTTAAACACAAAATTCTTATCTGTAATTGGCGGAGTATTGTAATACAATAAATCTCCTTTAAAATATCCTTTGAAGTCTTTAGGAACAGCTCTTTCAAAAGTAGGAAATATACTTGCCATGTTACTGGCGAATGCTTTGTCCTTGTCTTCTATTTCTTTTCCCTTTGATTTTTTTCTATTGATAAACATTGCTTGGAGGTCTTCTCCACTTGTTGGTCGTCCATCGTATCCTTTTGCTTGGAAACCGGATTTGTCTGTAAGTGTAAATTCTCCATTTTCATTGCGTCCGAAAATGACTGCGGGAGATCCATCCCATTTGATTGTGACATCCTTGTGTCCTCCTTCTGCCATACTCCTTAGACTTGCTAAAGCTCTCATAGCACCACGAGATCCTTCGAAGTAAACTAGATCCTCAATGTGCTGTATTCTAGCACCTTCATTGATGCTTTCCTTTTGTGGCATTACAAATGACCAACCATCCTTTTGATGTACTGCTAATTTATCTAGGGTAACTTCTTTTTGGTCTACCTTGCCAAACATTCCTTTTTTATAAAGTATAATCTTTCCTGTTTCCTGTGCTTTCTTTTTTACATTAGGATCAGCACCTGTAAGTAAGTTACCAAACTTCTTAAATAAATCTCCAACCTGACCAATAGTGGTTTTGCCACCTCCAGCATCTTTGTATGCCCTACGCATCTTACCCCAGTCACCGCCAGCTCTGCCTGCCTTATATCCAGCATAAGCAGTCTTACCCATTTTACCTAGTGCTGAAAAGCCTTTCTGTAAAATGTTTTTCTCAGCAACCATCATTCCTGCTCTAATATTTCTACTTTCAGGCATCGGCAAACCTTGTGCTTCGATATTCTTTTTAAAATCTGATACAAGTTCTTCGTAATCTGGCCTAGTCTTGATAGCTTTGTTTATAGATTCAACACTATCTAGGTCTTGCCTGTTAGCATTTGGACCAATTAATTTTTGAGCAATTTCTTCTGGGTCGGTTGTAATAACTTCTTTAGTTTCTCTATTTACTAATCCTTTTGTAGGCGACCATTGCATCCCTTGTGCTTTAGAAATACTTGCCAACATTATCATTCTATGAGCACCTTTATATACAGTTCCATCTCCGCTACCTTTAAGAGCAAACTTCATCCATTGTGGATTGCCAAACATAAGATCAGTTTGAACATATCCGTTAGCAGGATTTCCATTGATAGGTGTTTTAAAATGTACATTGGTTCCTGATTTTGCTACCCATTGCCTTGGAGCATCATTTGGATGATTTTTTTGTGCCCATGCTACTAATTTTTGAAAGGTAGCTTCTTTATCTACTTTAGAAGCATCTACCGCCACATCAATATCACCACTGGATGCTTTTATACCTGTACTACCTAACTTCATATCTTTATGTTCAAGACCTGTGATTTTTTCCAACCAATCTAATGTAGGATCAACAGCATCTCTGTTGATTCTAGTAGTGACAGGTACGCCGTCTTTGTCTTTGAATATGTTTCCGCCTTCTTTAAGTATCATTCTTTCTACTCTCTTTGATCTTTTCGATACCACGTTTGAATTTTTTAGGATCCCCTGTTCTGATACTATTCAAGAAACGTCTTTCCAATTCTAATGCTGATTCTGAATCATATTGTTCGTTGATTCGGTTAAAAAGGTTAATTGTACTCTGAATAAGGTTATTGCCCGTACTTTCAATCAAGGACTCTTTATCCTTGTGTAAGTGTAGGTTATTAAGTTCTTCGAGTATAGATCTGGTACGTTTTTTCATAACAAAGTTCCTTACTACGTATTTAGCATGGCATCAGATAAATATTATTACAATGCGAGGGTACGAAGATGGGTATAATTGATAAAAGTTTCAAAGATAGAACTCTTTTGTTTGCTAAGTTGTCAAGTATAGCATACTATAACACAAAAAAAGCAACAAGTCAAGCGAAAAAGTTAGGATTTACAACGACAGAATTTTATGACAGAGACGGAGCTCAGGCATATCGTTTTATGAACAAGACTGATATCGTCATAGCTTGTAGAGGCACTCAGCCAAACGAATTCAACGATATAAGAGCAGATCTAAGAGCTGTACCAGTAATGGCAGAAACAGTTGGAAAGGTACATTTAGGATTTAAACAGGAAGTAGATGACCTATGGCCAATGGTGTGCGAAGATATCAACAGAAAAGTAAATCTTAAGAAACAACTATGGTTCTGTGGACATAGTCTAGGTGCCGCAATGGCAACTATTATGGCAAGTAGATGCCTACACAATGAAGAACTAAATGATCCTGTTGAACTACACACGTATGGTTCACCTAGAGTAGGTTGGAGAAAGTATGTAAACAGTTTAGGTGTAACCCATCACCGATGGGTAAACAATAACGATATAGTCACTGGTGTGCCTTTATGGATAATGGGCTATGTACATCATGGAGAGAAACATTATATAAATGCTTATGGCAATGTAAGAAATCCTTCAGGGTGGCAACTGTTTAAAGATCGCCTTAGAGGTATGTGGATGGGCATTAAAAAGAAAAGAATAGATAACTTTTCAGATCATAATATTTCAGACTATATCAAACACATTGATAGCTGGAAATCTTAAACAAATAAACTAGATACAGATTCTTCGTTAGTAACACGTCTAATTGCTTCTCCAAACAGTTGAGCAACAGATACCTGTCTTGTTTTCTTGCAAACTTTAGGACAACGATTAGGAATGCTGTCAGTAACAACTAATTCAGCAAGAGCACTCTTTTCAACCTTTTGACATGCTTCTCCTGTCAATAC
>Ga0163110_10001184_pt1 | contig 13207 bp, 7 predicted proteins | sample CRUFie1St17metaG_FD_108703 | JGI IMG/M metagenome (GOLD analysis project Ga0163110, IMG submission 108703) | Marine microbial communities from the Costa Rica Dome - CRUD Field 142mm St17 metaG | ecosystem: Environmental > Aquatic > Marine > Oceanic > Photic zone | place: Costa Rica: the Eastern...
AAATTTGTTGAGCTAGAACCTAATGATTCTAGGTCAATAGCATTTAAGAAAGCGCCAAAATATATTGATAAAATAAAAAATTTAGGTAAAAATTATGAGCCGTTAGATATACAGCATGGTTTTGGCAACGCTTTTGGCGTAACAATTTTTAATGATAGAATTTATTTCTTATCAACTGAGGAACCTGGATTTTTAGAAAGAAAATATTCAAGAAACAACGATGGCTATTTAGACATCTACTCAAAGGGTATTAAAAGTATTGAACAAAAGATAGGAAATACAACTTACACTATCCCTGAAATTAAGCAAGATGAAGAAAGGGTTCTTTTAGATGAATTTAACACCAAATTTCATGAAGGAATTATTTCTTTTTCAAATGATGGTAATATAGCATATTTTACCAGGGAAAGTTTCTTTGAAAAAGAATATGACGAGTCAAATGAAAATAAGATTAAATATAGCCAGCTGTATATATATAGGGCAAAAAAAATTAATGATAAATGGGCAGAATTTGAGTCTTTAAGTATAAACGATAATAATTACTCTAATAAAAATGCACGTTTAGACAGTAGTGGGAAATTTTTATATTTCTCGTCAAATAGACCTGGGGGATTTGGACAGTATGATATTTACAGAATTGAAATTTTTGATGATGGCTCAGTTGGTGCACCTGAAAATCTTGGTTCAAAAATAAATACAGAGGGACAGGAAGCATTCCCTTACTTTTCAAATAACGAATTACATTTCTCATCAGATGGACATCTGGGTAAAGGAGGGTTGGATATATTTTATTCTGAAAAAGTTGACGGAAAATGGACAACCGTTAAAAATAAAGGGGATATTGTTAATACTGCAGGAGATGATTTTGCTTATGTTCCATACGAAGATGGGTTCTTTGTTTCACAATTCAATAAAAATACTAATAGTGACAATACTATTTTTATTATACAAACCTGTGATGATATACTTTTGGAGACTTTTGTTTTGGATGCTAAATCCAAACTACCACTAAACCTAGCAAGTACAACTATAAAAGATGAGGTTGGGTCTATTGATGTGACTAAAAATACAAATTCAGATGGATTATCTAAATATATGTTAGCATGTGATAATGGGGAATTAAAAATCATAGCAAGTAAAACTGGTTATGAAAGTAAAATAGTTCCTATAAAAATATCAGATGTTGATATGTCTGTTAAAATAGAACTAAACCCAATTGAAGAATTAATAGTTGATGAAAAAGTAATTTTAAATCCTATTTATTTTGATTTTGATAAATTTAATATTACAAATAAGGCTGCATTTGAGCTAGATAAATTAGTTGTTATAATGAAAAAATATCCTGAGATGATAATAAAAGTTGAATCTCACACAGACAGTAGAGGTTCCTCATCATATAACAAAACATTATCCGAAAAAAGAGCTCTTACAACAGTTGAGTACCTTATTTCAAAAGGAATTGATGAAAGTAGGGTTTCAGGAAAAGGAATGGGTGAAGATTCTCCAAAAATAAACTGCAAAAACAGATGTTCTGAAGACGATCATTCAGAAAATAGAAGATCTGAATTTATTATTGTTTCTAGAAATTAAATATGATTTCCTGAACAAGCTCATTGCTCAAACTTTTAGCTACTGGACATCCCTTGGCAACTTCAACTAATCTCTGCTTTTGAATTTCAGATAAACTATTGTTGTCAAAATTAACCTCAACTTTAATTTTTGATATTCTCCTCGGATTAGATGACATGAATTTAGTTATGAGTGCTTTAGATTTTGGTAGAACAAATTTATTTTTTTTTGCATAAATACCCATGACAGTTGTCATACAGCTACATAATGATGAAGCTACTAAGTCGGTTGGTGAGAAAGCTTCTCCCTTTCCATTATTATCTAAGGGCGCATCAGTAATTATAATCTTTGTAGATTTTAAGTGAATAGATTCTGTTCTTAACTCACCTACATATTTATTTTCGATAGAATGTGAACTCACTAATTTATTCACCAGCTACTAAAACATTATCAATTTCATAGGTTGCTGATGCAGATGCTGTAGATGTATATTTAAAAGCAATGTAAACATTACCACCAGCATAGGAACTTAAGTCAACATTTCCAGAATCTGTCCAAGATGACCAGCTTGAGCTATCAGTATCTAGAGTAGCTGTTAGCTGAGTCCAGCTACCATCACTGTTTGGATCACCACCTGAATAATCGGCTGAGGCATAAACTTCTAAAGCTGGCCCATTGTACCTAACTACACTTTGAAATGTTAAATTGGCTGTTGATAATGAACTTAAATCTATTTGGTTTGTAACCAACCAATCTTCGTTTACATTACTACCTCCGCTGAAACCAGACATTTTTGCGCTTGGTGCTGGATTTCCATAAGGAGTTATATCCCACTCTTGGTCACCTTCTACACTATATGTTGTCCAGTTATTTAAGTTATTAGATGAGAAATCATCTGCAAATAGAGGATCACATCTTGGGCTGTCAAAATTTACATCCTGCTTAGAATTCAACATCATCACTCTGTTATCTCCAAAATAGTCTCTAGTTATAATTCCTGAAATAGAACCACTGCCATTTGTTGGTAATAAACTATCATTAAAATTTGAAAAAGCACTTGTCTCTAATTTAAGTGACCCAGAGTCTACACAACTTTCAATATCCCTTTGAGTATCATAGTCTTCATCTGGATCAACATATGTTAAACCGTCTAGACCTGGACTAAATTGAGCACTTAACGCACTGACAAATATACCAATATGGGAGTCATTTATATCAGATAAATTTAATGGTAGTGGCACTAAAGTAAAGCTACCACTCGACCTTAAAATTATAGTTGATGCTGCATTTTCCGAAATTTCTGAAATTTCATCTCCAAATTGATTTGAACCTCCACCTATAGCAATAACTCCGTCCCCAGAATTTGTTTCTCCAATAAAAAGACCCTGTAGTTTGATATATACTTCTCTGCCTAAATTGAATTGATTATAGCTATCTACTTGATTTATAGAAATCTTAATTCCAGATGTAGGATTCTCAACTTCATCTTGCATGTAAAATTCTTTATAAAAATTGCCAGTAAAGTCTGAGGAAGATACATAACCTTTCACAACTAAATTTGACTGGATTTCATTTACCTCACCATTTACAAATAGATTTTTTAAATCAGAAATTGAAATTAAATCTGCGTTACCGCTTTCAATCTCGGCAAGTAAAATATTTAGGTTTTGATTTTCTTCTAATCCAAGGCTTTGAGGAATTGAATAATCATCATCTTGAACACAAGAAATTGTGAAAAATAAAATGCTAGTAATTAAAGATATTTTGTGTATTAGTTTCATATTATAAATTTTAAAATCTAAAGTATAAGTTTAAGAAGTAATTTGTACCCCTACCATACCAGTATTTGGGTCCAAAAACTCTTTTAGGTTTATTTACGTCCTGTAGTAATTCTTGGTAATTTGCATTTCTTCCTTGCTCGAATCCTCCAGTTCTGTATTTTTGATTTAAGATATTATTAATGCTTGCAAAAAAACCAACATAATAATTATCAATTCTCCATGACTTACCACCAATCATATTCATAACCATGTAGTCATCAAACTTTTCTTGTCTCAGTAAATCCTGAGCAATATTTAAATTATAATCATTGAAAGGTAAACCATCTTGTGCTAAATAAAAGTTTTGAGTCCTAGTTAATGGACTTATATCAATATATGTATTTGTAAAAAAATTGGAAGTTACTCCAACAAACCAATAATTAGGATCTCTGTATTCAAATCCAATAGAATACGCTCTTTGTGGTCCGCCTGCAACCTTATAATTCTTTAAATTAGACTGACCTACGGCAACAGTATAACTATCAGCACCCAAGTATAGATAGGGATTATTATCATAGGTATATTGTCCAATTGAAGACGCAGCCTTAATTTTTACAGATGGTATAATTTGGGCTTCTACTCCAAATTCTAACCCAAAATATTTTTTATCAATACCCTGTAAAATTTCTTGTACAAATTCACTGTCCTCAGCAAAACCTACCAGGCCATCAGCATAATAAAATGATATTTCATTAGCGTCTTTAACCTCGGAATAAAATCCGGTAATTCTTCCAGTAAATACAGGTGTTCTAAAAATATAATTTGCATCAAATGACATAATTTTTTCTTCAGTAATTGGTGTATTATTAATTAAACCATTTGCATCTGAACCAACAATATTATGATTTACCCTTGAATTAGTAAAAGTATTTCTGATAGATGGTGCTTTTTGTAAATAAGCTGAATTAAAATCAATGATATGTTTTCCAGAAAATTTATATGTTAATCCCGCTTTAACTCCAAGGCCATCAAATGTAACTTCATTACCTTTACCTGCTGAATTACCAATATTAGCCTCATTTTCAAAGACGCCATCTCTTTGATAGATAGTATTCGTTAAATTACCTGCTAAATAAAAATCAAGTTTATTATAAGAAAAATCGATCATTGAAAAAAGGCTTGTTTCTTGAACATTCATCTTATAATGGTACTTAAATTTGTCTCCCAATGAAACTATGCTGTTAGGAGATAATAAGTTATAATCTAAATTATCAAAGGAATCAATATTAGTGTAAGATGAACCACCCAACATATCCGAAATTTCAGCAAAATTTTCAGAAACTAAGTTTACATGATTAATTGAAGTACTTATTTTAATATTTTCACTAATCTCATTAGTATATGTAGAATTTATAGTTAGTTGCTTGTCATCAACTCTATCTTCATATAAAACATATGCTGCATTTAAATTTGCAAGACTATTTGTATTATTTGCATCATAAATTCTATTCCAATTAATTTGTCCATCGCCAACAAAATTTTCTTGTGCAATATATGCTCCTTCATAGTCGGGACCATTAGAGTCAGCTAGATAGTAACTGGGTAAATCTTGATAATATGCTGGGCTTGGATTTGAACCTCCAGCATAATCCAACCTGCTATTTCCCATCTCACCGAATTGAAAACCAAAACTAGTTTCTAAGTTTGAGGAATCGTTAATTATCCAATCATGATTAAGAATCAATATTGGTTCAACAACTCTTTTAACTCTAGAATTTCTCTTTTCTCCATCTTGCCATCCCCAATATTCATTGTACTTGATCCCTTTTAGGTCGTAAACTTCTTGCGTGTTTGGAGATACCTTTCCTCGTCTATTTGGCGCATAGATAGCAGCAAAATTTAAACTGTGTTTATCATTGAAGGATTTATGAACAGAGAGAAAAGCAGAATTTGAATCATAAAATGAAGCTTCTTGATATCCTTCATTCCCCCATCTTCTTCCAAAAGAAATTGAATATGCCCAACCTTTTTCTAGTATTCCTGAATTATAACTTGCCATTAATCTATTAGAATAACTTCTGTTAGAAGATGAATATGTGATTCTTCCACCTTCGCCATATTGTGATGCCCTTACATTAATATTGTTTGAACCTAAAACACCCCCAAAGTTATATTTCAATGGGATAGAACCATTAGATAATTCTTGATTTCTAAGTACATCATTCAACCCTCCCCAGTTGCTCCATTGGGGTCTACCATTATATAGTTTATTCATCTTTATGCCATTTATTTGAACAGTAGCATTATCAGAATCTAGACCTCTAACCTTAAAAAAAGAGGAGCCAAACTCATATGCGGCGGTTCTGTAAAAAATATCCATTGAAGAATTAAGTAGACCCGAAATATTATCTGAAGCGTATGTATCATCGTTCAACTCATCATCACTTAGTGAAATACTAAATAAATCAACTACTTCATTTGTACTTGATAAATCTTGTAAAGAATCATTGGATATACCATTTACATCAGACTGTGAAAAAGCATTAAAACAAGTAAACAGAAATAATAAAAAAAATAAGTTTTTGCTTTGCATATATACAAATATTTTTAACTATTATAATAATGAGTTAAATTTACGTTTTTATATTATAATTTAATGACCAATTTATAAATACTTTTATGAAAAAAACTCTATCAATTTATATTTTTACTTACTTACTTTTAACCAACCTTTCATTTTCTCAGCAAAACGAAAGAAAATTCAATATCCATACAATTGCATTTTACAATCTAGAAAATCTTTTTGATACAATTAATGATATTAATAAAGATGACGAGAAAAGTCCTATCATGGAAATTAAGTATAATAGAGGGGAGATCTATAAGAAAAAACTAGCCAATATGGCAAAGGTGATTTCTGAAATTGGAACTGATTCTAATAAAAGACCTCCATCAATTATTGGAATTTGTGAAATTGAAAATAGAGGTGTTGTTGAAGACTTGATTTCACACGAAAACCTATCAAATTATAACTATAGTTTCGTTCACTATGATTCACCAGACAAAAGAGGTATTGATGTTGCTCTGATATACAATACTGATATTTTTGAGGTTATAAACTCTAAATCACATGAGCTTTATATTACATATAATAATACAAGTGAAAGAAGTTATACTAGGGATCAATTAGTTGTTTCTGGAAAACTTGATGGTGAATTGTTGCATTTAATTGTTAATCACTGGCCATCTAGGGGTGCTGATGAAACAAAAAGAATCGCTGCAGCAAAAGTAAATAAATCAATAATTGACTCATTGAGGGAAATTTATAAAAATCCCAAAATTATTACAATGGGAGATTTTAATGATGATCCCTTTGATAAAAGTATCAAACAAGTTATAGGCACAAAAAAGTATATTAAGGATGTTAGAAAAGATGACATGTATAATCCATTTGAGAAAATTTTAGTAGATGACGGGATTGGAACTAATGCTTACAGAGACAAGTGGCAGCTATTTGATCAAATAATTTTATCAAAGCCCTTTCTTAAAAAAGATTACAAAGACTATCAACTATATAAAGCAGGGATTTTTAACAAATCATACTTAATCAATTCGAAAGGAAAATATAGAGGGTATCCATTTAGAAGTTTTTCATTTGGCAGATTTACTGGTGGATACAGTGACCATCTACCTCCCTACATTTTTCTTATAAAAGAAATTAAATAAAAAAAGCTCACATTTCTGTGAGCTTTTTCTATTGTGTTTAAATATTCTAGAATGTATATCTTAGACCAACATTCCAAGTTCTACCTAATCCAAAGTATCCTTGATTGTCAGTATCAATACCATCATATAATACACCTGAACCTTCACCAGCAGCAATAGCTGATCTTAATTCACTTATATAAACATTATCAAAAACATTATTAACATTCAATCTAACGTTCAATGAACCTGAATCCAATAACATTTTGTAAGATAATCCCATATCAAATATATGGTAATTTGGTAACTCTAAGTTTTCTTTAACAGCACCAACATTAGCATAAAGTTCATCATAGAATCTTACATCAGTATCAAATGATAACCTTTCAGCTAAGTCAACATCAAGACCTAGACCAGCAGAGAACTGAGCCGCATCACCAACTTTACCACCATCAACATCAACAGTTTCAGTACTGATAACATTTTGGTCCTCATCAACTACTCTTGATATAGCATCTCCTTCATAAATCCAATCTCCAACAGAAAGGAATCCTTTCAACGTGTAAGGAACATCCTCCTGGGGTTTTGCAGAAAAGGATAATTCTATACCTTGATGTAATTGTGAAACACCCTCTGACACATTAAAATATTGGACATCATTGTCAACATAGAATGATGAAGTAACTCTGTCAGCCCAAGATGTTCTGTATAAATCCACTCTTGCTGAGAAGTTTGGAACTTCATAAACATAACCAGCCTCAAAACCAATAATAGTTTCATTAGAGGTGTTTGGATTAATCTGATTAGTATAATTTAGGTAAATGTTATCAAAGTATGGCGCTCTGGAGTAGTATCCTGCGTTTACATAAGCTTTACCATTTTCTCCAACTCCAAAACCAACACCTGCTTTTGCATTATATCCAAAATTGTCAGCAGATTCAGACTCTACACCGTCAGTGATTCCATCAGGAAGTGCCTCACCAGTCCATTGACTTGAAGTACCATCAATCAATGATTGGTCAGCATACTGATAATGATCCCATCTCTGATACATTGTTTGAGAAACAGAACCTTGGAAAAATGCAGAAAAGTCGTCATTTACATACTCAAGTTGAGTAAATAATCCTCCATATGAAATTCTTTCATCATTACTGTAAGCAATCTTTTGATCTTCATCAAAATTAGTAAATGTAGCATCCCAAGGATTAGCTCCCATGCTAGTTGTAGAAATTACATATTTATAGGTACCAAATGAACCATAAGATTGATGGTTGTTATTTTGATCTCTCAATCTTATATTTTCTTGCCAAGACGATAAACCATGGAAGTTTTCAACAATTCTGAAGTGCTCACCATAGTATGTTCTTAAATCAACACCTACATTTAAACTTAAATTGTCACTTAGTTCAGTTTCATAGTTGGAAACAAGTCCAAACCAATTGTGCATATTCATTGATGCTCTTGTAATGTAATTGTCATTATCCCCAAAATAGACACCGGCACCATTTGGCACTGCTGCATTTTGAGCATATATAGCATCATAATCTATATAACCATCAGCGGTTCTTACCCTGTTACCTCTACCACCTGTACCACCACCGTTTCCAGTTGAAGCATATAGGACAGTAGATAAACTTGATTTGTCATCAATTGTATAATCCCAATTTAAATTGAATACAGGTTTATGGTAGAAATTTCTTCTCTCGGTAAGATATCTGTCACCATAATATCCATAATTGTTATTATACTTTCTTCCATTTTCAAGGTAACTTGATATACTTTTTGTAAAATTTTGATCGTGCCATTGAGGCGCACCAGTCATTAAGAAATTAAAATTATGTTTTTCATTCATTTTATATCCTAATGAGAAGAAATATGTCTGGCCTTGACCAAATGTACCTTCAGCATAACCATCACCTTGCCAATGAGTTAAAAGAAAACTTGTTGACCATCCGTTTGCATTTTCTCCAGTATCATAAGAAAAAGTTGTTTTCAGATAGTTGTCATTCGCAAATCCTGCGTATGCAAAACCACCCTGGCTTTTAGATGTTGATCTCATAACAAAATTAACAGTACCTCCAACAGATGATATCGCTAATTTTGAAGCTCCTAATCCTCTTTGAATCTGAACAACATTTGCAATGTCATTCATTCCAGACCAGTTTGACCAATACATTTTACCATCTTCCATTCCATTGATTGGCTGACCATTTAACATAAATGCTGTATTGTCTTGTCCAAATCCACGTACTGAAATTCTGGTATCACCAAAAGCTCCAGATTGCCCAGCAACATAAATCGATGGGGTATTTGCTAGAGTCATAGTTATATCTTGTGTACCAATTTTCTTTTGAATTTCTTCGCCAGTAACAGTTGATACAGCAACCGGAGTTACCCTATCTTCAGCAAGGTCAATAACCCCACCTCCAACTAAAATAACCTCCTCTAACTCCTCAAGATCCATCGAATCATCTTCAGATGAGTCTTGGGCATAAATTGTAGTTCCCATTAATAAAAGAACTACAAAAAATAATTTGTGAGTAATTTGTTTCATAATTTATTTATAGTTTAATAATATTATTATAGAGCAAAAGTATATAATATTTACAATTTAATGGGTAATCTTAGTTAATTAATTATTATGCAATTATTAACATTAAATTAATCACACATAAATTAAATTTAAGAAAGGTATTTTTTCAATAGTAATGTTGTTGAAGAATCATTATCATCTATTCTGCCAGATTCAATATTTTTCATGATTTCTGAATATACTTTTTTTCCAAGCTCAACCCCAAATTGATCAAAACTTAATATATTCCAAATAACTCCAAGAGTAAATATTTTATTTTCATAAATAGAAATCAATGAACCTAAAGTAAATGGATTTAGATTGTTTATAAGAATAGTTGTACTTGGCCTGTTGCCCCTAAAACTTTTATGATTATTTTTTGATTCGTTAATATTTCCCGTCATAAGTGCTTTTGATTGAGCAAACATGTTAGCAATTAGAATATCTTGATGTTTTTTATCACCTTTTTTCGATTCTTTAAATCCAATAAAATCAATTGGCACAATTTTTTTCCCTTGATGCAATAATTGAAAAAAGGAATGCTGTGCATTAGTTCCTGTATCTCCCCAAATTATTGGCGCTGTAGAATAATTTATAAATTTTCCGCTTTTATCTGTTTGTTTACCATTACTTTCCATAGACAATTGCTGTAAAAATCTTGGGAAATTTTTCAAATATTCGGAATAAGGAATAACAGCATGAGATCGATAATCAAAAAAGTTATTATACCAGATTGTTAAACATGCTGCAATTACAGGAATATTTTTTGAAAAATCTTCATTTTTAAAATGTTCGTCCATATAGTTTGCGCCATCTAGTAAATTCTGGTAGTTCTCAGGCCCTATCGCAATATTTATTGAAATTCCTGCTGAACTCCATAGAGAAAACCTTCCTCCTACCCAATCCCAGAAAGGAAATATTTTTTCATCTGATAATCCAAAATCTTTTGCTTTTTTTACATTACTAGTAGAGCCAATAAAATGTTTACTGATATTTTCATTTGATGTGAATTGCAAAAACCAATTTCTAATTGTTGTTGCGTTAGTAAGAGTTTCAACAGTATTAAAAGATTTAGAAACAATTACAAACATTGTTGTTTCCGGTCTTATATTTTCAAGAATTCCATGCAAATAATCCCCATCTACATTATTAATAAAGTGAAAATTAAGATGATTTCTATAATGCTTTAATGAATCAATAACCATGGCAGGGCCCAAATCAGATCCACCAATCCCAATGTTTACTATGTCAGTAATTTTTTCTCCGCTAAAACCTCTGTAGGAACCATTTATAATTTTTTTAGTTAAACTATTAATTTGATTCTCAACTTTTTTAATATCAGACACTACATTATTACCATCAACAATAATTTCTTTTTTCTTTGTTCTCAAAGCTGTATGCAAAACAGCCCTATTTTCACTTAAATTGATTTTATCACCCGCAAAATAGGATTTAATTGATTTTTTTAAATCTATTTCATTTAATAAATCAACAAAAAGAGAAATTGTCTCTTCATTAATATTGTGTTTAGAAAAATCAAAAAAGAAGTTTTTTAACGAAATAGATAATTTTTTAGCCCTATTATGATCAGATGCAAAAAAATTATTTATCGGTATTTCTTTAATGTCATTAAAATGATTCTGCAGTTTTTTCCAAGAGTATGTTTTAGTTGGATTTATGGAATCTTTTGGCATATTAAAATTTTATTTCATTTAAAGAATTAGCAAGGGGTAATATATGTTTTTTAAAGTTAGTCATTATATCTGTAGGGAGCGATTTAGCAGCGGGTAAAGTTTGTTTAAAAGGATCAACTTGTTTCCCATTTTTCCAAAACCTGTAACAAACATGTGGTCCAGATGTATTACCGGTCATACCAACTTTACCAATAACATCTCCTTGTTTTACATACTGACCTTCTTTAACTCTGCCATTTTTTTGCATGTGTAAATATTGTGTTGCATACTTGTTATTATGTTGGATTTTTACATAATATCCATTACCTCTTGTAAAAGATGATTTAATCACTCTACCATCTGCGGTTGCCATTATTGGAGTACCGAGTGGTCCTGCAAAATCGGTACCCCTATGAGGAACTACCCTGTAGCCATAGTAAGCAATTCTTCTTTTTAAATTATATCTTGAAGTTATATTACTAAATCTTAGGGGGGACTTCAAAAATGCTCTTTGTAAACTTTTTCCATTTTGGTCATAAAATTCATTTGAACTAGATAATGAATCCATTAAAAAATTAAAAGCGAATAAATCTTCACCAGAATGTTTAAAATAAGCAGCTTCGATATTTTTAATTCCTACTAAAATTGAATCCTCAACGTATCTTTCATTATATATTATTTTAAACATATCTCCCTTTTGGATTCTTGTAAAATCAATTGTCCAGGCATAGATATCAGATAGTTTGTTAATCAACTCCCAAGGAAGTCCATTTTCGTCCATTGTTTGAGAAAGACTTTTGCTAATAACCCCTGAACTTACTTTTTTTATAATCTTAAATGGCTTTTTACCTCTGTAAGCATTAATCGAGTCATAATTAGAAAAATTTACAACAACATAATTTAATTTATCAAACTCATAAATAAAATATTTTGGAATTTTTAAGCTGTCATTAGAAAATAATATATTATATTTTTTACCTACTTTAATTCTACTGACATCAAACGTATCCTTTACTTTCTCAGCAATCTTGTAAACTTTACTGTAGGGTAGATGTTTATTCATTATATTACCAAAAACATCACCATTTTTAATAGTGTCATCAATAACAACGTATTTGTCAATATTTAAACCAAATTTTATATTTGCTTTCTTATTTTCTACTTCTATTATTGGCTCTTTTTTTGTGTTTAAGAAATTAAAAATGTAAAAAGCTAAAGATAGTATTATGAGGGTGATAAAATATTTGGGTTTAAAAAATCTATAATATTTTATTTCTTTTTCTTGATTCATTTTCTAAAATTGAATTACAAATGGATTTAAAAGTCCTGAATATGATTCAAGGTCCGCTCTGACTGAACCAACTAATAAATTTGCTTTAATTCTTACCGGGATTTTATTTTTATCTGCACTTACCCACATGGTTATACTTTCATTTTTTTTGAACACTCTCCCAGACTGCACATAAGGTCTAATTTTGTAACATAATACTTTTCCAAAATTAGTATTTATAATTTCAGTTGACAAATACTTTATTTTTAAAAGATAATTTTCGGAATCAAAAAACATATTAATTTCATAGAATCCATCTTTGATTAATTTGTCTATGTCAATTGAGCTTCTAATGAAATAAAAAACTGAAACCATATCCTGTACGTTCTCATTGGTTTTGTAAGATCTGGTTTTATTTTTAATTAGATCCTTTACATTTGCAATTCTATTTTTAAAATCAAAATCAATTTCAACGTTTTTTTTATATCCACCCTCATTTATATTTCTTATAAATTTAATCGGATATAAATCTTTTTTTGAAAAATAACTCTCATAGTTGTCACGAACCTTAAATATTAAATTTAGTGGACCGATTGTTTTTCCACTAATTTTAGAATGATAAACATCAATATTATTTATTTTTTTTTCATCGATACTA
>Ga0163110_10001186_pt1 | contig 13185 bp, 2 predicted proteins | sample CRUFie1St17metaG_FD_108703 | JGI IMG/M metagenome (GOLD analysis project Ga0163110, IMG submission 108703) | Marine microbial communities from the Costa Rica Dome - CRUD Field 142mm St17 metaG | ecosystem: Environmental > Aquatic > Marine > Oceanic > Photic zone | place: Costa Rica: the Eastern...
CACGGACAGTTACCCTCCGCGTTCCCGTGCGTGGCGGGCTTCTTGCCGTCCCCCTCCACCACCGTCATGGGTCTCTGCTTTTTTGACCCTTCCTCGTCGTCGTTGCCATTGTCCTTGTCCTTGCGTTTGCGCTCCAGGCGCTCCCTTGCCGCCGACGCGTTGATACCTCGAGAACGTAGTTTGTAGAGCTCCATGGAGTCGAGTATCGGGCCGACGACGTCGCTCGGAGAGTAACGCCCGCCTTCGAGGCCCCGCCATTCGTGTGGCGCAAGGCCTCGATTGACCGGGTGAAACTGGCGTCGCACGAGAGCAACGTTCACGGTCAGATTCATTCGTTTCTATATTGAGCGCGGGCCGTCCGCGCCTCGCCGCGCGCCACACTTTTGCTCCACTGTGAGCGAAGCCGGCGCCGGCACCTCAAAGCAGTCGGACGCGTCGCGCGTCGCGCGGCCGTCGCGCTCGCCGTCACGCTCGTCGTCGCGCTCGTCGTCGCGCTCGCCGTCGCGCTCGTCGTCGCGCTCGCCGTCGCTCTCATCCGAGTCTCCACGGTTCAGCATTCGGTAGATTGCGGCAACGTGGAGATTTTGATGAAGGCGTGCCACAAAAATGCGCTCGTCGAGCTCTTCGTCGCTGTCCTGATAGACGGCAACCTCTGTGTCCGCATCCTCCAGCCATTCGAGTGCCGCGCTCGGCCGCCGCCGGGGCCGGGGCCGGGGCGAAGACGGCGCCTTCGGCTGTAGCGTCGTCCACAGCGGCGCCTCCCGGTCCTCGTCGTGGCGGTGTGGAATGGATCGCACAAACTTCACGCCGAACCGAACGCGACGATGTTGATTGCGCCGCAACCGCATGGACGCTGGCTTGGGCGCCACCACTGCAGCGTTGTGTGCTTCACGCTCCGACGCGAGCAGCGCGTCGATCGTTCGCTGCAGCCTCTCATCGAGGTGCTGCATCCTGCCAGTGCACCTGCCTCCTTCCGCGTTGCACACGCGACGTCTCCTAGCGCAGCGCAATGCGCGCGCGAAAACCACGTGTTTTTGGTCGGACGTGGGAAATGTGCACCGCTTTTAAAACGGGACGCCGCCCCGATGCACAAGGTGCGTTTTCCCAAACCACGGCGTGTGACCAAAATCTCGCGCGGCAAGATTGCAAAACGCGCTTTGAGGTGCCGTTGCAAAGTTGCATTTTGGCACCGCCCCGTCGCGTTGCCGCCGCCATGGCTGTTTCGCCGCTCACGGGCCTCCGCGGCGCGCTCACCAGCCTCGACATGCCACTGCTCGTCTTTGCGGCGCTTCGCCTGATGACCCGCTTTTGCGTCTGGCTCACCGGCGCGGACCGGCATACGCCAAACTTGGTGCGGCGCACTGCCAACGCAGCGCACAATGCCGCGCTCGCGGCGGCCGTGGTGTCGCTCATTGGGTCATTGCTGGTCGACGACGGCAAGCTGCTCGCCGAGTTTGAAGTGTGCGGGCCCTCGACCGCGCCGCGCCCGACGGGTCTCGTGGCGTCCGCACTCCTGTTTGTGTACGCGTCGTCGTCGTCCTTTTTTGTCGTCTGCGCGTCCGTGCTTGGGCTGCGCCTGATTGCGGCCGGCGACACCGCAGCGGCCTTTGTGGCGACCAACCTTGCCCTGGTGGACGATACGCGCGAACTCTCAACCATTTTTGCAATGGTGTGCGTGGGCGGCTTCTACAGCTACGTGGTGCAAGTGACGCAAACCCGCTACAAGGATTGTGGCGTGCGCGATACCGCGTTGTTGTCGGCCGTCGCGTGGGTCGCGGCGGTGCTGCACATGCTCCGCGCGATGCGCGCGGGGCTGCGCGTGTTTCTGGCGTAGAACCCTGCAATAAAAACATTTGCGCGGCGCTAGCCGCGTCATATTTCATTGTCCCGCGCTTAAAAAGCAGAGCGCGGACTGCAACGACGATGGACGCCGGTGCTGCGACCGGCGCCGTCGGCGACCAAGCAGCCAAGAGCGCAAGTAAGATCTACGTCCAGGTGCTGCGGCAAATCGTCCAGCTGAGCTTCCAAATCGGTGGCAGGATTGGATTGGTCATCATCGCCTTGTTCACGGCCATCCTCGTCCTGTTTTTGATCCACCAGCTCACCATCTGGATTTCGCAAAACCCAGTGCGCGCGTTCCACGGCTCGCAAGTGGCCCTCACGTACTTTGCGAGCGGCTGGGACATTGGCGCCGCCGCGTACAACTCACTGCGCGAAATCGCAATCATCCTCCTCCCACTCGTCAACGGATACGCCATGTACGTGGCGCAGCCGGCAATCTTTGTCGTGATCGAAATCATGGTCTTGACGTTTTCCGGCAAGGCGTACAACGGCGTGTTGAGCGAGGACACGCTGCCGTTTGAGGGCCACATGTGTGTGGGCGAGGGCGCGGAACTCACGCCGCAAAATCAAGCGACCGCGCAGTTTTGCGGAAACGCAAACCTGTTTGCCAAGGCCATCGGCACGACGCGCAACGCCAACACGATCGCCGGGAACGCGACGCTGGTCATGAGCACCGAGACGGCGCGCCGCCTGTCCGAAGCGCGCGCGGACACGCTCTTGGCGCAGATTGGGCTCGAGCCCCTCCTCGACGGCATGCAGGCCCTCGTAAGCGCCGCGCTCACGGTCGCCGCGTTCAGCTCCGACTTGTTCTGGCACGTGGTCTACGAGGTTCTCTCGGTCGTCTTCCGCCTCGTCTTCCAGGCCTTCATGCTGCTCCTCCGGTCTCTGGGCGCTGCCTTCATGGGCATCTTTGCCGACGGCACCTTCATGGAGATCTTGGGCTGGGGCATCGAGTTTCTCATGATCTTCCTCATGGAGTTTTTGCTGCCCATCGTGTTCCGCCTCATCGACTCGCTCATGTGTGTCATGAACTTGTTCCAGCCCGACACCTGGCAGGAGCAGCTCGACTGCATCGAGGACAATTGCTACCCCGACGGGTCGACGTCGACGGCCGCCTGGTTTCCGTTTGCCGTCGTCGATGGGTTTCAGACGTTTACCAGCATCCCCGGCCTTTGGAACAAGGTGGTCCACATCACCGAGCGGGTCACCAACAAGGCAACCGGCCAGGCCTACGACACCACCTCGGCGGGCCGGACCGACCTGCCCAACTTTGGCGGGCTCTACTACCCGACGACGCCCAAGGTGGAGCAGTGCAACGCCTGCTTCACGTGCAAAGTCCCGGAGTGGCGCGCCGTCTGGCTGGTCACCGCCTACTTGTTCGGCTGCGTCTTTGACAGCACGACGCTCGAGGGCGTCGCGACCGACCGCTGCCTGGTGGGCGGCTCGTACTACACGCAGCTCTGCGGCCCGCGGCCCGCCGAAGGGTTTGAGTGCACCGCGCAGTCGCCGACCCTCGCGCTCTTCGCCGCCACGTACACCAAGCACCGCGACGTCGACGGGTGGAAGGCCGAGCGCGTCATCGACCGCATGCTCGAGAGCATGGGCGGCGACCAGGCAGAAGGCGCGTCGCAGGACGGCGAGCACATGACCGCGATCAAGAATGCGTGGCTCGAGCGCGCCGAGCTCGGCCTCGACGAGGAGGACTGGAACGCGCCGTTGGTCCGCCAGGTGTGCCGCGTCATGCGGTGCACAAATCCCCAGATCGACCCGGGCGACCTGTACGCCAACGACCACGAGCCCGACACGGCGGCGTACCACGCGTCGCGCGCCGTCTACGAGTTTTGCCTGCAGGGCGAGGCGCTTCCCACCTGCAAGTCGCCGGTGCTCTCCGACTTTACGATCAACAATTACGAGCTCGGCATCTGCCTCAAGTCGCAGCCCGACTGCATCCGCGACCGCGAGGTGTGCCTCGGCACGTGCGGCGGCAGCGAGACCGGGGCGCCGATGGTGCACGACGTCGTCACCACCATGGTCAAGGACGACCTCTACGGCATCGACGCGACGCGGCTCGAGAATGGGCGCATCAACGCGACGCTGCAAAACGTCATCGTCAACGTTCCAATGTTTGACATGTCGCCGGCCTTCCGTTTGTTCTCGGCGCGCGTGCGGACGCGGGGAGGGTTCACAGCGATCGACCCTGAGTATTGCGCCAACAATCCGCTTGCGTGCGCCGTGGTCCAGAAAGTGTTGGAGCGCGCGCCCACGCTCACCTACGTCGTGGGCAAAGGCTTTCGCCATCGGTACGCGACCACCGTGCCGCCGTCGCCGCCGCCGCCGCCGCCGTCCTTGCTCGACTACGGCCTCACCGAGCTGCCGCCGCCGCTGCCGCCGCCGCCGCCGTCGCCGCCGCCCTGGTACGCTGGTGCCGAGGCGTGCGTGCCGGTGATCACGCCGGCCGAAGCGGGCATCTCCGGCCTCATCGAGGTGGACGTGGAGCGCAGCCTGTGCGTCTACACCCGCGCAGTGGTGAATGAACGTGTGGACGCCCGACGCTGCTACCGCGCCGACTCGTTTTCGCCGGCGCCGCCGCCGCCGCCGCTGGACCAGGGCGGCGTCCACGACGCGCTGGTGCAGACACTGCTGCGCCACCAGCGGCAGATCAAGGGCGAGGACGCCAAAGGCCAGCAGGATGAGCCGCTGCAGTCGGACGAAATGGAATTTGAGCGCGAGCACGCCGAGCAAATGGACGAGGCGGTCACCCTACTGCAGACGCTGGCCAACGACAATTTTCAGCTGCGCGACATTCTCGGCGACGTGGAGGAGAAGCTGCACATTGGCCGGCGGATGGCGGAAGAGCACTTTGCGCGCGGGCGCGGGCGCGAGCTCTTTCCGGAGGACGCGCGGTCGCACGCCATCGTCGAGCAGAGCCTGCACGGCGACGCGCCGCTGCTGGGCCTGTCGCGCGCCGAGTGCACGGCGCTGTGCGCGGCGTTTGGCGGCAATGAAACGACGCAGCATGTGTGCAAGGCCACGGCGTCGAGGCTGCTCAACCCCGAGGACTTGACCGACCTGTCGGTGGCAGGCTGTTGGCTGCTCAAAGGCACAGGCGGATGCTCCGCCGTCGACTTTGCCGTGCAGACGTATGCGCGTCGAGAAACTCTGCCGTGCGCCTTGCCGACGGCGTGGCAGAATCCCCTCTGCATTCAATTAAGTCCGGACCGGGCGGATTTGAGATCGATGAATTTTGCAATGGGGGCCGACGTCTGCCGCAACGGCCGCGGCCGCACGCCCGACGAGTACCCCGTGCTTCCAAACCCGCAGTCGTCCTTGGAAGCCATGTCGATGATCGCAGCAGTCCGCCAAGCTGGAGGGACAGCGTTTTGGGCTTACACACCCAAGAAGCAAAGCGTGCCCATCACGACGCACTGGGCCGGCACCGACGCCAACCGCTTGGTCGTCCCCGCCGGCAACGTGCGTTGCATATTGGTCGGAACCGTTGGAGAAGATCCATTTTTCACCCAAGCCATGTGGGCGCGCCTCCAGCCGTGCCACGAGCCGCTCGCCGACTCGGCCGTCTGCGAGTCGGTCATGGCCGCGCCGCCGCCGCCCCCGGCTGCGGATTTGGTCACGCCGTCGATGCCGCCGCCGCCGCCGCCACCGCCGCCCTTGGCCGTCGAGGCGGCGAAGGCGCACTTTGTGCAGACCGTCATCTTTCCCTGGACCAACCTGCTCTGCAACCCGTTCGAGCTCGTCGAGGGTGCCACGCAGCGGGCGGCGTGTCGCGCGCTCCTGGAGCTGGCGGCGACGCCGACGCGCATGGGGTTGAAGGCAGAGGTGATCCCGCTCTGCGAAGACGACCTCTTTTGGCACTCGTGCAACGGCGTCGACGAAGCCGACCGCGATTCTTTTCACAGATGCAAGCACGTCGAGTGCGCCGACTCGAGTGGCCTGGACTTTCTCACCAACGCGTGCGCCGAGGTCGACATCCAGGACGAGATTGACCGCATGCACAATGCCGTGTGCGGCACGACGCGCCCCGAGCCGCCGGCGCCGCCGACGCCGCCGCCGCGCCCGCCGCGCCCGCCGCCGCCGCCGAGTGCGCCGGAGTTTGTGGCCTTCCGCAACGCGTCGGCCGAGCTCGCCTCCGACCCCGACTGCGAGCCGGTCACCTACCGCGAGTGCGCCGACGCGGCGCAGTCCCTCGCCGGCCAAGATGCGAGCGTGTCGCCCTTCATCGAGATTGTGGTCGACACGGTGTGCACGGGCGACGAGGACGAAAACCTCGGCGTCAGCTGCTTTGTCGGGTGCGCCCTCGGCGCGACCAACCTGATGCCGCCGCAGTACACGTACCTCACGCCGGGCGCCGACGCCACGTACATGAGCAACCGCTGCGCCGACAACTTGCTCCACCCACTGTGCCTGTGCCGCGCAAAGCCGCTGCCGCCGCCGCCGCCGCCGCTCGACGAGACGCGGCCGACGTGGGCGGGCGTGGCGGCGGGCGCCGACGCGACAAAAGTGAACGTTACGGGCGTGTTTGGCACCAGCAATCTGCCAGTGACCCGCGGCGAGCCGACGGGCTACTTCCAGCGCGTCGCGACGGGCAGCGCCTTTCCGCCGTCGATGATTGAGGGCCAGCGCGCGCGCTTCTACTGCCCGGGCGACCACGACGCCGGCGCCGCCCAGTGCTCGCAGCACTGCACAAACGAGATCGGGTTCCGCGCGCGCGGGTTCACCGTGCAGGGCGACGCGTTCGGCCCGTCGCCGCCGCCGCCGGCGCCGCCGCCACGGCCGCCGCGCCCGCCGCCGCCGCTGCCGCGCGCCGGCTTCTTCCACGGCGCCAACGACCAGTGCACCGCGGTCGCGGCCGACGGTCAGCCGGTGCGATACTGCGCCGACGGCGGCAAGGGCAGCTTTCTGCCGACGCTGTGCCCCTACGGCTCCCAGAATACCCTCTGCGGCCCGCGCGAGCCGCCCGAAGACGCCGACGACTTGGCGTCCAACGTCGTGCGGGTCCGGGGCGACGAGTCGTGCGACCTGACCAACAATGTGTGCGAGGACGGCGGTCCGGGCTCGGTGCCGGCCGCCATCGTCAAGGTCCACGACGACGGCCGCATCCAGACGCTGTGTGGTCTTGGACGTGACGATCGAGATTGTCCGCAGCGCTTTGCCTTTCTGGGCCCCGAGTCGTTCCTGTACAATGGCACCGTCGAGGACGGCACGCTCGTGGGTATGCCGCGGCCGCCGGCGCCGCTGCCGCCGCCGTCGCCGCCGCGACCGCCGCCGCCCAACCTGCCGCCCTTCAGCGGCATCGGCACGCACTGCTCGTCGTACGGCAACTTCTCCGCGAGCTTCGTGGCGATCGCGGGGCGCACCGACATTGCCATCCCCGTCGGCGACGAGGTGCGGTGCTCCGACGGCGGCCTCGGCGCGCACTCCTACCGCATCGGCGCCAAGCTCTACCACATCTGCGACTTTGGCGGGCAGACGCCGCTGTGCGGCCGCCGCACCGTGCCGTCCGGGCTCTTGGACGGCAACGACCAGACGGCGGCGTCGCGGAGCGCCTGCGGCCGGCTCATCGACAATGGGGTGTGCGACGACAGCGCCGCCAAGTCGTTCCAAGACTACGGTGCGGCGGGCTCGGAGCCGTGCAGCCTGGGCTACGGCGAGGACACCAACGACTGCGGCGAGCGTCCGGTGCAGTTTGCGGCCGGCGAAGTGGTGCAGCCGTCGCCGCCGCCGTCGCCGCCGCCGCCCATCGCGCCGCCGCCGCCGCCGCCGTCGCCGCCGCCCAACCCGCACCGGCCGCCGCCGTCGCCGCCGCCGCCGCCGCCCGACCCGTCGCCGTCGCCGCCGCCGTCGCCGCCCCGGCTCGACGCGTGCGTGTGCACGTGCTACGGCGAAGAGCCCGACGGCGATGGGCGCCACCGCGTGTGGACCGCCATGGAGGGCGCGGCGTACGCGTCGGTCGCGTCGGACCAGACGATTGCGTTTGCGCTGCAGCCACTCATCAAACGCGGCGCCGCCTTCTTGGCCAAGGCGAGCAGCGGCGGCGACGAGGCGAGGCACCTCGATGTGCGCGCGGCGCACTACAGCAACCGGCTGCGACTCGTCGAGAACAATGCGGATCTCGATGCCCACAAGATTGTCCTGACGAGCAACAGCGCCAGCAACGCCGGCGAGTGCTTCACGCTGTGCAGCGAGGCGGCGTGGAACGAGGGCCGCCCAGAGGCGCTGGCGTACGTGCAGTTTGTGCAGCCCGGCTCGACCGCGGGCGAGTGCACGTGCCTGGCGCACGCGCGCGACGACGACCCGAACTTTGCCCCGAGCTCGGAGCCGCCGGACGATGTGCAGGCGGCCGACTTTTTGGGGCGGTACACGGTGCCGGACTTGACGGAAAAGGTCGACATCTTCTTGGTTGCGACCACGCACTGGCCGTTGTCGCTGTCGCCCACCCTTGATGGCATTGACGGCCGCGGCGTCAGCTACATGCTTGATCCGTGGCGAGACAATGTGGGTGCAAAAAGAACGTTTGACCCGGCCAATGTCAATGAGATTCATCGAGAGGACGGCAGTGACATCAACAGCCTCGACATTTGCATTGCCGAGTGCGCGCGGGTGTCGCGGGAGGTGCAGAAAACGGTCTTTCACGGCAGGTTTGTCGGCACGACGTGCTTGTGCGCGTCTGACGTGGGTGCGCACAGCAACATGCAAGACGGCGGTTCCGTCGACACCTTTGTCGGCACTATCTGCGCGCACTCGGTCGCCGACACCACCGAGAGCCGCTACGTCTGGTCCAGGGACGCGCCGAACCGATGGTGCGCCGGCGGCGTGTCGGTGCTCGGCGCCGGCAACCGCCTGCTCACGTCGACGCTGCTGCCCACGCTCATCGACCCCGCCGACCGCGCCCAAACCTGCCAGTCGCTCTGCACGGCGGCGGACGACTGCCAGGTCGCCGAGCTGCACACCGTTTCCTGGAATGACGTGGCCGGCGCCGTCATCGCCAACCCGCCGTCGCCGCCGCCGCCCCCGTTCCCACCGCCGGGAGCGCCTCCGCCCCGCCCGCCGCCGCCGCCGCCGCCGTCGCCGCCGCCGTCGCCGCCGTCGCCGCCGCCAAACTGGTACGAGGCATGCCCGCAATTTCAGTCCGCCATTGGCAAGACCAAGGTGGACAAGTGCACTGGCATCTATGACGGCTATGGCAGCAAATACAAGAGGGGCTTGTGCACTGGCGACTGGGAAATAATAACAACCCCGGAGGAGTGCGAGGTTGCGTGTCGCGTTCTCGATCCGCCATATCTTTACCGCGAAGACGCATTTGTCCCCGTTTCAAACGCTTTACCCTACCCGTATTGCGTTGCAACTGGCTATTGTCGTCGACATGCCAGCAACAACAATGCCCTTTGCGACGTATTCTCGAAATGCATATGCCGAAAGAAACAGGCAGACCCCTTCCTCGCATGTAACGAGGCGTACGAGGTGCAGACCGTGGGCGGCGCGCAAATCGTGTACGAGTGCGAAGAGCAGACGCTTTCGGACAATGTGAAGGCGTGTTCCATAGACACGTCGCGCGCGTACGACAACTGTGCGCCGTCGCCGCCGCCGCCGCCCGTGGCGCCGCCGCCGCGCAGCGTCGACGAGTACCGCGTCTGGACGCCGCGCGACCCGGCGACGCCCACCGTCGACCTGCTGCGCGACGCCTCGACGGGCGACTACCTCGTCACCTGCGACGTCTTCGACAGCTCGTGCGGCGCCGCGCCCGTGATCGCGCGCTCGCCGACCCCCGACGGCGTGCGCGAGGTGCTGCGCAACGTGCACACGACGCTGCGCGTCTGCCCCTACGAATGCGCGCCGCGGCGGGTGGCGCACGCGCTCGCCGACGTGCTTGAGCGGGCGCTCTACGGCGGTCAGGGCCTCGCGGGGCTGCGTCCCGGCGGCCTGGTCGCGGTCGCAGCGGCGGAGCGCGGCGGCGAGCTCCTGCAGCCCAACTTTGTCCTCGACGGCATCACGCGGTCCATGTGCGACGACGTTGGCAGGGACCGTCGGCTTCTCGGCGGCATGCTCGTCCTGTGGGTGGCGCACGACCGCTCCGCCGTCACCAGCGCGTCCGCCGGTACGTGCGCCACCTACTTTGCCGCGCGGAGCCCGACGCAGCGCACCCTGTGGGAGGCGTTTGTCGCGCACGCGCGGCGCACGACGTCGCTCCCCCACTTTGCAAACGCGCTCGATGCGGCGGTGACGACCGAGGTGCCGGACGACAGCACGGTGTGCGCCGACTCGCGCGCGACGTGCGTCACCTGGTACGAGTTTGACGACGAATTCTACTCGTGCGACCCCCTCGTGCGCCTGTCGGGGGGCTTCGACACGGTCTCGCAGTACACGCGGTACGATGGAGACTCCGACCGGCAATTCCTCTCGCCCACCGAAATTGTCTACCAAGCGCGCAAGTCGGGCGTCGCGTACCCGCCGCCGTCGCCGCCGCCGCCGCAGACGAAGCCGCCGCCGCCCCCGAGCCCGCCGCCGATGCCCACGTGCCTCACGCGCCACCTGCCGCGCGCCGACTTTAACGACCCAGAGGAGAATGACATTCAGTGTGACCCCGGACAGACAAATGACGATGGAACAACTGTTCGTTCGCCTTCCGGACGATGCTACGCGTGCTACCGCTGGTGGAATTTCCCGTACCTCGCCGACTTTAACACCCTCGGCCGCGCGGAAGCGGTGGGAGTCAACGGAAGCGATGGCGGCGGTGGCGATTTTGATGGCAGTGTGTGGAATCCGGAGTACCTCGCCGACCACTACAATCCGGAGCAGCCGTACACGCTCGACTGGCCGCCGATTGCGTCGCACCAGGACGTGTACGAGATCGAGCCCGAGTGCGGCGCCGGTGGCAACGAGGTGGCCTCACGCCGCGTGCGCGTCGGCGAGTACAAAATGTACAATGTCGATGGCAAGTTGCAGCGGTCGCGCGAACGCGAGGCGCCGAGCGGCGCGCCCTACCCGATGTGCGAGGACGCGGCCGATTACGAGTGCTGCCTGTCGGACCACGTCTTCTTTGTCAACAAGAACAACGTGCACGAAGCGAGCAGCATTGGCTGTCGCGAGCACTGTGCGGTCGCGCACCTGCGAGGGGGCAGCGACCTTTCGTGCCTGCCGCGCCACGCGGAGTGCCTCGACGACCAGTACAATGCGCTGCAGTTTTCAGAGGACCCGCTGCCGGTCAACACGCTGTGCATGTGTTCGGGCAAGAGCGCCGAGTACGAGCTCTTTCCCCCGTCGCCTCCACCGCGGCCGCCGGAGGCGCCGTCGTCGTCAGGCGGGTCCTCGGTACCCACGACGTCTTCGCCGCCGCCGCCTGCGCCGTCGCCGCCGCCTGCCGCACAGCTTGGCGTGACCATGTCGCAGATGACAGCGTCGTGGTTCCCGGCAACACTAACCGGCGACACGGGGCCTGAACTCTGCATTGACGGAAATCTGGATACCGTCTGCGACGCCCATGTGCTTCGGGAGGACTTCGGACTCGACATTGAGTTGCCGTACCCAACGCGGGTGAATGCAGTCCACATTTGGGACGACATTGTCAACCCGTCGTTTGCCACGGGGTCCCTGGGCAACCACTTTGCCATCTACGCAGTTTCCGAGGATGGCACGGAGCATACAATTACGTCCAATGAAGGGGCTCGACCAGGATTCAAAGATTGTTCTGACTCAGACTGCCGACGACTGGAAGAAGACGGGGGGGTGGACAAAGACGACGAATTCGAAGACAGCGTTGGCATTGGTGGCATTGGTGGCATTGGTGGTGCACTGCCAAAGAAGGGTAACTCGCGGCGGTTGGACAATCCCGACGTCGAATTTTCCGCTTCAAATGTACCCTTCTTGGTGAAAAAAATCAGACTCAAGAAATTCAAGTACAAAATCATTTGCTGTGGGCCCGGCGCAGAACCCGTATATCGGACGGACGATGCCATTAGGATTCGCGACGTTGAAATCATCGCGTCGGCGCTGGTGCCGCCGCCGCCGCCGCGGTCGCCCGGCGCGGTGCGGTACGAGACCGTCACGGGCACGTGCTTTGCAAACGGCCTCTGGCCCGTGCCGACCCGTGCCGCGTGCGACGCCTACGGCGCGAGCGTTGGCTACACGCCGACCGTGCTTGCCAGGTGGCCCCAAGACGAGACCGGGCCGAGCTGTGTGCACGCGACAAACACTTTTGGCGAGGACTTGTCGTTTTGGACCGAGGGTGGGAGCAGCCTGGAGTTGCCAACGCTGCTCACGGTGGAAAGAAACAGTGTTGAGTACGACGTGACGTACCTCACCGTGTGCCAGACGACGCGACCCGAGTCGCACAACATCGAAGTGTACACCGCCAACGCCGTCTCGGCGTCGAGCCAGTGCATGGGTTCACTCTTTGAGTTTGAGACGCGGCACCTCGTCAGCGAGACGACGCTCGACGCGCAGACGCTGGAAGACACTGCCGCGTACGCGGCGAGCGCAACGGAGCGGGCGGAGGAGCTCTACACGCGGTATAGTGCCACCGCGTGCGCGCTGGACGACGTGGGCACATTGAAGGCCACGGACGAGACGTACAAGCTCTGCACGGTGCCTCGCCACCTCGACCACCAGACGCTGGTGCTCCACCTCGATGTGGATTTGCTGTCCGAGGGCGACCCCGCCGGCGTGACGCGCGTTTCGACGCTCGGCGACCAACTCTTCTCCTTGGACGAGGCGTCGCTGCTCGTCGCCGACCTCAACCGCGACGGTCTCAAGGATGTCATGGTCGGCAACCGCATTTTTCTCAACGATGCAACGTCCGACGGACCAAACCACTTTGGAGAGGCCATCAATGTGGTCATCGGCGACACCCTCGGGCGATTGCACGACGGTGCGATGAAAAAGGTCAAAGTGGTCCACCTTCAGGGCCAGGACGACCCCAACGCAAACACCACGCGCGGTGCCGATCTGGTCTTCCTCGACGGCGAGGGTGCCGCGTTTGTCATGCTCTCGTACACCGACTACGGACCCGAGAAAGTTGGCAACGTCCACCAGCAGACGACAGATCCACAATTCTACGCACCGCAGCGCATTGGGATGCCCGAAGACGTCGGTTTGGTCGACGTTGTCGCGCTGGCGCTCAATCCAACCGTCGCGCTGGTGCAAACAGATGCGCTGCGCGAGCGCCTCGCATTCTGCCTCATCTCCATCACGCGACCGCTCAAGTGCCTCGTCTACCATAGCCGCGGGCTGCAGTGGCGCTACGGCCTGACCGATGACACGGCCGACGAGGTCTTGTACCCGGTCGGGACCACGGTCTACGACGACATTGTCGAGCTCGGCATCGTCAACTTC
>Ga0163110_10001188_pt1 | contig 13167 bp, 16 predicted proteins | sample CRUFie1St17metaG_FD_108703 | JGI IMG/M metagenome (GOLD analysis project Ga0163110, IMG submission 108703) | Marine microbial communities from the Costa Rica Dome - CRUD Field 142mm St17 metaG | ecosystem: Environmental > Aquatic > Marine > Oceanic > Photic zone | place: Costa Rica: the Eastern...
CATTCTTTTGATAGTGTTGTAGAATCTGTTCTCATGTAAGATATTAGGCCGACAACATTATCGCCGCCTAATTGCATGCCTTGATACAATCTTTGAGCAATACTTGATGTTTGTCTGACAGAAAACCCTAGTGATGAGTATGCTGTTTGTTGAAGAGACGCTGTTGTAAAAGGGGCCTTCGGCTTCATCTTTCTATCTGATGTCTTTGAACTTTTCACCACTATCTCTTTTGATTTAGAGATAGCATTTTTAAGATCACCAGCATCTTTTTCATTTTTTATATTAGTAATATTTTTTTTCTTAATTTTCTCACCGTCAATAGCCACAAGTTCTATGTCTATACAATTATTACCTTTGCACGCATTTATACTCAGATTCCAATATTCAATTGGGTCGAAGTTGTCTATTTCTTTTTCTCGCTCTACAATTAGTCTTAGTGCTGGGCTTTGAACTCGTCCACCTCTAGCAAGTCTACTGACTTTTTTCCATAAGAATTCTGAAATATCATAACCCATTAGGTAATCAAGCGTTCGTCTTGCTACATATGCATTCCATAAATCATTAGATATCTCCCTCGGATTATTTATGGCATCTATTACTGCACTCTCGGTAATTTCATTAAATGCGACCCTAAACGTATTCTTTCCTTTAAGAAGTTTTGCTTTTTCCAAAATCTCAAATATATGTTTTGAAATAGCCTCTCCTTCACGGTCTGGGTCAGTCGCAAAATAGACATTTTCTGCTTCCTTCGACGCCTCTTTTATCTCATTCATAACATCTTTTTTATCTTTAGAGATCTTCCAGACAGGAGAATAATTATTTTCGACATCTATCCCTTTTCTGGAGCTTGCCATTAGATCTCTCACATGACCGACAGATGCAAGAACTTTAAAATCTTTACCAAGGAATTTCTCGATAGATTTAACTTTAGTGGGCGACTCTACAATCAGCAAATTTTTCATAGTACATTATTATTTATGTGTATTTTTTTACTTTATACTATTAAAATGATTACCATTACAATATTTTTTTGATTTTTTTGATTATGGCTTTATTAGAAATACTACATTATCCTGACCCTAGGCTTAGACAAATTGCTGATAAAATAACAGTTTTTGATGATGATTTGAGAAAATTGGGGGACCAGATGCTAGAGACAATGTATCAGTCTAAAGGTATAGGGCTGGCTGCTATTCAGGTCAATATTAAGAAAAGATTAATTGTCATAGATGTCAGTGAAACACGTGATAAACCTCTGATTTTGATTAATCCAGATATTATAAAGAAAACAGATAAAATTCAGTCTGAAGAAGGCTGTTTATCTGTGCCTGGTTTCTATGAGCAAGTTGAGCGTTATAATTATATTAAGTACGAGGCTAGTGACATAGATGGTAAGTTGTATACTAATGAAGCAGAGGGGTTGCTTGCCATTTGCATTCAACATGAAATTGATCATTTAAATGGAAAGCTATTTGTTGATTATATATCTGAACTTAAACGAGAACGCATAGCAAAAAAAATAGAAAAACTTAAATCACAAGGTAAAACAGTTAAACGTGACAAAGTTCCTTACTCAATATAGGAAGATAACTTTAGGCTAGTCTATTGAAAATAATTTATTTTGGAAGTCCTGAGTACTCAAAAATTGTACTGCAATCTCTTGTAGATAGTTCAAATGAGGTTGTTTCTGTCGTTACTCAAGATATAAAATCAACTAAAAGAAATAAAAATAAAAAAACTCCTGTTGGAGTATTTAGCGAGAGTATCTCCATCGAAACACATTATCCTAAGATACTTAATGATGATGCCTGGATTAAAAGAATCGAAGATTACAAACCAGATTTGGCAATTATTTTCTCGTATGGAAAAATTCTACCAGATGTTCTCTTAGAAATACCTTCATATGGTGCCCTGAACATACACTGCTCTGAATTGCCAAAATGGAGAGGAGCCTCCCCTATTCAAAGAGCTATTTTAAATGGTGATACTAACATCGGCCTAACTTTTTTTATGATGGACAGTAAGATTGACACTGGAAAAATTGTAGAAATGAAAAAGATTGATATAGAAGATTCAGATAATTGTATAACCTTACAAGAGAAATTAGCTAATCTTGCAGCACACGAAGTATTAAATGTAGTAGATAGTATTGAAAATGGTTGTCATACAAGGGATCAGGGTACTACAAATATAAGTTATGCAAAAAAGATAAAAAAAGATGAAGGAAAAATCAAATGGACAGATAATTGTCTTGAAATATCACGAAAAGTTCGAGCATTCATTGAATGGCCAGTTGTTGAGGCAGTTCTATTTGATCAAATTATAAAAATATATGATGTAGATTTTGAAATTACAAATGATAATTATCAACCTGGGCAGGTAATATCTCTAGATTCTGAGTATTTATCTATCCGAGCAGGTGATGGTGTTATTAAAATAAAAAAACTGCAATTACCAGGCTCTAAACTGATATCTGCAAGGGACCTTAATAACTCAAATTCAGTATTTAGTATGAAACTCAAGAATTTTTAAATAAAATAAATCGTTTAAAGTCTTATAATTTCTTAAGATTGGTGTAGAATGAATTCAACAATTTAACGCAAGACAGATAATGAAGAAAATTATAGTTTTTGGTGGCGGTCAAGTAGGTTCATCCGTTGCAAAAATTTTATCTGATGACGGAAATGACATCACTCTTGTAGATATAGACAAGTCGGTTCTTGATAATTTAAAAGAGAAAATTGACATTAAAACAATCCAGGGTCTTGCAGCTCATCCAAGTATTCAAAAACTAGCTGACGCAGAAAATTCTGATATGGTAATTGCTGTTACGGGAAATGATGAGGTAAATATGGCAGCATGTCATATAGCTAAAAATATTTTTAATGTCCCTAAACGTATCGCAAGGTTAAGAGCAAATGAATACTTAAGTGATGACGATGGGTTTGACAAAACTTATTTTTCTATCAATGACGTAATTAGCCCTAATCTACTAGTCACGGATTACGTTAAAAATATAATTGATCATCCAGGAGCATTTCAAGCTTTCAAATTTGCTTCAGGACGAGTACATGTTATAGCAGCTACAGTTCTATCAAATGGCCCACTTGCAAGAAAAAGACTATCTGAATTTAAAGATCATTTACCAAACGTAGATGTAAAAGTCGTTGCTATTTTTCGTGAAAAAAAATATCTAATACCAGATGGTGATACATTTATTATGCCTGGTGATGATGTCTTGTTTATTGCAACAGAGGAGAACATGCGTTTTATGAGTGAATTAAGAAAGGTTGCTGATAAGCCACATAATGTTATGGTTGCTGGTGGAGGTCGTGTTGGATCTACGTTGGCAAGAAAGTTGGAGGGTACTTATAGTTTAAAAGTAATAGAAAAAAATAAAAGCGTTGCAAAGAATATTTCTGAAAACTTGTCAGATACAGTTGTATTGCATAACGATATTGCTGATGAAACTATGCTTAAGAATGAGAATATTAATGAGGTCGACTACTTTTGTGCTGTTACAAGTGATGATCAAGCAAATATATTATCCGCTAAGCTGGCTAAGGATATGGGTGCTGGGAAAACAATTGCGATCGTGAATAAGTCCTCATATAGAAATCTAGTCTCTAAAGAAATAGATGTTGTAGTATCGCCGGAAGATGTAACCATAGGTTCTTTATTAGCTTCTGTGAGAACAAGTGATATTGTAAGTGTAAATAGGATTGGTGAAATTAATGGTGAAGTCATGGAAATTATTGCACATGGGGATAAGAAGACATCCAAGATTGTTGGTAAAAAAGTATCAGACCTTAAACTCCCTAAATCTATCATCATAGGAGCACTAGTCCGAAATGATAATGTCATTTTAGCGAATGAGGACGTAGAGATAAATGCAGAAGATCATGTAATCATTTTTGCATTTGATAAAAAGGAGCTCCCACTTATAGAAAAACTTTTTCAAGTTAGCGTCGGGTTTTTTTGACCTATGAATTACCCTCTAATAAAAAAAACTATCGGCATGATGCTTTTGACATTTGCCCTGATACTCATTATACCAATGACTGTATCTCTAGCCTACTCGGATGAAAATATCTTATCTTTTGTTTATTCATTTCTAATAATTCTTTTTTTTGGTTCAGTTATGTATTTTCCCAATCTTAATGATACCGATATTTCTGAAATTAAGACAAAAGAGGGATTTTTAATTGTAGTCATGTTTTGGGTATCCTTGAGTTTCTTTGGATCATTTCCATTCATTTTTGATAAAGATTTATCAATGTCTTTATCTAACGCGTTTTTTGAATCAGTATCTGGCTGGACAACGACAGGCGCAACTGTAATTGTCTCGTTAGATAACTTGTCTCCCTCAATCCTCATTTATCGGCAGCTACTCCAGTGGTTCGGTGGAATGGGAATAGTTGTCTTAGCTTTAGCAATTTTACCTATGCTTGGTGTTGGTGGGATGCAACTATATAAAGCGGAGTCAACAGGTCCAATTAAAGATAACAAGATATCTCCTCGAATTGCAGAAACTGCTCAAAATTTATGGAGAGTTTATCTAGGCTTAACCATCATATGTGCCTTATTATACTATCTGGCAGGTATGACTATGTTTGATGCTGTGGCACATAGCTTCTCTACAATTGCCATAGGTGGATTTTCTACACATAGCGCTAGTATTGCTTATTTTCAAAATATATACATAGAAGTGGTATGTATGATATTTATGATACTTTCAGCCTTGAATTTCATCTTGCATTTTCTTTCACTTAAAAATAAGAGTCTGAGAGTGTATTTGGAGGACTCAGAATCAAAATTATATTTTGCCATTATACTCGGATCAATTTTCTTACTATCATTTTATTCATATTTTACTTCTTCACAGAATATATCTATAAGTGACTTAATTTTCCAAACAATATCCTTTATAACGACGTCAGGCTTTGTTTCCACATCGTATAGCGAGTGGCCTTTTTTTATTATAAGTATACTCGTCTTTTTGAGCTTCATAGGCGCTTGTGCTGGTTCTACAGGTGGGGGGATTAAAGTTATAAGAATTCTATTCATACTTAAACAACTTAAAAGAGGGTTATTGAAAATAATACACCCATCTGCAGAAGTTCCAGTCAAAATAAATAATCAAGTCGTTACAGATGATGTATCCAGTAATCTTTCACTATTTTTTATATTTTATTTAATATCATATATCGTATTATCATTAATTCTTATGTTTTCTGGACTTGATGCAACTTCAGCATTTTCATCTACTGCAGCTTGTTTGAATAATCTTGGCCCAGGCGCAGGGACAGTAATCGAAAATTATAATTCACTATCTATTTTTTCAAAAAGTGTTTTATCATTTGCTATGCTATTAGGTAGGCTCGAAATTTATACATTACTTATAATTTTTACACCATACTTTTGGAAATATTAAAAATATTTTTATGATTAAAGAAAAGCCATTTTGCTCTGAAAAAAATCCATTAGGCTACTTGCCCCAAGAAGCAGAGAAATTTAGTTACGATTTTATCTATCCACAGTATTGGTTAACATGGATTGCAATATTCTTCTCTCTTTTTATTGGATTTATGCCAAATTCATTTAGAGTTCTACTTGGAAAGGGTCTTGGAATGCTTATTTATCATACAAATAAAAAACGTCGCAACATTGTCCTTGTAAATCTTTCTATGTGTTTCAAAGATCAACATTCAAATGAGAGAATAATTCTTGCGAAAAAATATTTTTGTAATTTAGGAAGATCATTTATAGATATGTCCGCGCTTTGGTGGAGAAGTAGTGCATCGTTACGAAATTTATGTGAAATTAAAAATACGACTGTTCTAGATAATGCTCTCAAAAAAGGCAAAGGTGTAATACTCCTAACTATTCATACAACCTCTCTTGATTTTGGAGGACGATCTATTTCAGAGTATCCGGTAATTAGTATGTATAAACCCTTTAGAAATAAATTAATTAATTGGTTAATTGGGAGATCTAGATGCAAATCTGATGATAATGCAGTTATATTCTCTAGGAATAACTTTCCTTATAAGTCGGTAATACAAAATCTTAAAAAACCAAATATATTTTACTATATTGGCGATGAAGATCTTGATACAAAAGAATCCAATTTTGCTGACTTCTTTGATGAGAGAAAGTCAACTATAGTATCAATAAGAAAAATGGTTGAATTAACTAATTGCTCTGTGATCCCTTGTGTGAATATATATAGCTCTGAATCAGATAAATACATAACTTACCTTGGGGATGAGTTGATTAATTTTCCAACAAAATCAATACACGATGATGCGAGGACTCTGAATGCCTGTTTTGAAAATATGATACTCAAAAATAAAAGTGAATATATGTGGAGTTTGAGAATATTTCAAACTAGAGAGCCAGGCAAAGATTATCCCTATTGAAAAAAGTAATTCTCATCCTAATATGTTTTTTTGCTTCAATATATGGCTTAATATACAGTGTGAATCTTTTCAATGACATAGAACCTTTTGAAGAATTCTACCTAGATACAGGCGATGGTCATTCTTTATATGTGGAGTTATCTGGTAAATCTGACGGTCTACCAGTATTATTCTTGCATGGTGGTCCTGGCGCCGGATCGAACCCAATTTATAGAAGATATTTTGACCCTTCTATATATAAAATAATAATATTTGATCAGAGAGGCTCTGGTAAATCAAAACCTTTTGCATCTTGTGAGAACAATACATCTCAAAAACTCATCAATGATATTAAAGTGTTATTAGACCATCTCGCAGTCAAGAAGACGATAATTTATGGAGGATCATGGGGGTCCACACTTGCTCTTCTATATTCACAGGCGTATCCAGAGACTGTACATTCGCTTGTCCTTCGGGGTATATTTTTATGTAGATCTAATGATATCAAATGGTTCTATCAATCTGGAGCGCATGAAATTTTTCCAGATTATTGGAAAAAATTCTTAGATGGTCTAGAAGATAATGAAAAAGAAGATATTCTGGAGTCTTTCCACAAAAAAATACATTCTAATGATAAAAATCTATCACAAAAATATTGTAATCAATGGGATGAGTGGGAAGGTAATTGTTCATCATTACTTCCCTCAAAGGAAGTTGTGGACCAGTTCAATAAATGTGCAATCTCTTTGGCAAAAATTGAATCACATTTTTTTATAAATAATTGTTTTATTAAAGAAAATCAAATTCTGGAGAATATCAATTTAATTAAAAATATAAAATGTTACATTGTGCATGGGAGATATGATGTCGTTTGTCCGATTAATCAAGCGTTCGCCCTTCATAACTCTTATGAAAATTCTGAAATGTTTGTTATTCAAGATGCAGGCCACTCTTTACTTGAGCCGGGTATCACAGAGAAAATTATTAAAATATTCAAAAATCCAAATGATTTAAATGGCTAGAATTATTATATTAACTTTTTTGATCACTTCGTGTGACATTATTAGCCACGAACCAAATTACCAAAGAGAGTCTAATATTAGCGAACAGATACTGGATTTACAGTTTGACTCTGATATAGATGAAATTAAATTAAAATCAGGAAAATCGTTTAAGATCTTATCAAACACAAAAGATAGTAAAAAATCTATTCTTCTATTACACGGGAGGGGGTTATACCCGAATGAACCACAAGTAATGAATCCATTAAAGGATGGACTTCAAGAGAGATATAATATTTTCTCAATACAATTGCCAGTATTAGATAAAAATTCTACGTATTATGACTATCAAAGAATCTTTAAATATTCTGATGCTAGAATACTCGCAATCATTGATAAAATTTCATCAAATCATCAAGACCTAAACATAATTGCGCATAGTTGTGGAGCTCACATGCTCATGTCGTATCTAAAAAGCAACGGTATAAAAAATATAAAAACAATTACGTTAATAGGCGCTGGGGCAGTGGACAAAAATCAAATAGCTGATGAATACTTAGACTACCGTTTATTTCGTATACCCATATTAAATATATACGGCCAAGATGACCATGGCTCAGTAAAAAAGCACGCAGAATACTTTCAAGGTTTAGGTAACAATTTACTTACAAATTTTGAAATTAGAGGTGCGGATCATTACTATACAGATAGAGATGAATCACTAGTATCTCATGTAAAAAAATGGCTTATATCTCACTAATATGTTACAAATAGCATATGAAAAATCGTGAAGCAGAAGTAAAAAGAGACACAAAAGAGACGCAAATAATAGCCACAGTAGATTTAGATGGTAGTGGAAGCGCTGATCTTAAAGCAGATTTACCATTTCTAGAACATATGCTTGAGCAAGTAGCAAGACATGGGATGATGGACCTGAAGATTCATGCAAAAGGTGATTTAGAAATTGATGCACATCACACCGTAGAAGATGTTGGTATTGTATTAGGTCAAGTCATAGATAAAGCACTGGGTGATAAACTTGGAATCAATAGATTTGGTTCATCATATGTTCCTTTAGACGAGTCTTTATCAAGAGTAGTTTTAGATTTTTCTGGTCGACCTGGTTTACAATATAACGTATCGTATCCTCGCTCGAGGGTGGGTGATTTTGACATCGACTTGATTCAAGAATTTTTCCATGGTTTTGTCAATCATGCAAAAGCTACAGTTCATATTGACAACCTAAGAGGCGGTAATTCTCATCATATTGCAGAGACCATTTTTAAAGCATTTGGAAAAGCTCTTAAGGTTGCCGTGGAACTTGATCCAAGGAATTTAAATAAGATTCCTTCAACTAAAGAAAAACTTTAATGTCACAAGTTTGTATTATCGACTATGGTATGGGTAATATTCATAGTGTAGCAAAAGCACTAAATAAGGTCTCGTCAAGAAATGATAAGATTAAAATTGTTAACAGTCTAAAAGAAATTGATTCAAGTGATAAAATAGTATTTCCAGGTCAAGGTGCAGCACAATCATGTATAAGCAATTTAAATAATAATTTTGATATTGAGGCACTTAAAACCATTATTATGCAGAAACCTTTTCTGGGTATCTGTATGGGGTTACAGGTGTTAATGACATATAGTGACGAAGACAATACCAAATGTCTGGATATTTTCACTGGTAGCGTGAACCGTATATCGTCATCTAATGAAGAAAGAATTAAATTACCACACATGGGTTGGAGTAAAGTTAATTATGTTAGAGAAAACCCAATATGGAATTCTATACAAAATAACTCATATTTCTATTTTGTGCACAGTTACTATGTTTCTACAGAAAATTCTGATGTTATAATGTCTTATACAGATTATGGATCAAGATTTGTCTCTAGTTTGCAGAAAGATAATATTATCGCAGTTCAATTTCATCCAGAGAAAAGTTCAAATGATGGCTTAAAATTTCTTAGAAATTTTATTGATTGGAGGATATGAGTGAAACTACTGCCAGCCATAGATATTATAGACGGTAAATGTGTTAGACTCTCAGGCGGTGATTATAATCAAGTCACCACATATTCTGATGATCCAACATCAGTCGCGTCGGATTGGTATGCTAAAGGATTAAGAAATTTACACATTGTCGATTTAGATGGAGCGAAAACTGGCAAGCTTGTAAATATCTCTACAATATCTAAGATAAGAGAAAGATTTCCCGATTTTTATATTCAGGTTGGTGGAGGCATAAGAGACATCTCTTCAATTCAGAAATATCAGAATATTGGAATAGATAAAGTCATTATAGGAACAATAGCCTTATCGTCTTCAAATTTTTTAGCTTCAATTCCTGAAGATTTAAGAAGAATGGTAATCGTTGATATTGCTATCAAGAATGACAACCTTACCACTAATGGCTGGATTGAAAACTCTGATTATAGGATGGAAGACTTTTTTAAGAATCTCATGGAAAACCAAATACAAGAAATTGTTGTTACCGATGTAAGTAAAGACGGCATGCTAAACGGAGTGAACAAAGAGCTATTATTGAATGTATCGTCTAAGATATCCATACCTATAATTGCATCTGGTGGGGTTTCTTCCATTGATGATATTAAACTTATACAATCCATAGCTTCTAATGGTATTAATGGATTAATAATTGGTAAAGCGCTATATGAGAATAGAGTAACTATTGACGATATTATAAATATGAGTAGTAATTAATGTCATATACAAAAAGAATTATCCCATGCTTAGATATTGATAATGGAAGAGTTGTCAAGGGTGTCAACTTCGTTGATATAAAAGATGCTGGTGATCCCATAGAAGTCGCAAAAAAATATGATTCTATGGGTGCAGATGAATTAGCATTTCTTGACATTACCGCTACACATCAAAGCAGAAAAACAATTATAGATACCGTGGAACGTGTTGCTAATGAGGTTTTTATACCATTGACAGTAGGTGGCGGAGTTTCAGAGTTTAGTGATATTATTACACTTCTTAATGCTGGGGCAGATAAAATCGCTATTAATAGCGCAGCCGTATTAAAACCAGACATAATTAATGAGGCTTCATCGAGAATTGGTAGTCAATGTATCGTTGCAGCTATCGATGCCAAAATGAGTGAAAAAAATAAATGGCATGTTTATACACATGGAGGGAGAAAGGCAACATCTTTAGATGCAGTTAAATGGGCTCAAGAATTAGAGCAGAGAGGTGCTGGAGAATTGCTAGTGACAAGCATGGATCGTGATGGTACTAAAGATGGTTTTGATAACAGCTTATTACGTGAGATTTCTGATAGTGTAACTATACCTGTTATTGCATCAGGAGGGGCAGGTACGCTAGATCATTTCGTAGAAGCAGTCGTAGATGGAAGGGCAGATGCTATACTTGCTGCTAGTATCTTCCACTTTAATGATTTCACCATTGGAGAAGCAAAGGAATACTTAGAAAAGCATGGAGTATTGGTACGACGCATAATCTGAATTGTGCTACCCTAATTATATGAACACTCGATCAAAAGCAGAGATTCTAGAAAAGTTAAGCGCTATCATAAGCAAAAGAAAGATGGAGATGCCTGAGGACTCATATGTATCATCACTCTTTGCTGAGGGAAATAGTAAGATTAATTCCAAAATTATAGAAGAGGCGGCAGAGTTTATAGAGGCTATAAATTCTGGGAAAAGAGAGGATATAATCCATGAGGCAGCTGATTTATGGTTCCATACACTTGTATCAATGTCTTTGAATGATATGGATGCTAGTGATATCCTTATGGAACTAGAGAAGCGTTTTGGAGTATCAGGAATAGAAGAGAAAGCATCTAGAAAAAAATGAGGTAAATTATGTTAAGCGGAATTTCACCATGGTCTATATTATTAATTTTAATAATAGTTATAGTTCTTTTTGGAACTAAAAAATTGAGAAATGTTGGTGCAGACCTTGGATCAGCAATAAAAAGTTTTAAGAAGTCGTCTAGAGATGAAAAATCTGACGATAAAGTTGTATCAGAAAGATCATCCAAAGAAGATAAATAACAACAATGTTTGATATCGGCTTTTGGGAACTTTTCCTAATATTTTTATTACTGTTATTCGTGGTTGGTCCTGACAAGCTGCCTGTAGTCGCTGGTTTCTTAGGTAAGTGGTTTGGGAAACTTCAAAGATATTTTTTTGAGCTTAAAGATTCCATACAACAAGAGAGTGACGATGCGACTGGTGAGATTAATAAAATTGTTAATGATCAAAAGTCACAAATCAAAAATTTAGAAAAAGAGATTAAAAAAGCACAAGACGAGGAGTGAGTTATGTCCAAAAATATAGATACTGACAACTCATTCAAATCATTAGTACCTCACTTTCAAGAGTTAAAAACAAGACTTACTAAGTCACTTATATTTATATTAGTTGTTTTCTTATTCTTATTTCCGTTTTCAGATCTTATATATAATCAACTCGCGGATCCACTTATAAGAAATTTGCCACAAAATAGCTCGATGATTGCAATTGATGTTGCCTCACCGTTTTTCATTCCATTTAAACTCGTTATGATTTTGTCAGTGTTTATATCTATTCCTTATCTTTTATACCATATCTGGATGTTTACAGCACCAGGATTGTACGATAAGGAGAAGAAGCTTGTATTACCAATACTGATTTCAAGTAGTTTGCTATTCTACTTGGGTGCTGCTTTCGCCTACTTTGTCGTATTTCCATTGTTATTTGCTTTTTTTATTAGTATAGCGCCAACAGGAATTGCTGTTATGACAGATATAGGCAGATATTTGGATTTTGTCATCACATTATTTTTTGCCTTTGGGTTCGCATTTGAAGTGCCAATTATCACAATTTTGTTAGTTATTACTAACGTTAGCACTACTCAAAGTCTATCCAAGAAAAGGCCATATGTGATAGTTGGGGCATTTGTTGTTGGAATGCTATTAACTCCACCTGATGTAGTTTCTCAAACACTATTAGCTATACCTATTTGGATTCTCTATGAATTAGGTATTTTATTCTCGAAGATTATAAGTAAAAATAGAAAAGTATCTAGTGAAGTCATATATGATGATATTAATTCTAATGAGGACAATGAGAGAAAAAAATGAATAGAACTCTGTGGTTCGTAAGACATGCTCAATCTGAGTATAATCAAAAAAAACTTTTTACTGGGTGGCACGATCCACCTTTAACAGAACATGGTATAAGTATGGCAGCTGAGTTGAAGAAAGAACTCGAGAAAGTAAATTTTTCTCACATATATTCGTCTCCATTAAAGCGCGCGCATCAAACAGCAAAAATATTAGTAGATGAAGATAGAATCATTGTTGATGATAGAATCAAGGAACGAAGTTATGGTGATTGGTCCGAAAAAAATAAGGATCAGGTTAAAGACGTTGAAGGTGAAGATGGCTATCGTGCAGCAAGGAGAGGATGGCATACCAGTCCACCAAATGGGGAAAGTTTGAAAGACGTAAGTGAGAGAGTGAAACCTTTTTTAGATGAATTACCAAATTCTGGGGATATTTTAATTGTTTCTCATGGAAATACAATTAGGGCGATATCAGTCTTATTCGGGATAAATACTACAGATTCCGTCTCATCATACGAAATCAAAGTCGGAACTATCTTAAAAATATAAAGCCAGCATCCGTGCTGGCTCTACGAAGGAGGTATATAAGTATATTATTATATAGTTATCAAGTTGTAAAGTCTTTCAACGAAATATCTTAATACATCATTACCCACAGGATTACCC
>Ga0163110_10001190_pt1 | contig 13165 bp, 16 predicted proteins | sample CRUFie1St17metaG_FD_108703 | JGI IMG/M metagenome (GOLD analysis project Ga0163110, IMG submission 108703) | Marine microbial communities from the Costa Rica Dome - CRUD Field 142mm St17 metaG | ecosystem: Environmental > Aquatic > Marine > Oceanic > Photic zone | place: Costa Rica: the Eastern...
TCTTTGTCCATTGGGCACTTAACGATAAACCATCGGCTGGATGATGGGAGCCGTATGACGGGAGACTGTCACGTACGGTTCTGAGAGGGCCTGAGGGTGAAACCCCCTCGGGCTACTCACCTTCATAAGGGAGAAAATCCGAGCGGCTACGTTTTAGATGGCCAAATTGACCTGCCTAGAAAAGAAGATCTGACATTTGAAGAGTCTCTGGAGATGGCTCAGAACGCACTTAAAGAGATAGAGCTATCTGGCGCATCAGGTTTTAGCTTTTCCGCCAATATTAGGTTTGGCGATCAACAACTTTTACATATAGGGGAATCCCGATGAGTACGACGGTTGTAAAGATTTTTGCAGTGCTAATTGGTTTTTTCTGGTTTGGAGATGTGGCGTTAGCAGCGGTTGAAGGGCTGCCTTGGGAAGACAGCGTAGACAAGCTGGTGAACTCCCTGACGGGGCCTGTAGGCAAGGGGATCACAGTGGTGGCGATCTGTTTTACAGGAGGCATGTTGGCATTCGGATCGGAACTTAGCGGCATAGCTAAGGCAGGGCTCTCAGTCGGTATGGCAGGCTCTCTGATCATGGGAGCGGTCCAGCTCGTGGATAAGATTTTTTCTGAGCAGGGCGCAATTTTTTGAAAAGGGTTTGAAGCATGGCTTACAGGAGAATTCCAATCCGGCAGTCGTTAAATCAGGCCAATTTGATCATGGGCTGTGAGCGCAGCCTGTTTATTGTGTCCTCTGTTTTTGCTGCGCTGCTGATATTTGTCGGCATGACCAAATTGACCATGGTTGTTGGCACGGTATTTTGGGTCGCCACCCTGTTTATCTTAAGAAAAATGGCTAAGGCCGATCCGCGAATGAGTCAGGTCTACCTGAAACATGTGTCTCAGCAGGACTATTATCCGGCTCGTTCTAGGTCGCATAGGAGGTGAAATGCTGCCACTTAAAGAATATCGGGACAAAGCCAAGGGCCTGCCTGATCTTTTAAACTTCGCCGCGGTGATTAGTGAGGGGAGATATCTCAATAAAGACGGCAGCCTCATGGCAGGCTTTTTTTATAAAGCGATCGACTCATCAGAGGCGACCGCAGATGAGATCAACAGTCAGGCAGCTCAGATCAACAATATATTTGCCCGTTTTGGCTCAGGTTGGACCATTCACGCTGATGTGATCCGCTCAGAAATGCCCCCTTACACTCTGGACAGAAATTCAGAGTTTTCTGATCCGGTATCACGATTGATTGAAGAAGAGAGAAAGGATTTTTTCACCTCGCAGGAGAGGCAATTTGAATCTCAGATAGCCTTGGTTTTGTCCTACCTGCCACCGATGGCGATAGAGAAAAAAGCCTTTGATTTTATTTTGTCAGGAAAAAAGAAGGGGGATGATAACACTCAAAATATCCTGCATGAATTTAATCAGATCGTCTCTGAGTTTGAGAGTTCTCTCAGTCTGATTGTTGATCTTAGACGAATGAAAACCCACACCATTCCTACAGAAGAAGGTGGGGCAGTCACTCGCGACGAGTTTTTAAGCTTTGCCAATTACTGCATCACCGGAAATTCGGTTCCCATTAACCTTCCCCCGGTGCCGGTATATCTTGACGTGGTGATCGGCAATAAAGAGCTGTGGAATGGGTTTACTCCAAAAATAGGAGACAAGTATCTTTCTGTGATCAGCATCGATGGTCTTCCCCTGGAGTCCTCGCCAGCCATGCTCAGGGTGCTGGATCAGCTGCCATTTGAATATAGGTGGAGCAACCGTTTTATTTGTCTCGATAAGCATGAAGCTTTAAAGGAGCTGTCAAGCTATCGGGACAAATGGAAACAGAAGATCCGGGGGATGCGCGATGTGGTGATGAGTAACCCCAATCCCAAGATCAATCAGCATGCTGTAGAGATGACTCAGGACGCCAATAATGCCATTCAGGAGCTTGAGTCAGGGCTTGTCGGCTATGGGTTTTACACCTCGGTTGTCTGCATCATGCACGAGGACAAGAGCTATCTGGAAAAAGTCTCGGTCAAGGTCAGGTCGGCTATTCAGAGGGTGGGCTTTGAATGCCGGATCGAGACGGTCAACACTCTGGAAGCTTGGCTTGGCAGCCTTCCGGGGCACAGAGAGCAGAATGTCAGAAGGCCGCCAGTCAACACGTTTAATCTGGCTCATCTGATGCCCGGTACCAGCATCTGGCCCGGTCGACAGACCAATCCATGCCCGTATTTTCCCGCCGAATCGCCGCCGCTGATGCTGACGGTTACAGACGGCTTTACCCCCTTTCGGTTCAATCTGCACGTCGGAGATCTTGGTCACACGCTGGTGGTGGGCCATTCCGGGTCGGGTAAGACCACCCTGTTTGCAACCATAATAGCCCAGTTTCTTCGTTATCCGGGGGCTCAGGTCTTTTCCTTTGATGCCAAATACGGTCTTTATGCAATCAATCAGGGCTGTGGTGGGGTGCATTATGATCTGAGCCCGGAAAACTGTGGTCTTAAGCTGAGCCCACTGGCGGGAATTGATGATGATGGTGAGCTGGCTTGGGCCGAGTCTTGGATAGAATCGCTTCTAAGGCTTCAGGGGATAAACATCACGCCAAAGCAGGGTAATGAAATCAGGCGGGCGTTCAGGGTCATGCGGAATACTAATGGCGACAAATCGCTGGCCAGCTTTATGTGGACCGTGCAGAACGATGAGATTAAATCAGCCATCGAGTACTACACTGGTGCAGGCCCTATGGGAGCTGTTTTAGATCATTCTCAGGATGATCTAAGCCTTTCCCGCTTTGTCACCTTTGAAATCGCAAAGTTGATGGAAAGAGGTAGTAAGGACGCGCTGCCAGTCCTTCAATACCTTTTTCACCGGATCGAAGGCCGTCTTGACGGATCTCCTACCATCATCTTAATTGATGAAGCTTGGGCAGCATTGCAAGACGAAAGTTTCAGGAAAAAGATCGGCAATTGGCTTAGGGTACTGAGAAAGGCCAATGTCTCGGTGATTCTTGGAACTCAGGGAGTTGCTGAAATTGCTGAAAGTCCTATCTATAACGTCATCAAAGAAAATACGTCCGTAAAAATATTTTTGCCTAATAGCAAGGCTTTGTCTGAAGGGACAAGGGATCTTTATCAAAAGATGGGGCTCAATAGCAGGCAAATTGAGATCCTGTCTAACGCCATTGGCAAAAAACATTACTACTACACCTCATCGGAAGGATGTCGCTTATTCGAGCTGGGCCTTGGGCCACTTGCTCTAAGTTTTGCGGGATCAGCGGGGGAGCAAACCAAAAAAAGAATAGATGAGTTGAAGAAAAACTATTCTGACAAGTGGATTTTTCAATGGATGAAAGAAAAGGGGGTACCGTATGAAATCAAGGATTAACTTAGCTGTTTTAATCATGTTGATCAGCAATACAGCTTTTGGTGGAAGCGTAGCTGGAACGGGGGGAAGCCTTGAAGTAACCCAGCTGATTCAGGTTGCTCAGGACGTTGACAACACCATCAGGGAAATCAACCGGATTCAGAGACTGATCAGACAGGCTGAGAGCCGCTATAGAAACTTAGAAAGAAACACTAAGGGATGGAAGTCGATGAACTGGAGCAATAGTGTTGATCAGCTAAACAGGCTTCGGGGTCTGATTCGACAGGGAACCGGATTGGTTTACACCGCCCAGAGTATAGACGGATTATTTGAAAAAAAATTCAAGGGTTATAAAGCTTACCGCGAAGAAAAGAGCACTCCGAAAGCCTACTCAGATCAGTACCGCTCTTGGTCGGAAACCAACCGGGAGACGATTAAATCATCTATGAAAGAGGCAAATCTACAGGCCGACCAATTTGAGACGGAGGAAGAAACTCTTAAAACTCTCGAAGAAATGGGTAAATCCTCTGATGGCCGGATGAAGGCTCTACAGGTATCCCATAAATTGGCTTTAGAAGAGATCAGACAACTTCAGAAAGTCCGTTCACTGATGATGTCCCAGATGAAGATGCAGGCATCTTATATGGCATCGGAAAATGACAAAAAATCTCTTCATAAAGCTAATAGTGAGAAGTTTTTTAAATATACCAAGAAAATCGATACCACTGATGGAAACCGCTATTAGGGGATTTTACTGATGAATTCCAGAAAAAAGCAGATTTTTTGGATAGCCCTAATAACGATGTTGTTTATTTTCTGCGGTGAAGATGTTGCAGAAGCAGCAGGAGAAGCATCGAATAACCGGCTTGATGGGCTTCTGGAGAGGTTCAGAGCAGTAGCTTCATCATGGGAAGCGGTCATGAAGCGTCATGCCCTATCTATCTTTTGGACGCTGGCAACTCTGGAATTTGCTTGGTCGGGAGTGATCCTGCTGCTCAAAAGAGCTGATTTAACCGAAGTGTCTGCTGAAATCATGAAAAGAACCATCTATATCGGTTTTTTCCTTACCCTACTAACCAATGCTGGTGAATGGTCTGAAAAGCTTATCAGATCCTTTCGGATAATAGCTGATGAAGCCAACACCCATGTTGGGGGAACTGGTGGCATCAGCCCGTCGAGGATATTTGATATAGGCGTAGATATCGGTGCCAGAATAGCTGAAACCTCATCGATTTTTAGCCCCGGTGAGTCGCTGGGGATGGTGATCTGTGGACTGCTGGTTTTGGTTTCATTTATCCTTATTGCTGCTTTTTTAGTGGTGGCCATCGTCGAAATGTGGATTGTTACCAGCGCGGGGATCATCCTGCTCGGCTTTGGATCTTTTCAGTTTACCCGTGATTATGCTGTAAAATACCTGACTTTTTTAGTCTCTATTGGTCTGAAACTTATGATTCTTCAGCTCCTTATCGGAATTGGAGAAAATATCATCGGCGAATGGATCTCCGAGTTTGAAAATACCAGTACCGATGTATTCGTTTTGATCGGAGCGAGCCTCACCCTTTTGATTATGACCAAGACCGTACCAGAGCTTCTGCAAAATCTGATCAACGGAGCTAACTTCAACACCAATTCTGGACTGGTAACTGCCGGAGCGGCGGCTGCGGGAGCTGCTGCCGGGGTTATGGCAGGTGCCGGAGGTGGGGCCATGGCAGTCAGGGAGGCGCAAAAGCTTGCAGGAGCCCAAGGTGCCAGCGGTATGGGGGGAATCCTAAAAGGCATGGCATCTAACCTTTCCGGTCATGCTGCTAAAGACGTGTCAGCTCAGATGTCGGGGGTTCCCGGCTCTAAGTCAGGAAGTATGGGAGGCAGAATGGCAGCCAGAATGAGGGAGGAACGGCTGGCCATGGGAGACAACGGTTCTGCTGAAAACAGTATTTCTCCGGGAACAGGACAATCAAACATCATGATCGCCAACCTTTTTGGACAGGGAGCTGATTTTGCCTCCCGTTTGGGAGCCGGGGCAGCGGAAAAAGGTTTGCTGGAAGGAAGTGGCAATACTCCCGGTCTGCCACCGGGGCCAATACAGGGAGAGGGGTTTAGCATGAGTGATCCAGATACTTACATCTCACCACTAAACGACTATGGGAAAGGAGGTGATGATGAGCAGCGATAGCGCAGAAGCATCAACCGAAAAGGTGGCCTATAACCCGTATGTAGCAGCGAGAAGGGAGTGGAATGAAAGGTACGGTGACCATATAAAGTCGGCTCACAATTGGAAAATGGCTACCTTTGCCATAGCTACAGTTGCCGCTATTGCCGTGTCGGGTTTGGTGTTTATAGGAGCCAAATCGAAGTTTTTGCCTTACGTGATCGAGGTCGATGGAGAAGGCCGGATCAAAAGTTCAGGGGTTCCGGAGCAGGGATTTATTTCAGAAAAAATTATCCGGGCTCAGCTGGCAGACTGGATCTCTAACCAGCGGGGAGTGACTTCGGATCGCATCGTACAGGACAAAAATATCAAAAAAGTCTATGCCTTACTGGCAAAAGGCCACCCGGCAACTCAGGCCGTTAGTCAGTACTACACCGATGGCGGATCACCGTTTGAGCGGATGAAATCAGAAACGGTTTCGGTCACCATCGAAACCCTTCTGCCGCAGTCAAAAGAGTCATGGCATGCGGAGTGGACTGAAGAGGTGCGAAACCTGATGGGAGTGGTCACATCTTATCACCGGATGAAAGGGATTTTAACCCTGCAAATGGCTGGAGCTGATCCGGTAAAAAACCCTCTTGGAATTTTTATTAAGCATTTTAGCTGGCAAAAACGTCTTGGAAGTAAGTGAGGATCGACATGAAGATGAAGCGAATTGTTTTAGTATCAGCCTTTCTAATATCAGAATTGGGATTCTCAGGAGTTCCTGACATTGTTAACAGCGCTGCATTGACTGGTAAAGATCCGGTGCTTAATAAAAAGGAATGGCATGCAGCTAAGCTAGCTCATTCGTGGATTAATGCTAAATCAAAGCCCTTTATCAAGGAGGAAGGCAAAATTCTTTATACCTTTGGCGTTACCCTGCCATCGGTGATCTGTGCTCCTCTTAAAGTTTGTGATATCGAAATGGAGCCCGGTGAAAAAATCAAAAATGTCATGTTGGGAGATACAGCTCGCTGGCAGGTAAAACCGGCTGTCAGTGGCTCAGAGCAGGGTTTGATCTCGCATATCGTCGTAAAGCCTTTTGAGGTTGGACTTGTCACGACGATGATGGTGACGACAGACAGGCGAACCTATCACTTCAAGCTTTTGTCGCGTAAGTCCAACTATATGCCAAGAGTTGCCTTTATATACCCGGAAAAAGTAAACAGGCAGTGGGATATCTTTTATGCAAACTACGAGAAAAGCCAGCATAGAAAGATTATTCCCGCAACTGGAGAAAAACTGGATGATCTTTTCTTCGACTATGAAATTTCAGGCGACAGCCCGCCATGGAAACCTGTAAGAGTTTACAATAACGGAGTAAAAACCATCATTCAGATGCCAAAAGCTATGGCCCAGACCGAGGCTCCGGCTCTTTTGGTTGTGGGTGCTGATGGGCAGGGGCAGATCGTTAACTACCGGCTGAAAGGAGACCGTTACATTGTGGATCAGATTTTTGAAGAAGCCATGTTGATTTCAGGGGTGGGAAGAAGGCAGATGAAAGTCGAAATCGAGCTTAATTCTGAGAAATTTTTCAAGCGGCCTCAGCTAAATGAAGGAGCGAGAACTGATGAAATCGTTAGTAACTAAAATTATCTTCAGTATGCTATTTTCCTCCTGCCTGAGCAGAGGAGGGTACTTCGATAAAACAGAGCCTCTTTTGGAAAAAGAAGATCCTCAAACCGTTGTCTCGGATGCAGGAAAACTTCTTCAGGAAAATTTTCCTCCGGCTAAAAGTAAGCTCCATATTCAGGTCGACCCTAAAAAACATAAGCTTGGTACCCTGCTGGAGAGTGAGCTGCGCCGCCTTGGTTATGCTATCGACACCTCTGAGAAGGGTCAGGGCATTAAAATAGCCTATCTTTTCGACAAGGTTGATCAGAAAAGGTACATGTTTCGGATCGTCGCAGGAGAGAGCTTTCAGGCTAACAGAATCTATAAAAAGTTTGGCTCGGGCTTTGTCGGTGAAACCCCATTTGCAGTAAGGGGGGTGATTAGATGAAGCAAAATGACATGCTTAGCTCTGAAAAAGCGCCCAAATCTTTAAAGAAAAAAACACCAAAGATAGGGGGTAAAAGATTAAGCAAGGCTCCGGTGATCATCGCTATTGCAGCTGTAGGGGTTATCTTGCTTTCGGTAATTTTTATCACTGGCAAAGATAAAGCTGTGGAGCCATCAAAACGTCCTGAGCAGCTGGGAAATTTGCAGCAGTCAGCGATTCCTTCAGCAGTGGACGCAGCAAAAATAAGCGAGGAAAAAAAACCTGATCAAAGAGAGTTTTCTGCTGGTAGGGCCTCTTATTCCAGAGAAACTAAGCCTTCTGAGTCCACTCAGGACAAATTTGATGAAGTGATGGAAAAGGAGCTGCAAAAAATTCAGCTCGATCGCTTTAAACGCTACCATAAGGCCCTTGCTGCTGGTATGGAGTCAAAAATTAATCGGGTGGACTACCAAAAGGAAGAGGAGGAAGCAGGGCAGCAGCTTTTACAGCAGGCCCTTTTGAGGGGAGCCGCTCATGAAGGTGATCCGATGGCGGGCCTGAATTCTATATTGAATGCTCAAAATGTGGACCACAATATGCAGGATATTAAGACTGATTTTTTTACCAAGGAAAGATCGATCAGCTATCTGCCGCACAGAAAGCAAAAGCCCATATCTCCCTACGAACTAAAAACCGGCACGGTTATCCCGGCGGTGATGATATCCGGAATCAACTCTGACCTTCCCGGAGATATCATCGGGCAGGTTAGTCAGGATGTCTATGACACTGCTACCGGAGAGTATCTGCTGCTCCCCCAGGGGACCAGAGTTTTCGGGGGCTACGACTCGCATATATCGGTGGGTCAGGAGCGGGTGATGATAGCGTGGAACCGGCTGATTTTCCCGGATGGCTCGACCATAGAGCTGGGTAATATGGGCGGCACCGATCAGGCTGGTTACGCTGGTTTTGAGGATCAGGTAGACAATCACTACTTTAAGATCTTTGGTTCTGCTCTTCTGATGAGCTTTATCGGCGCGGGCTATCAGCTCAGTCAGCCGAAAGGCAGTGGTGACGGATTCTCATCGCGGGAAATTGTCGCAGCTCAGATTGGGCAAAACCTCTCACAAGCAAGCGCGGAGATGATCAAGCGTAATCTTCGTATCCAGCCCACCATCAAGATCAGACCGGGCTACAGATTTAACGTAATGATATCAAAAGACATTATCCTTGAACCCTACGAGAAAAAAAGGTGGGACAGATGAGGCTTTTTATTGCGGAAAAACCTGAGCTGGCCAGAGCCATCATAGCCGGAATTGGGAGCCGCTTTGAAAAAAGAGATGGTTACTTTGAAAACTGCTCTGATGTGGTGACATGGTGCTTTGGTCATCTGCTTCAACTGGCCGATCCGGAGGACTATGACCCGAAATTTAAAAAATGGAATATGAACGATCTTCCCATCATCACCGTGCCGTGGAAGGTTAAACCTATTTCAGACAAAAAAAAGCAGCTTAAAACCATTGTAAACCTGATCAAAAAGGCAGATGAAGTGGTCCACGCTGGTGACCCCGATGATGAGGGCCAGCTGCTGGTGGATGAGATTCTTGAGTATGCCGGATGCAGGGTGCCGGTCAAAAGGCTTTTAATCAATGACAACAATGTGCAGGTGGTGAGAAAATCTCTGTCTAAAATGAGTTGTAACAGCAATTTTAGCGGATTGTCTCAGTCAGCCCTTGGCCGTTCGGTCGCCGACCAGCTCTACGGCTACAACTTGTCGAGAGGATATACTGCTGGCAGCGCGGGCCAAAGGCTTTGACGGGGTGCTGTCCGTAGGCAGGGTTCAGACCCCGATTTTAGGGCTTGTAGTCAGAAGGGATAAAGCTCATGAGGCTCACAATAAATCTTATTACTTTGATGTTTGCGGCGATTTTGTATTTTCTGGGCTGTCTGGCAGATATCATCTCGTGGTTAGTTCGGATTATCCAAGCGATGATAAAGGGCGCATTATCGACGAAAACTTCGCTAAAAAGGTAGTTTCTGACTGTGATGGCAAAGATGCAACTATCATCAAGGCGAACACAGAAAGCAAAGAAGCTTCAGCCCCTCTTCCCTATAACCTTTTAAATCTTCAGTCTGACGCCCACAGAAAGTTTTCGATTAAACCGGATCAGACATTAAAAATCACTCAGGATCTCAGGGAGAAACATCAGCTTATTACTTATAACCGCAGTGACTGTCAGTATCTGAGCGATGAGCAGCATCAGGATGCTCCGGGTGTTCTGGAAGCGATAGCCTCCAATGTGGCTTTTCTTAAAAAAGCAGTTGATCACAGCGATGCTTCTATTAAAAGCAGGGCTTTTAACTCCAAAAATGTTTCCGCGCACCATGCAATTATCCCCACGGCAAAAAAGGCTGATACAACCAAGCTGAGTGAGCCGGAAATGAAAATATATTCTTTAATTGCCAGATCTTATCTGGCCCAATTTTACCCACAGCAAAAGTATGATCTGACTAAAATTATTTTAGAATGTCAGGGTTACCAGTTTCAAACCAGCTCCCGTTTGATCAAAAGTCCGGGCTGGTCGGTGCTTTACAAAAAAGATCAGGACAATGAGGATATTCAGGGAGAAAAAGCTGACAGTGATCTGGATCTTCGCTCGATTAAAAAGGGAGATGCTGCTATTTGCGAAAGGTGTTTTAGTGATAAAAAAGAAACCAAACCACTTCCCCGTTATACCCTTGCCAGTTTGATGAAAGATTTAGCCAGAGTTTCAAAATATATAACTGATCCTGCAATAAAGAAAATTCTGATCGAAAAAGATAAGGATAAAAAAGGTGAGTCCGGAGGGATAGGAACTCCGGCTACCAGAACTGCTATTATCAAAACTTTGATGGACCGGGGGTTTATAGCTGAGAAGGGAAAGCAGGTTATATCCACTGAAATCGGGCGTAAATTCTACGAAGTTTTGCCGGAAAAAGCAGTAACCCCGGATATGACTGCGCTCTGGCACCGGCAGCAAAAAGCCATTCAGGATCATTCCAAAAGCCTGTCTGATTTTATTAAAGATATTTCAGCATACATATCAGAGGAAGTTTCTGTTCTAAAAGAAAAGGGCCTTTCCATCGAAGTCAGCCTGCCAAAATGCCCTGAATGCAGTGATGGCTTTTTAAAGAGAAGAAAAGGAAGCAAAGGATTTTTCTGGGGCTGTAGCCGCTATCCGGATTGCAAAATCGTTTTATCTGATCTCAAAGGAAAGCCTAAAGCCAGATCATCGAGACCAGCTGCCTCTGCCAAGTATCTTTGTAAGTCCTGCAATAAGGGCCTGATTCGCCGGCAAGGCAAAAAGAAAGGCTCCTATTGGTGGGGCTGCTCCGGGTATCCGGAGTGCAGGCAGACTTACTTTGATCAAAAGGGCGCTCCTCAGTATGAACAGGTTAAGCAATGAACCGCTTGATATTTATACGTATTTTATGCTCCGTCTCTTTGGGTTTTTGCTGGAATGGGAGCTATCAGTTTCTGGCAGCAGCGGTGTTATTTCCGGTGGTCATTTATTATTCCTCTTCAAGGCTTGAGGCTTTTTTATTAGCTCTTTTGTATTTTCTCTGTGCTACCAGAGGACTGATTTTTGGAAGTATACAGTATTTTAACTCCGGCCTTTTTCTTGGTGTGGGGATTTGGATCAGTGGAAATCTTATTTTATCACTAATATATAGCATATTGTGGACCAAATCCTCAGCTAGGCGAGTCTTCCAGCTCTTTTTGGCGTTGCTCTTAACAGCTTTCCCTCCAATTGGGGCTATAGGTTGGGCTCACCCGATGCTGGCAGCCGGAGTTATCTTTCCGGGCTGGGGCTGGTGGGGAGTTTTTATGACCCTTGCCTTAATTTTTTTACTGATGAAAAAGCCGGTTCAGGTAACTCTCTTAACAGTTTGCGCGGTCTTTTTTGCACAATTTTCTCCTGATCCTAAAAGGAAAATCCCATTTTCTGGGATTAGAACTCATTATCAATATGATCAAAAGAGGGACTTTCTTTCTGACTATTTCAGGCAAGAGGATCTGGTTAAACTCGCAAAAAAATCAGAGGCTGAATTTATCCTTTTGCCTGAATTTTCTGGGGGTGTCTGGACTGATGCAACCAGAGACTATTGGCAAAAAAGTCTGGATACGGGTCAGTCAGTCTTTCTTGGAGTGGAAGAGCATGACGAAACGGGAAGGTTTAATGCTATTGCGGATACGAAGTCGGGTCAGATTATTTATCACCAAAGACAGCCTATTCCACTATCGATGTGGAAACCATGGTCAGAGGAATCTTTTAAAGCTGACTGGTTTAAAAATCCTGTCTCTATCGTGCGGGAAAAGAAAATAGCCTTTCTTATCTGCTATGAATCCCTTCTTATTTGGCCAGCCCTGCATTCGCTATCTGGCAGCCCTGATGCCTTAGCCGTCACAGGCAATTACTGGTGGGCCAAAAACACGTCTATTCCGGGAATTATGGAATCTGGTGCCATCTCATGGAGCAGGCTTTTTTCAATTCCTTTGATAATGGGGATAAATTTCTGATGCTTGATATCAAGGCTTTAATTCTAAAATGTGTGGTTGATGGGGTATCTGCCCAGACGGTTGGAAAGGTCATTCAGGTCGAATCAGCAGGAAATCCATGGGCAATCAACGTCAATCAAAAAGCTGTATTGATTAAAAAAGCAGAAGGAAAAGACGAAGCTGTTTCACAGGCCCGATCTTTTTTAGCCAAAGGTTACAGCATAGACGTTGGCCTGATGCAGATTAATTCCGAAAATTTCAAAAAATATTCATTAGATATCACCGATGTTTTTGACCCTTGTATCAATATCAGGGTTGGGTCTTCGATATTAAAGGAGGCTTATAGTAAAACCTCGAAAAAAACCGATGACCGTCAGATAGCTCTACAGAAAGCATTAAGTATTTATAACACCGGAAGTTCGGTTAAAGGATACCAAAATGGTTATGTAAAAAAATACTATCACAATAGTCAATTTCAAAACCCTTACTCATCAGATTTGTCCGTAGATTTTTCAGCAATTTATGAAAGGGAAGAAACCGATGACAGAGCAAAAAAATCAGAACCTGAGTCAGACTAAAAAGCCATCAGAGAAGGAAATTTTTGAGCAAGTTCTCAGAGAAAAAACACTCGATGCAGATATTCCAGGATTTATGGTTGAGTGTTCGCCAGAGGAAGCAGAAGCTTTGGGAGCTTTTGAAGAAGATGCCTTGAGCGAGGTAGATGCCTTGGAATCTGCCTGTGACCTTGAAGACTCTGCGGAGGTGTAACTATGAAAAATCACGCCAAAAAACCATTCTATGAACAGGTAGCGGAACAGATTATCGATCAACTCCGGGACGGGACAGCTCCGTGGATCATCCCTTGGGAGCCTGGAAACCTTAGTATCCCTCATAACCCAGTTAGCGGGACTAGGTATAAAGGAGTCAACATGCTATGGCTATCATCAAAAGGGATTGCCAAAGGATATGCTGACCCAAGATGGCTTACCTATAGTCGTCCAGATTGAAAATTTGGATTTTAGACCGCGAAAATTTTTTCTTGAAAAGAAATATAAAAAGGGTTTCTTTAATGTGAACAAAAAGAAGGAAACCCTTATGCTCGACATTAA
>Ga0163110_10001193_pt1 | contig 13159 bp, 14 predicted proteins | sample CRUFie1St17metaG_FD_108703 | JGI IMG/M metagenome (GOLD analysis project Ga0163110, IMG submission 108703) | Marine microbial communities from the Costa Rica Dome - CRUD Field 142mm St17 metaG | ecosystem: Environmental > Aquatic > Marine > Oceanic > Photic zone | place: Costa Rica: the Eastern...
ATTGAAACAAAGTGATGAAATATCAATGATTTTGAATCTAAAGACAGCAAAATTAAAATTCTTACTGGATAATAATGATGAATGGAATCAATGTTTAACAATTGAAAAAGAAGATGATTTACCATATAGAATGTTTGTATCACTTCTTTGTTCCAATGATTGTATCGAACTTACAAAATTCACTGTTACATTGCAATGAATTGAGCTCGAACAATAAAACAATTTCTCCATTATACTAATTTTTAAAATAGTTGTCGCAGCATTTATTATTAAAATACTTGTCGTCAATGGAATTTTAGTGGTGCCTTATGATGAGATTAGTAAGGTGTTTCTATGTAACTTGTGAATCCCACCAGGGCTAAAAGGGAAAGCTGGATCCAGACAAGTTACATTATCAAAATTTGCGACAACGATTTTAGAAATTAGTATAAAAACCACACATGATCCAACGACATTTCAATATCATAACAATGTACTCGTTGCTTTTATAATGATGTTTCTTAAATCTTTGTCCAATATTGGTATAGTTGTCATCTTTTTAAGTTGCACAGTTTTGATAAGTTTCTTTTTTATTCAAGTAGATCCAAACTGACATATAATTACATGATCCTTTTCGTCATCTTTTACAAAATATGGACACATATTATCATTTATATAATTCTCCAATATATTTGTTAATAATGCTGCTATACATAATGCTTGTTTGGATTTTGATGGTGCTTTCTTGTAATAATGCGGCATATTGGTCTGTTGAAGCATAAAAAGCGATGCAAACACTGATAATATCGTCAATTATATGTTTGTTTGATTGCCATCTACAAAATGCGCTCACCATGGTTAAGTCGACAGAAAATTGATAAAAATTTTATCCTTGCACTGCTATGCAGTATTGTTATAACAATGGTCAATGGCGAATATTAATTGTCAATGGCAATCTTGGCTATCACTCTGATAATAATACATTATGATCAATCCATTCATTCTTTGGTACTTCATCTCCTTTAAGATTATATAATGCTTTAATATGGAATGTCACATCAAACGACAACCTACCCTTCAATCTACTATTTAGAAATTTGAGTGCTCCAATGACCCATTTTTTGTCATGATGCAGGTCTCTTTTATATTCTTCCTCAAATTTATCATCCTCTAACTCTGTTATAATATTGAGTTGGACTGTCATTTTCAAAATATCTTTGGGGAATGTTGTCAATGACACCCCATTAATGAAATAACCAACATCTGATGGTAATAGCCCATTTGGTCCACATACAACACATAAATTATCAACAATAGGTCCAGTATATGCTGCACTATGTGGATAAGTCTTCAAATGCTTTAGATACATTCCATTTTGATGATGATGTTTCTTTGAATTTCACTGCTGATAATGATGGATAATAAATAATTTCTTCTGTTTTGTATTTGATTTGCAATGATGTTATTTTAAAATTAGATGATAATGGCTCAATATCCTCGAACTGTGATGATAATCCAATACTTTGCGAAATCCAATCAAATTTATTTGTATTTTCATGATAAATTTTTCTGAAAAATTTAATGTTTCGATCCAATGATTTGAAATCAAAACAGCTAAATTCATATGCAACTATAATATAATCGATAGTCTTTGACATTGATTCGAGTTTAATTGCCACAGTGAATTTTGCCGTATCAGTTGAACCTGTGACTTTATATCTTGGTACCATACACATTTCAAATGATATATCATGATTGAACTTTATTATGTATCTATAACATTGGACTGTCTTCATACCCCATAACTCTTTAAGTTTCTTGCCTTTAAATTGAATGAGATAATTCTGATTAAAATAGTGCAAACAGAGCCTGATGATGGCCTCTGGAACATTTCCATGATAATTTGTCCTCACATAACCAAATACAGTAGGTATCTCTTTTAAGGCTTCTAACGCAGACATGATTAATTAGATGAAAACTTTTGTTTGTGAAGGAAACTGTTTTTGACAATGGTCCAAACACGAGATCAATCACCCCAAAGATTCGCAACGGCTACTGCATTTACTTTACCAGTTTCTGAACTTCTTTTAACCGATATTTGCTCGGATTCATACAGCGCTTTGTATGCACCAACACCAAATGGCAATGAACAATGACCCTTTTCTTATACATCATTCCCCATAATTCCTCATCTACCTCATTATATCCATATTCAATAAACAATATTCAACACTCATCTTTTATTGTTTGTTCAACAGAATCTGCATTCATTATATGCTTACTATCAAAGATACCAAATGTATTACTTTCAACTCCAACATTACAATCATATGGCAACTCCCAATTATCCGGAGTTACGCAAATGAACTCAATCATTCTCAATTTGTGCACGCAAATATTACTAGTGTGATTAATAAGAATAAATTATATATTATCCAATGATAAATTTGATATCTTTCCTAAAAAAACAATATTTTGTCATCCCTAATAATAATAATATAAACTATATCTTTGTTTATTTCGCTTTGTTGATTTTTATTCTCTTGAATAAATCAATAAATAAATAAATACAGAATGTTACCCTTCCCATAAATAACACCCAATATGACTAATCATATATATATATATGAATATATATGTAAAGCTTTAGATATCTTCACTTTTGTAGGATCGTATATCATCTAATAACTTAGATTAATGTTTTATATAACATCTATAAATATAAAACGGATATTTTAAATATCCATTAATTTAATTAATATTGGGATTAAATCCCACAAAGCAGATTTTGACCATTATTTCACACTTTTGCTATTAAATCAATAATGAAAATATTATAATTGACTTTTTGTAATGACTTCTTTCTTGAAAAACAATGAATGAAATGATAATATAGGTTGCATGACATCCAATAATCGAGAAAAAAATAATACTTGAAATTCAAATTTTGTTTGACCAGATGTTGTTGGATACTTTCGTGATATTTTTGATTCCAATGTATCTTTCAATGTGCTTAATCACACTTACTCCAGTATTGGAAATAATCCCGCTGTTACTTTTGCCATTATGTTTTTTTAAATCATTGTCGAATATTGTTGTAGTTGCCATGTTTTTGAAATACACAATTTTGATGGATCACTTTTTTTTTTCAAATACAAACAAACTGGGGACATCAACAAGGGTCCCATTAAAGAACGGAATCATTCTTATACAGTTATAATTACAAATAAATTATAACGTGTGTTCGCAGATATTTCAAATACTTTATGAGTTCAAAGTAGATTACAGAAATTCATAACATTTGACGCCAATACTCAGTAATTATAATGACGATCATGTTGCTCAAATATTATGGGCAAAAATATTTCCTCAAACGATCATATGGCACAAATATTATTGATGTATACTCTTCAAAAGCAATGTTTTTTTTTTTGTCAAACAATATCAAGGTGATATGTTCTGCGAATTTGTAGAAAAGATTCACTAATTTTACATTTTAATTATTTATCCTTACACATTTTGATTATTACAATGATTCCTATGTCCACCTCTTGTCCAATCTTTTTTCTGACAGCTTCTCGAACAATATTTTCTTGTTTCACATCTGCTGCAATATTTCAACGGAACATATTCATTCAAATCCGCAGTATGATTTCTACACTGATTATATCCACATCTGCAATGACATTTGTGCCGTAATGGTGCACCATATTTTAATTTATTACAAACTTGACAGCGAGGTGGTGTTTGACGTTGTGACATTTATTGGGACTGAGTCCTTGAAAAACACATTAACCAACTAAGTAATTACTCACTTTTAGGTATTCCTTGTAAAATTTAACAATATTTATCAATTATAAAATACTACAATCTACACAATATCACATCTAGATCTATGTGATTTACAATATACAGATGATTCCACAAAATTGTTTATAATATTATCACAATCATTTTTAATACATTCAACCCACATTTTCGGATCTTCTGTTAACATACTTTTCTCCATTGCATCAATACGAATGTGTAATTGTTGTCTTTTTGACTCTGATAATGTTCGATCATAATCAGGACTTAGCATTCTATAATAATCATTTGTTTTGATAATTGTTTTTGGTATTAATACTTTGCCATTTTCTGGTGTTGTGATATATTTATCAGTATCATTAAAAAACCGTTTAATCTCTGTCCATTCTTTGTTCTTTAACTTACATCCTCCATATTCAATGTATGGTAAAGAAATATCTAATATCTCGCAATAGACGGTCATTTTTAACTCTTCACAATATAATGTAACTTTGACACGCAATAATCCAAATCTCTTCTGATCTGTAATATGTACTGGATTCAGCAAATATTCGTTGTTACTTCGTTCAATATTACCGATTATTGCGGTTACTTTATCTCCACTTTTATCTGTTTCAATTATTCTTGTTGTACTGGTTTCAACTAACTTAAATGTAAACTTTTGATTTTTTGTGGATACATTAATTTCTAATTTATTTTTGAATTTTTGTGATATATATTCCTTCACCTTTGTTTCCAATTGAGACAATTTACGACCAATTGCTTGTAATTCAAGTGCTGTAAATTGAAACGTTGGTTTTGATATACATACTAAATCAGTATCTTTCTTCTGAAATCGATCTAAACCTTTTAATGATGAATCTGCCTTGGATATACTTGTTGATCCTCCTTCAATCATGATCATATTGTCAGAACCTGCAATATTTAATATTTCATTTGCAAATTCAATGCAATCACAATTCAATGCACCATCTTTATTTATAATAGCAGTTGCTTCTGATTCACATTCTTTTATTAATTGCTCTCTTTCTGTTAAATCTCTGTTTGCTTTATGTCTGGCAAGAAGAGTACGAATTTTGATATGACAACCATACTTTGTATAATACTTAATGAATTTAATGAATCCAATCATCGACATTTCCATGAAACTATTTTGTTTGAAATGCTTTCTGTGAATGAATAATCGTTCCAAAATTATTCTTATTATTTTACTTATCTTAATCAAAGCATTCAATTGTTTATGTTCAATTAAAATACTGATTTTGACGCATATACGCACCATATGATATAATCCAATCTCTCGAATATCTTCATTTAAATAAAATATTATAATGTATACGGGGTAACAAATATTCAGATGTGATCGGAAATTCATGATGTAATATTCCATCATTACGAGCATCAATAATCCTAAATAATAACACCAAAATTCAATCATTAATTGTAATCGAATTCGATGATATAAAGTTGGTACAATTTGCGCAAATAACAGCAAAAATCTAATGTTTAGTGACACATTACATCCATATACATCATATAAAATTATGGTAATAAAAAGCCCAATGCTAATATCCATTACATAAATAATACTCCATAATAATGACCTTGTAGGTTGTCTGGTAAACAAATGCTTCATCTCTATTGAATGCAATTGATTTAAATAGTCTAATATGTAATATTTGAATATTTGATCGTTATACTTATAATATCAATATTTAAATACTAACATACCATTAATTGTACTGCATTCTTCATTATTCATCATTATTGATAATGTTCGGTTTGATTCTCTCGCATATTTACTATTTATCTCATCAACTGTTTTCTTTTGTAAAGAAACCATTACGGATTGAAGTGTCCTTTTTTTTTTTTGTAAGCACATATGTTACGACGGCCAATAACATTCAGCAGATCTCAATATGTCAAAATCCAAATCAATGTGTGTGTTGAAAATCTTCTATGAAACAATTTAACGGGATCTAACACAAGATTAACATTCCAAAAGGAAAAAACGATATTCTTTTCAAAGCAACAAAACTAAAACATAACAGCCATTAAATAACGTCAAGAGATCAAGATATGTTTATGGGACTTGTTTGATGCACTTTCTCCCAATAAAACAAAACCCTTCTTGAAACTTGAAGCAACCAGCCATTTTAAAACAATATAATAAACTGAAAACTAACAGATTTCATGGGATAATTTCAAAATCAAATACAAAGATTGATCAATGTATCACAAAATTAAAATCATTAAAACGATCAAATAAATTTATTTACTATAATTATTAGCTGATAATAATATTATTCAACAAATAACAAATCAAAACATTCTCACATTTCATACAATAAATCATCTGCGATGAAAAATATCACCGATTTTGAAACAATTGATATTGAACAATAAGTAATCATTAATCTTGATACTCACAAATTATGTTATATTTCAATTATATTTCATTTTTATACTTTAAAAAATTCATCATCACTTCCTCTTTCGACTTTCTCTTTTTATATTTTATCTTGTACGGCCGACATTTCTTACAAGCTTTGACTGATTCAGCCCATTGCAAATCCATTGGAATTCCATTCAACATTTGTCCTTGTAAATATCCTCTAGCTTTCTCAGCACACTCTGGTTTGAAGAATTCAATAAAAGCTTGATATAGAACTTTTGGACCAAGAGATGGATCTTTGCTTACATCTTGATAAAGCTCTTTTATTGAACATCTTTTTTTTTTGACAATTCTGATTCGTAATGGAATATTATAGTTATATTTTTGCATCAACTTCGATATTTGTGTTTTTATTTTATGCTGTTCTTTACGTCCTAAACTTGTTTGATCGGAATGTATGATATTCACATAACGCAAATGTAATGTCCTATTTAATTCCTCCATAGAATACAAATCGTGACCAATGTCCATTAACTGTATAAAAAACAATGAAAGTGTCAGGATAACACAATCTTTACGGCATATATATATATATATATATATATATAATCAACATAACATGTTTTGTTAATGTTTGAGATCTTGGACCATAAATCCTTGGAGCAAAACTTACATTAACATCAATTCTTGGATCAAATGTCCATTTGCTTTGTAATTCTTCATCATTTAAATAAACCCGGACCAAATTAAATCGATGACGATCATATCCTTCATCTATAACAAATGATGAATTAATATCAAGGTGTATTGGTTCACGTATCCATTCATTGATTAATTCTCCTTTTTTTACTTCCTCGATTTCTTGTTTTTCTTCATCATTACCCTCAACTTGCATTGATTCTGAATTATTGACCAATTTAGTTAAGTAACTTCTTTTTGTGTCATTTGCTAAGGACTCATTTTCTTCTGTTTCATAACGCCATTTTTCTTTAATTGATACACCATTGATACATAAATTCAAATTATCTAAATCCTTAATATTCGGTAAAAATTTCCATGTTGATTTGCACGACAAAGAAGGATCATAAACTTTTTTATAACTCCATTTATCACATATCAATGTGCCATACTGTGTAAGTTATGTAATAAAATGTCAAATAATAATTAACATAAAAAACAGAAAAATACTTAACTTTCTTATTATTCACTGTTTCTCCTTTCTGCAATCGCAACAACTGTAATCTACCAGATTTTGCATCATAATCTGGCTCTGGAAATTCATGTCCCACTAAATCTAACTTGTAATGCCTATCAAAACGAGAATCATCATCATAACACTGCCAATTATTTTGCTCTGGCGCTAATCTACGTTGAAACAAAATTTCTTTGTTGTCGCAACGGATTTGATTTGTCATTACACCCACAAAAAAATATGATCGAGGTTCAGGAGGATAAGCGTATGGCTTTGGATGTAATTGATCGAATTGCAACCTGTTTGTATCATCAATTTGAGAATAATAATAATGGTTATTATTGACACAATCATTACATGTATTTGGATTTGGTTTGATAAAATGAAAATTATTGTGATATCCTACTAATTTCTCTCCATTATTGTCTAGTGTCTTTATTTGTGCTACTGATGGTGGAAGAAATAGCTTCGGAAGGGTTGGAACATCTGGTGAACAAGGACATGTTGTTGATGACCAAGAATCTAGTGATGATGATACTACTGTTGGTGATTCACGATCAGCAATTTGTGTTGATGATGGTTGTTTTAATAATACTGTTGTTTCTGGAATACTTCCTGTAATTAAATCTGATGCAATGGATTCTCTATTACTAATTACTGTTAACGATGCAGAATCCGCTGGAACTTCATTCAATACTGATTTACATACTAATGGAACCGATTCATTTATATCATTATTCTGTTTCCGAATGATGCTCATAATAACCTCTGCATGACCAGCTTTAACACGCATTTTAATTAACAATTCAATAGTTAATAACTTTATCTCCGATTTGCTTTCAAATCCATTTTTCTTAAATTGTTCAATATATTGTGGATATCCTGCTAAATTTAAAAATTTGATAACATAATTTGATTCTACATTTTCTAATACTTCAATTTTATTTTTATAACAAAAGAACGTACCCATGATGAAAAACAAAAACCTCTCTCTTTTTTTGTTTTTTTACTTTGTTTTTCAATTATCACACTAAAAATAAATAATTGCTCAATATTTGATGATAAAATGCTATTAACTCTAACAGAGAGTAAAAAAAGAAAAAAAAACTATTTCTCTTGCAATTCTCTTACTTCCGCATTTTCACAATTACTATGCATTTTGATTAATGATTTCGGAATTAATCAATGTTTCTGAAGAAATAAATCAATATCCATTTTGAAATTTCGACAATTATAAAGCAAATACATTATTGACTAGAATTATTGTTTCATTAATGATTTTACTATTATCAAACAATTACTAAAGAAACACCAATAAAATTTCAACTTCAGTTTTACAAACAGGCAACTCAACATGAGCATCGTCTCACTTACTCAAACTAATAATAATACACAAGACAATGTATTCTATAACATTGAGCAAGTCCCATTATATAAACCACGTAAATGTATTCTTAAAACAACAAATGGAGCACTTTATTTAACACAAAATATGAAAAATAAAGAAGAATGCATTATTAAACAATTGAAACCAACAAATGATGGCATTTCACATGTACTACTGAAAGAAATAACATTATTGGACAATATGAATCATAAACATGTAATTAAAATGAAAGAAATATTTTTAACACCTGAACATAATACATGTATTGTATTTCCAAAATTTAAGCAAAACTTAGCGGAATTTATTAAAGAATACAGAAATAAAAACCAACAAATACAACAAGATTTAATTAAAAAATGGAGTTATCAAATGATTGCTGCTTTATCCCACATTCATTCCAAACGAATGACACATCAACATATCAACTGTCAAAATATAATAATAACAAATATTTTGGAATTAAATATAAAAATTGGATATTTTGAATTAAATAATAATGAACCAGTTAATGCTATATCTTATCTGTCACCACAATTAATATCGGGAGTCAACAGAACTACAAATAAAGATGATGTTTGGAGCTTAGGATGTGTAATTGCAGAAATTGCCAGAAATGGTTGTGTTTTGTTTAAAGGCTCATCTAATCCAGAAATATTACGGTCAATCTCACAAATATTACCTGCATTAAACAATGATCATTGGAGTAAATCTTTTGTCGACTGCGAATCAATACCATTTGAATCTGCTTTGGGAAAATTGAAAAATAATAATATTGCCTGTGACTTATTAAAAGTTAGGTTATGTTATATCATAATACAAACAAGCACTCGGTTTTTGTTTTTTTGATCATCGATTTTTTATATAGAAAATGTTGAATTTAGATCCGGCAAAGCGATTGACAAGTAGAAGATTATTACATCATAATTGGTTCAATAATTTGCCAATAAATGCCACAAATCCAACTACTCATAAAAATTAATCAGAAGAAAATCACAAACAAATGAAACAAACATATGCATTTCTAACTTATTTCCAATTCCAACATAATTGCGGAGAATTCAATTAATTTCAAATGTCCATCAAACGTTTTTTTGTTTTGTCCCAAAATAATCCATTCTATTTGCTGAATGTCAACAGAAGCCTCACTCAAAATGACTATCTATCATTATTATTGCATATAAAAGTTCATTCACATCAAATTTCTGACTTGTACATTTGTTTTGTATAATATTATCGCTACTACAACTCCAATAAACCTTAACTTCATTCACATGTTTCGTTGTGACTCGCGAGCAAAAGTGTGGGGGTCACTTCTAAATTCTCACAATACTTCAAAACACTGCCGAACCTAAAAATCTTCACAAAGCTGAAATTAAATCATGCTAATATATTACACGCACCTCATTCAATACAAGACTGTTCTACCAATACAAAAGCTTTTTTATTACTACGATATTGCATAAATCCTTCAAATAACATTATTGTACAACTTCTTTTCTTATCTCAAGTAGTCAATATAGATAGTTCAAAAAGAATTTCTCTTGCCTTCTAAACTGATGATTGAAATGAAATAATACACCTTATAAAACAATAGTCTCATTGAAAAAACAACTTTTAACAACAATTAAGAATTTGAAATACATTAATTCTGTAATGTTCACCAAAACTATTTATTGTATGCAAAAACTCATTCAAATAATAGGCTTTAATCAATGCAATCAAACATTTTGGTACTAATTTTGAATGTTCATGTTCAATCCTAATCCATCCCCATGTAACTAAAATGTCTTTTCTTTGATTATTTATAGCGAATATCTCATTATCAACTCTTACTCCATTCTTTGTTGGTAATTTAACATTTGATTTCTTTAAAATTTGTTTGTTTACTTCATAAATGTAAATACTGCTGTCATCTGTAGCTATCAATATCATTTGTCCATTTAAAATCGGTGTACAAGAAACAACCCATGCTCCACTCGGTAATGTAACTGGCAAACACCGCCAACAATTTTCTTTAATATTATATTCAAAAATATTACGATAATGCATCGATGCTCCAAATAACACTAATTTATCTTTTATTCTCATTAAACTTTTCTCATTAATAATCTTTAATACAGGTGCACTGGGTACAAATTCATATATTTGTGTATTTATATTATATTTTATATGCTTATTTGCAATATAATGAAATTCATCTCCAATCATTACAGATGCTCCATTAGTATGGAGTTTATGAATCCAATTTGTATTTATAATATTGTATTTACATTGCTCCCTTCCATGCATTAACTCAAACATTACGATTTCATTAGGTGTGCTATATGAATAAATTTTATTTTTAATAATTGCTCCAGGATATATGAACCGGGAATCAAACCATGGCCCTTGAATTTGATACTTTTGCCATGAATTTCCAGAAAATGAATATATCCATATTACGTTTGCTTGCGTAGTAAAGGAAAGAAAACAAGGAAGAGCAATCAATAACTCATTCTTTCTTTGAAATAATAGTCTGTATCGACGGAATTGTCGCTTTACAGGCTCTGGAATATGTTTCAGGATTCTCCAGAAAAAACTTCTTTTTTTCGACATGAATTTTAAGATGATGTTAAGTAAAAACCTTAATATGTCAATTCAAAATTATTGACTTATATAACTTATTCAACAGAGATTGCGTTAATAAACGCAATCATTCTAAAATCTATACATACATAAGGTTATCTTATGTTCGCAAAATTTTTGAGAAGGAATCTGATTAATAAAAACAAATTATATCATCCAATAATGCATCGACATTTAATACAAATACTCAATAATTGTAAACACAATTATATTACTCAAATATTATGGGTAACAATCATTGAAATCTATCTGTATTAACATTTGTACTGTAATGGCACACCATATTTTAATTTATTTCAAGCTTCACAGCGTTGGAACGTTGGACATTCTATATGATGTTAATATATTCACCTTATTCAATCAGCAACGTTGCTGATCTACTGACTTTGAAATTTCAGACCTATCAAATAACCTTATTACAATCCATTTTTGAACCAATCCCAACCAACCGATACTTATAATATTATTGAGCTAAACCTATAAATTATTATCAACAACTTGTTTATGTTACACTATTGGATAATATAAAAATAACTAATCAATACGACTTCATTGGAATTTTCGTTTCAATGTTAAATGTAATAAATAATAACCATGATTGTCAATATACCTAATTTTAAATTACTTCTTAAATGCTTTACATAGTGAATATTATAAGCATATATTTTTTATTTTACAAATTATTCAACATATCAAAATTATCTTCAATGAAAACATACACCAATTTTGATGCTATAAACAAATATCATAATCCATTCTTAAAGTAATTTCAACCAAGTGATAACTTTAATTAAACAATACATATTTGAAAACATTTCACTAGAATTATAATTAATGAAACCAAATCATACTCACATTTACTAATAATAATGCAACTATTTAGCACATCCATTTTACAATTACATGTTAAATATCTTCCCATGAATATTCTACAAAATGAAAATTTAATATTACATGTTAAACATTATAAATGCGGTTTTTTTCTCTTTTTATTTTTTTTGTTTAAATATTACAGATATTGAATAATGAAATAAAACTAATCATTTTAATTTATTTTATTGTTAAATTTCAGAAACCCAACAAAAACACTCAAAATAAAAAGGGACAAATTGTCCCCATTCAAACAAATAAAAAAATTTGTGGAAACTTTCACAGATCTTTCTGATTGTTTTATCTTTACTCTATAAAATTGAAACATTGTATGACAACATCTGCCTTCGTTTATCTATTGCCGATATTTAATTAGACTATAATTTGAATCGCAGAAGAATGTTAAAAATCTAATTGACTATTTATTATTGAAAATTTGATACCGTATTTATTCTCATTGTTGATTGAAATGTTTGGAAATTACTGCTTAAGCAACTTTGAATTCAAATCATACTTCAACAACTCCATCAAACTGCTAAATTTAATGAATTTTGATGTTATGATTAAATAAATACCATAATCCATTCTTAAAGTAATTTCAACCAAATGATAACATTTCATTGGAATTATAGTTAATGAAACGAAATCACACTCACATTTACCAATAATAATACAACTATTTGACACATCCATTTTGCAATTACATGTTAAATGTCCTCCCATAAATATTCAACATGTTATCATATATTACATGTTGAACATTATAAATACGTATTGCTTTTTTTTCTTTGTTTAAGTTTTCAACATATTATAACATAAAAATTAAACACAAAATTAAGTTTTTTCAAACTGAAACGAAATAAGACTTTTGAAATAGAACAAGATATATATATATATATATATA
>Ga0163110_10001195_pt1 | contig 13144 bp, 7 predicted proteins | sample CRUFie1St17metaG_FD_108703 | JGI IMG/M metagenome (GOLD analysis project Ga0163110, IMG submission 108703) | Marine microbial communities from the Costa Rica Dome - CRUD Field 142mm St17 metaG | ecosystem: Environmental > Aquatic > Marine > Oceanic > Photic zone | place: Costa Rica: the Eastern...
CACCCTCACGACTGCGGACGCTGAACCCTTTATCCCCAATCGTCCAATAAATACGACCGTCATACCCCATAGTCGGACCATGCAAGTCATGACCGCCATAGCCAACATGTATCCCAAATCCTGTAACAAGCACCTCAGTTTTATCAGCCTTCCCATCTCCATCAATATCACTAATCTTTAGCATATCCGGAATACAAGTTACATAAGCGGCATTATCACGAAACAGAATGCCTCCAGCCAATCCAGTCACCTCTGTATTAAGCCCTTCGAAGAAGAGTGATTTTTTATCATAGTGGCCATCATCATCTCGATCTTCGAAGCGCCAAATTTTTTCCTTCCATTTGAAAAGTGATTTCCAGTCAGACTTTCTTCCTCGAATTAATGCTCTCTTATCTTCAATACTCCCGCTGGCAAGAGACGGGATCACCCAATCTCGATGACGTCGAATATCCAAGGCCCCATTGTTTCTCCTCGATGTATGAGTAACATGGACCCGATTTTTGTAATCAACATGAATTCCTACCATACTGCCAACAGAACCAACCGGACTGTATTCAGTAGCTACAAGTTTGCCACTCTCGGCCTCTAAACAAGGTCTAATTCCAAATAGCAAAAGACCTAAAATGATGGATAATCGATGCATGCGTGCCGGTAAAATGGCAAATTACGTTCCGATTGACCAACTAAAGAAGATTGCCAAATTAAAGTTCACGGGTAGTCTCTGTTAAGCAGAGGTAGCAGTTGAACAGTTCATACTAAATACCCACCCAATTTTTCGCGTGGAAAAATCGCATTACAACTATACTAGAGATGGTATATTTATAGTAAGCCTCATACTGATTGCTCTTATCCTAGAGTTTTCATCTGGAACGGATAGCGTTGTGACAATGCATTCGGTCCCAAAGGAGAAAAATGCCGCCCCTTTAACCCCAGCAAAAGCTGTCAAAAACCCGGTAAAAGCAGCTAATTTAATTAATTTCACATCACCAGATGGATGGCTTGAAGATGAAAATCCTTCGCCCATGACCACTTTCTCATTTACTGTGCCAGGCGGGGCTATTGTTAGCGCTATACCATTGCCGGCTCGTATTGCGGATAACCCAATGATTGTAAATATGTGGCGCGAACAGGTTGGGCTCGGCCCCATTGATTCGACAAAAGCTACGCAATTAGCAAAAGCAGTAACCATCGGTGGAAATAAGGGCTCACTGTATGATTTTTCAGGCACCCAGCCTATTCAAGGACAGACAAAGCCACCGCGATTGATCATGGCATCACTCAAACTTGGCCAAGTAGCATGGTTCCTAAAAATGGCTGGGCCAGCAGAATCCATCGAGAACCAATTGGCGTCATTCACACAATTCCTAGAAGAACTCAAATTTCAACCCGCTGCATATGAGATCAATTTCGACAAGCTAATGCAAGAAGCTCAACAATCAGCTCCTACTCCTACTCCTACTCCTACTCCTACTCCTACTCCTACTTGGACAAAACCAACAAGTTGGGAGGAAAAACCAGCCACCCAAATGCGCCTTGGCAATTTCAGTGCCGGCAACGGCAAGGCAGAGATCACTGTAATGACTTTCCCTGGAACGGTCGGAGGCTTATTGGCCAACGTCAACCGGTGGCGAGAACAATCCGGGCTAGCCGCCGTTAATGATTCGGATCTCAATAAAGTAACTCAACAAATAACCATTAGTGGAAAACCGGCGACATTTGTAGAAGCTATTGGAGAAAAAAACTCTTCTCTGAGCGTTTATCATCCCGTAGACCAACAAACATGGTTCTACAAAATTTCAGGATCCAGTGAAGTTGTAAAAACTGAGAAAGCTGCATTTACAGCATTTCTACAGTCCATAGAATTTTAACAACTAACGATATCAATGCAGGAAATATTTAAACCGCTAGTAAAGTTCTGGTGTTCATTGCGCCTAACTGTGGTTTGCCTCTTAGCCGCATTAGTTTTGGTGTTTGTGGGCACACTTGCTCAGGTTGACCAAGGACTATACAACGCACAAAAAAAATATTTTCGGAGCTACCTGCTTATTCCTGAAGCCATTGGCGGATCCGGTTGGGCTCAAATACGATTTGGCAATACTGATTGGAGTAATATCCCAAATAACTGGAATGAAATCGAAGGAAGCCAATTTAGTATGCTCGACTTCGAGTCTGTAAATAATGAGAAATCCCAAAGAGCAACAATTTCTATAACAAAGTTCACCAAAGGAGCTGGAGGTCTATTAGCAAACATCAATCGTTGGCGAGAGCAAATCGGATTAGAAAAAGTTGACTCACTCGAAGGTACTGAATCAATCAATATTGACGGGAACAACGGACGCTATATCGAGATAAGCGGAACAAAAGACGGTAAGCCTGTTACAACTCTAGGGGTAATTCATGAACTAAAATTCCGGAAACCCTATGAAACATGGTTTTATAAAATCACGGGCGACTCTGAAACTGTCGATAGAGAAAAATCAAACTTCAAAACGTTCGTGCTCTCGACCAGCTATCCAACTTTGTTCAAATTTCCATTTGTAGGAGGATATCTTGTGGCAGTAGTTCTATTGATTAACTTATTGGCTGCTCACTTTCAGAGATTCTCCTTTAGTAAAAGAAAGATAGGAATTTTCCTAACTCATGCAGGGCTAATTTTAATGCTGCTTGGACAAATTGTAACTGATCAGTTTCAAGTCGAAAGCAACATGCGACTTGAAGAAGGCCAGAGCAAAAACCACTCGATCAGTCGGGAACTTTGCGAATTGGTTATCATCGATCAACAGGACCCTCAAAAAGACATCTATGCTTCAATCCAAGCAGAGGCACTATTTAGAGGTAAAAAATTCCGAATGGGTGACCTCCCTTTTGAGATAGCCGTGGAAGATTATTATGAGAACTCTGATTTGACACAACTAGCTGCTGGCAGCAGATCTATAGCAACTGATGGCAAGGGATTAACACTTGCGGCAACGGAAACCGACTCAGTTACTTCATTGGACGAGGTGAATTTTCCGAGCGCTTACGTTTCGATTAAATCGACCGATGACAATAACAAGGAACTTGGCACATGGTTGGTATCAGCATTATTTGGCGCGTTACGAACTCCGATTCCTGAACAGTCCTTTCAGCATGAGGGCAAAGAATATATATTAGCCTTACGATTCAAGCGCTATTATGAAGACTTCGATATTAAGCTTGTAGACTTTCGCCATGACAAATTTCAAGGCACAGAAAAAGCCCGCAATTTTTCTAGTGATGTCATTGTACTCGAACATGACAGCACGGCTGAGCGCAAGGCGCATATCAAAATGAATCACCCTCTTCGAACGCATGGCAAAACCTATTTTCAAGCTAGCTTTGATCCTGAGAACGACAAAGCAACAGTATTACAGGTAGTACGAAATCCTGGGTGGGTAACACCTTACATTTCTTGTGCGATGGTTGGGCTGGGAATGTTAATCCAATTTTTGATGCATCTATTTAGCTTCACAAAAAAGAGAAAGGCTAAAGCATGAAGAAGTTTATCCCAGCGGGAATCGCTTTGATCATGGCTATTTGGACAATAGCCAGCCTCTTGCTTCTACCTAATTCGGAGCCTGAAAAGCCGGATATTTTTGGATTCGCCAAACTACCAGTGCTGCTTGACGGCCGAATCCAACCCATAGACTCAACAGCAAGAAATGCCATGAAGGTCATTCGGCATAAGTCTACGGGAAGGTACTCTCGCGAAGCAGGATCTAAAGAAGAAACCATTCCTGCTGTAGAGTGGTTACTTGAGGTTGCAGCTAAGCCAGCAGAGGCTGCAAAGCTACCTGTATTTCGTATTGATAACGAGGAAGTTAAAGACAACCTGAGCCTAGGGAAGGACGAAAAACATTTTTCAGTCGAGCAGATTACCGCTGGGGACAACTTTGCACGTCTGGCAAAAGAAGGAGCGCGTATACACTCCAAGAAAGCCGAGCTTCGAACTCCATATGAAAAATCACTCAAATCTGTAGCAGATGCATTGATGATTTATCAGCGATTAGGCAAAAGTTTTCGACCTCAAAAATCAATCGATTTCCAAAAAGAGCTTAATGATTTAACTGAGATTTTTCCAACTGGCATGGCAGCAGCCCGCGCACATGAAACGGGTGCTGAGCATGACGAAGACGAGCATGAAGGATTTACCCGGCTATTAGAAATCATGATCGATCCAAGCATGCAGGAAGGAGACAAAAGCGGGGTAATGTTCTGGCCTCGTACGATTCCTGTTGGCAATGGCAACCAAGTACAATGGCAATCACTTAGCACAAATATCCTCAGTAGCATCACATCTGGAGCGATGGCTCAAAGCAACTGGAAGGTTGCTTTCCATCCTGTTGCAAAATCATATGCAGGCATGATATCTGCTTATTCCAAAGATGATGCCTCTGCATTTAATGCCCACTTATCAACTTATCACGATTATCTCAAACAAAACGGATTAATGAACTCTGCCGATAAAACCACGAAAGAGTTTATATTCAATAATTTTGACCCATTTTATAAATGCGAGATCATGTATGTTCTCGCCTTTCTCTTTGCCTGCGGCGGATGGCTCACGCTATCCAAGTGGCCAAACCAAACAGCCTATTACCTGATAGCCTTGGCGGCTGTCATTCACACAGCCGGATTAATTTTCCGCATGTGGCTTGAAGGCCGCCCCCCTGTTACTAACCTGTATTCAGCTGCAGTCTTTGTCGGATGGGGATCTGTGATTCTTGGACTAATACTAGAACGCATATATAGAGATGGCATCGGCAATGTAGTAGCCAGCTCTGTAGGATTTGTAACCTTACTTGTAGCTGGCGGATTATCTTTGAGCGGCGATACGATGGAAATGCTACAAGCTGTACTCGACACCAACTTCTGGCTCGCTACTCATGTAGTAATTATCACAATCGGATACTCAGCTACTTTTGTAGCTGGATTTCTAGCTATTGTTTATGTAATCCGGGACTTCATTTCCAACAAGATTCCTTTTGATAAAATAAACCGCACGCGCATAACAAAGATGATTTATGGCATAATCTGTTTTGCTGCGCTATTTAGCTTTGTCGGGACAGTACTAGGAGGCATCTGGGCCGATCAATCCTGGGGCCGTTTCTGGGGATGGGACCCAAAAGAAAATGGTGCTCTAATGATAGTCATCTGGAACGCCGCAATACTCCACGCTCGCTGGGGAGGGATAATCCGCGAACGCGGCACGGTGGCTGCAGCCATTTTTGGCAACGTAATCACCGCATGGTCTTTTTTCGGAACCAACATGCTAGGAATAGGACTACACTCATATGGGTTCATGGATAAGGCCTTCGCATGGTTAATGGTTTTTGTTTGCACTCAAATGCTCATCATGATGGGAGGACTCATGCTTGGCACACTCGATCAATCAGAAAAAAATGATGCACAAAAAGGAATCGAAGTCCCTGCAATCAATCCACTGCCGGCACTAATCGCAGAGGGAGTAGTTATTATCGCTACTGCCAGCGGAGCGATTTTTTATCTACTAAAAGCATTGGGTGCTTGAAAATTCCCTCCGCAAAATGGGAGAATCTTAATGCTCAAACCAAGCCGCAGTTATTTCGAGCCCTATCAAGTACATTGACTGCCTTTTCCCGTGCCTTATTAGCGCCTTCCTCAAGTACTTGATTAACATAGTCCAAGTTAGCCTCTAGCTCGCTTCGCTTCTTACGAGCATCAGCAAAAAATTCCCAATACTGCTCGAAAAGTGCCTTTTTAAGATCCCCATAACCAAGACCTCCAACTCGCAAACGATCCTCCCAGTCCTTGGCGACATCTTTCGAAGCTACAAGGCGCAAGAGTTGTACTGCAATATTCTGATCGGCATCTGGCTTTGGCTCCTCGGGCGGACGGCTGTCCATCACTAAACGCATAACCGTTTTGCGAAGTGGTTTTTCGTCCCCAAAAATCTCTATAGTATTGTCGTAGCTTTTGGACATTTTCTGTCCGTCCGTGCCTGGAACCACCGCAACTGAATCTCGAATCTGCGGTTCAGGGATCACAAAGGTTTCTCCATAAGTCTGATTAAACTTGATTGCGATATCACGTGTAACTTCAACATGCTGCTTCTGGTCACGCCCAACTGGAACAATGTTGGAATCGTACATCAAAATATCCGCCGCCATCAAAACCGGATATGCAAACAATCCATGGTTAGGAGTAAGGCCTTTTGCCATTTTGTCTTTGTAACTATGACATCGCTCAAGCAAGCCCATCGGCGTAAGCGTTGATAACAGCCAAGTTAGCTCACACACCTCTGGCACATCACTTTGACGAAAGAAAACAGCCTTGGCCGGATCGAGCCCGCATGCCAGAAAATCCAACGCTACGTCGAGCGTGTTTTTACGGCGCTGATTAGCATCATAGAGCGAAGTCATAGAGTGATAATCAGCAATAAAATAATATGAGTCCCCCTGATCTTGCAGCTCAATTGCAGGGCACATCATGCCAAAGTAATTCCCAACATGTAGTGAACCTGACGGTTGGATTCCTGAAAGTATAATCATTTATTAAGTTACTCGGGCAATTAGCAATACTACAAAAAATTTCAAAGAGACAAATCAAATAGGCTTAAACTAATTGATATCAACAAAAGTCAACGTGCCTGCAAGCATATCCGGCACAATTAATTTCTTAGCCTTACGATCTACAAAAATATCAGCAGCAGACTTAAGCCCCTCAAGTATCAGCTCTTTCTTTTTTCCATTATTGGTCAATTTCCAAACCTTGCCCTGAGTCCAACTAGAAACATAAATCCCGCCTTTACCATCCGAATCAACGGCATCCGCACCTCGTATACCTTTGGCAATAACTCTTAATTTACCCTTTGTCGTCTTACGAACTATATTCCCAGTAAAAAAGTCACCAAGCAGTAAACCTGTCTTGCCAGAGCGCCCAACTCCATTCGGACCTGGCACGAGTTCCTGACCAGGGCTTACGGCGTCGCTTATCTTGCCATCAAGTGTTATCTGGTAAACACACCCCAAGGCAGGCAGCTCCTTGGCCTGCTTACTTCCTAGAGACCAAAGAGTCCGTTCTTTGTCCGGATCAAACATCTTACTGATTGCCCCCATGTCTGTGACAAAAATACTCTTACGGTCATAGGATACAGCTACGTCATTTAGAAAACTAACTTCACGAGGAAAACTCTTCTTGTCAGCCAAAATGCTCACTTTGCCTTCACGGTCGATTTTCATGACACGCGTCTGATCTGCCGTAACAAGATAATTACCAGTAAAAGCGATGCCCTTTGGCTCATTCAATCCTTTGGCAAAAACTGTCGCTTTGTCACCGTCCAACAGCTTAATCACCGCATCTCCCTCTTTATCAGCGGAGTTCATAACAGTAATATAGTACTTACCACCAAAACCCTTCGTCACACTTTCCGGGCGTTCTCCAATTTTGATAGTTTTGTTTTTTGCCCCCGAAACCGGGGTCGCAACCATAATGCTCAAAATGAGCCCAGCTAGGATTTGATTCTTCATAAAAAGTCGGCCAAGTTCCTAACCCCTCAGCGCACAGGGTCAATGCAAAACAACAAGGAAAGAAACTGGGAGTCATTTTATCAAGCTAACGAAATTTCTTGGGACCACGGTGAAGCTTCCCCAGGACTAGTTGATTTCCTCTCATCATCTAGTAACCAAATACCCCTTGGCCGGGCCCTAGTCCCAGGCTGCGGCCGAGGACATGACGCCAGGGCATTAGCCAAGGCAGGGTGGAATGTAACAGGGCTGGATATTGCCCCAAGCTCCATTCCAATGGCGCAAAAACTAGCGACAAACAAAGGACTAAATATCGATTTCCTTTTGGGTGATTTTTTAAGCAAAAAACCTGAAAGCCAATTCGACCTTATTTTCGAACACACATTGTTTTGCGCAATCAACCCTAATAGGCGGAAGGACTACGTAAAAGCAATCCAAAATTGGCTTAAACCCAAAGGCCATTACTTAGCTGTCAACTATATGATCACAGAGAACGACGGAGAGCCTCCGTTTAGCACAAACGCAGAGGAACTAGACACAACATTCCGACCTTGCTTCGATCTTATTAAACGCTGGATACCGCGCTCATATGAAAATCGATCAGGAAAGGAATTAATGAACCTTTGGAGCCTTAACTAGAAAAGATGCGGCTTTCGCTTTTTTTTTTATGTTAAAAAAACTAGCTTCTTTAAGAGCCCTTGATGCAATGACGACGTTAATCCGACAAATAGCTTTTTTCCTTATAGGGTTTGTCCTTGTGGAAAAAGGATTTGCGCTTGATTGGCAACCTGCCGGACAACATCGATGGGCCACTCTAAAAAATGCCGGTTCCGGCAAACCAGGTTTTACACTTATGGATCCTGCCATAATTGGAGTTGAATTTACAAATACGCTCTCCTCTCGCATTCTCATTTCAAATAAAAATCTTCTAAACGGATCTGGCGTAGCTATGGGCGATTACGATAATGACGGGCTCTGTGACATATACCTATGTCGGTTAGACGGCGACAATGTCCTTTATCGCAACCTTGGCGAATGGAAATTTGAAAATACAACCAAAAGAGCAGGCATAGCGTGTTCGTCCCAATTTTCCACTGGCGCTACTTTTGCGGATGTCGATGGAGATCAAGACTTGGATCTTATAGTAACCGCAATGGGGCAACCAAACAGACTCTTTCAGAATCAAGGTAACGGCACATTTAACGATGTTACAAATACTTCCGGAATAGGTTCTCGATATGGTAGCAGCTCGATTGCTCTCGCCGACATCGATGGTGATAGTGATCTGGATTTATATGTCGTTAATTATGGATCCAAATCAGTCCTGAAAGATGGGGGTAAAATAGATATCGTTAACATTAATGGTAAACTGACAGTAAGAGGTCCATTTGCGAGCAGAATCAAATTCATCGACAATCAAATGTTTGAGTATGGAGAGCCTGATGAGTTTTTCCTCAACGATGGTAACGGTAAATTCACCCAACTTGACTGGACCAGCGATCGATTTTCAACCTACGAAGGCAAGCCTCTTAGCGAGCCATATCGAGACCAGGGGTTAAGCGCAATATTTCGAGACATCAATGGTGACCGGTCGCCAGACCTGTTCGTCGCAAACGATGGCTTCACTAAGGATCGTTGCTGGATCAATGACGGGCAGGGGAATTTCCGTGAAATCTCACCTCTTGCAATAAGGCAACTAAGCTTCTCAGCTATGGGCGTAGATTTTGCCGATATTAACCGAGACGGTTATGATGACTTTTTCGTTGTCGAAATGCTCAGTCGGACCCACAGCCGACGACTAACACAACAAGGCACCATTCCTGGGAATCCCATTGCACCTGGAAACTTTACGGAACAACCGCAAAGCCGCCGCAACTGTCTCTACATTAACCGCGGTGATGGCACCTTTGCGGAAACTGCCTATTACTCTGGAGTAGCTGCTTCCGAATGGTCATGGAGTAGTATTTTCTTAGATGTAGATCTTGATGGATGGGAAGACATCCTAGTAACCAATGGGTTCGAGTTCGACACTGACGACTTGGACACACAAAACAAAATTAACCGGCTTGGCAAAATTCCCATCGCGCAAAAACGCAAAACTATCTTTTTATTCCCTCCTCTCGATACGCCCAATGTCGCTTTTAGAAATCTTGGTAATGGCCGATTCGAAGAGTCTGGAACCAAGTGGGGATTCAATGACAAACACGACGGGAATGGAATGGCTCTAGGCGATCTGGATAACGACGGGGACCTAGACGCAGTTGTTAACTGCCTTAAAGGACCGGCTTTAATTTATAAAAACAATGCATCAGCACCTCGGGTGGCCGTGCGCTTAATTGGCGATGGCAAAAACACAGAAGGAACTGGAGCGCGTATCCGTGTCATAAACTCGCTAGGGCAAGGACTGCAGTCACAGGAAATAATGGCCGGAGGCAGATATGTCAGCGGAGACCAAGCGCGCCGAACATTCGCTGCGAAGACCGGAGAAATGTTCCGTATTGAAGTTGATTGGATCGGGAGCACAAGAACCATCATCAATAATGCCACTTCAGGTCGGCTTTATGAGATCCGCCAAAAACAATCTCGGACAATCATGGAAAGTAAAAATTCTGAATCGTCACTCTTCGTAGATTCTAGCCCACAATTAAATCACAATCACATATCGACAAACCGGAATGATTTCGAAATTCAACCGGCCCTCCCTAAAAGCCTAAATCATACCGGTCCGTTTTTATCAGCTAACGACATAGACAAAGATGGAGATATTGACTTGCTTGTAACCGATAAGAACGACCCACAGCTATCTGTCCTTCTCAATGACGGAAATGGCAAATTCACTCGGTCAACCAACTCACTTCAAACTGCTGGCAGTGGTATAATTATATACTCTGAAAATCAGATGCAAAAAATCTTACATCTCTCCAGTCCCCCAGCTATATACAAAGTTACAAACGGAGAACTACAATTAAATAAGCAGTTGAATTTTGTCGGCAACCCTAGTGCTGCAGCAGCATTTGATATCGAAGGCGATGGCGATATGGACTTATTCATCGGCGGAGAAAGTTCTATTGGCCAGTTCCCAAGAGCTACTGCATCAGCACTTCTCATTAATGAAAACGGTAAATACATTAAAAAATTATTTCCTGGAATTGGCATAGTTAAAAACGTTGAAGCTGGAGACATTGATAACGACGGGGATGTAGATCTTGTGCTCGCGCGGGAATGGAATAGCATAGCAATTTTACTTAATGAAAATGGCCAGCTCAAAGAAGAAGGACAATCCTTCGGCTTAGCAACATTCAAAGGTTTATGGCATGACGCCAAGCTATCAGACATCGATGGTAACGGGACACTAGATATCATTGCATCCAATATTGGCCTAAATACAGCATATGAACTTCATCAAATGCCAATTAAACTGCTCTATGGAGATACTAATGCTGACGATATATTTGAAGTAGCCGAAGTCTTTTTCGATCCGCTTAAAAACAACTGGAACCCTATTCGTAAACTCAAGGTGCTATCCAGCACCTTCCCGCAAGTCAGAGACAGATACACACGTAATCAATTATTTGCTGAGTCCAATGCTACTCTCATTCTTGGTACAGCAATTTCTAAGATGGACTCCGTCGAATTTAATACTCGAGAGAGTGCAGTGTTCCTTAATAGCGGAAGCAAATTCACTTTCATTCCTCTACCATCCGAAGCACAGCTTACCCCTGCGTTCGGAATCTGCGCAAAGGACTTTAATGGCGATAACTCAATCGATTTATTTATTGCACAAAACGACTTCAGCATACCTCCGCGCTACTCCCGTTATGATAGCGGGAGAGGGCTACTCTTAACCGGTGATGGAAAAGGGAATTTCAGCCCCCTAAACAGCAAACAAAGCGGTATCATGATTTATGGTGAACAACGGCAAGCTGTTGCTGCTGACTTTAATGGAGACAAAAAATTAGATCTAGTAGTCAGTCAGCGCGATGCCATTACTAAGCTTTACTTGCAAAGATAGTTTTAATTAGAAGCCGATTCGTCGGAATTCGTCTCGTCGTCAGAACCAGTTGCGTCTTCGTTGATAACCGGAGCAATCGCAAGCAAGCGATCATCACTGTCGAGATTAATGAGTTTCACTCCTTGAGCATTACGCCCAGTCATACGAATATGAGCAACCCCTGTACGCACCATTTGCCCTCCAAAAGTAATAAGCATAATTTCATCTGACTCATTCACTGCAAGTGCACCACAGACACCACCTGTCTTTTCAGTGGTCTTCATTGTAATGATCCCTTTACCACCACGCGACTGGGTCCGATACTCATCAAACTCTGTACGCTTACCGATCCCATTTTCACCTGCAACAAGAAGAGTTGAGTCCTTCATAACAACAGCCGCTGCCACCAAACGATCTTTACCTTTAAGCCTTATGCCTCGAACTCCAGCTGCTGTCCGCCCCATTGATCTTACATTCTCCTCATTAAAACGAATACTTAATCCAGCGTTTGTGATCAACACCACTTCATCATGACCAGTTGTCAATTTCACAGTGATAAGACGATCACCTTCTTTGATCCCAATTGCATTTATCCCATTGCGCCGCACGTTAGAATAAGCATCAAGCGCAGTTTTCTTCACTGTTCCACTCTCAGTGGCAAAAAAGAGAAATTTATTCTGCTTCCAAGTAATATTATCTTTATTTTCTCCAAGCTGCGACTCCACACGAATAAGGGCAGCAATTTTTTCACCAGATTGTAATTCAAGCAGGTTGGCAATATTCCGTCCCTTTGCAGCTCGACCCATATCTGGAATCTCGTGAACTCGGCGAACATACACTCGCCCAGTAGTTGTGAAAAACATTAGGTAGTCATGAGTACTAGCAGTAAATAAATGCTCAATAAAATCATCCGCTTCACCTTTGACAACAGAATCTTTAGTTCCCATGCCAATCACACCTTTGCCACCACGGCGCTGCGCACGATATGAACTTACATTAGTCCGCTTAACCAAGCCGTTGTGAGTAAGCGTAATAATAACTCCTTCGTTAGCAATAAGATCTTCAATCGCCATATCGCCCTCATCAGGCACTAGATCTGTACGCCGAGGGGTAGCATATTTATCCTTAATAAGCGTAAGCTCGTCTTTTATGATAGCGAGAACACGCTCTTCCCTCGCTAAAATATCCATCAGATCCTCAATTTTGACGAGCAGCTCATCGTATTCGGCCTTGATCTTGCCCTGCTCAAGTCCAGTTAGTTGATAAAGTCTCAAATCAAGAATCGAGTTAACTTGAGCCTCGCTTAAAATATAGTAACCGCCCTTGATCCGTTCAGGCTTACGCACCTTAACACCCCACTTTTTCAAAACTTTCTCCGGAAACTCAAAAGCAAGTAACTTTACGCGAGCTTCCTCACGATTTTTTGAGTTTCTGATAATCCTGATGAATTCATCAAGATTCGCTAATGCACAAAGATATCCTTCAAGCGTCTCAGCCCGGGCCTCGGCCTTATCCAAATCGAACCGCGTGCGACGGAGCACGACTTCTCGACGATGTTCAATATAAGCATTGATCAGCTCCTTGAGATTCATTGTCTTCGGACGGCCGTGATCAATCGCTAACATGTTTA
>Ga0163110_10001197_pt1 | contig 13143 bp, 10 predicted proteins | sample CRUFie1St17metaG_FD_108703 | JGI IMG/M metagenome (GOLD analysis project Ga0163110, IMG submission 108703) | Marine microbial communities from the Costa Rica Dome - CRUD Field 142mm St17 metaG | ecosystem: Environmental > Aquatic > Marine > Oceanic > Photic zone | place: Costa Rica: the Eastern...
CCAGCTTCGCTATGGACTTCTACTTGCTCAAGATCGTCTTGGATTTGAGCCATTTTTCCTTGCATCTCTTGGGCTTTTTTCATCATTTTAGCCATATCACCTAGACCGCCTAAGCCTTTTAGCATTTATCACTCCTATTTTTATTAAACTTTTTTTTGTTTTTAATCACCGTCTTCAAATGGATCCCATTCCCCCTCATAAGATATTAGATGTGAGTCCTCATCAAATTTTTCAACTGGAATTGTTTGGATATGGATTTCATTGATCTTAGCTTTAGGGAAATTCTGAAGCGCAGATTTAACCATTGGATTTTCTAAAGCCAGTGAATGAAGGTTATTTGTTTGAGAAATTCGTTGCTCTGTAATTGTTGAGCCTCCTCCTTCATTTACAATACTAATTCCCCAGTTTTCACCAGTCCAAAACTTTAATTTCTTTGTTAAACGAGATGGTAAATCAGAATTTGCTTCTTTTGTTAATTGAATTTCTATGCGCCCGGGTTGATATTTTACTAATCTAATATAGTTTTCCACTTCTACTAGTAATTTCATATCCCGATTAAATCTAATGAGAGATATAACATCCTGAAATGTCGCGTAATGATGTAATGGATGTTTTTCTTGATCAGTTTCTGGTAACAAAGCTAAACTACTCTCTGAGTGTAGAATTTTATTTGATTGCGTTGTTGGCTTGACATTTTTTTGATCTTGAGCGGCTTTCCTTGATACCTCACTTTTAGCACCTGAATAATCTTGTTTTTCTAATTTCCTTATTAATTCATCAGGGCTTGGCATTTCAGAAACATGTGTTAAGCGAATGATTGCCATTTCTGCTGCCATTATATTGCTTGGTGCAAAATTTATTTCTTCAAGTATCTTCAGTAACATTTGCCACATTCTAGTTAATGATCGCATCGGAAGCTCTCTTGAAAATTTTAACCCTCTATGACGTTCATCCTGTGATACAGTTGGATCTTCTATTATATCAGGAGAAATTTTAACAACTGTTATCCAGTGGGTTGCTTCAGCTAAATCTTTGAGAATGATCAGTGGGTCTGCTCCATTAGCATATTGATTGGATAATTCATCCAATGCTTCTTTTGCCTTTCCTTTCATAATAAGCTCAAACAAGTCCAATATTCTCGACCTATCAGCTAATCCAATCATATCGCGAACCGCTTCAGCGTTTGTACCTTCTTCCTTGATAGAAATTGCTTGATCTAGCATTGAAATTGCATCTCGAACTGAACCTTCAGAAGCTTTAACTATTATTGAGATAGCTTCATCAGATATTGTTGCTTTTTCTCTATCTGCTATAAATTTTAGATGATCAATTAAAACCTCAGGTTCTATCCTCTTTAAGTCGAAGCGTTGACATCTAGATAAAACAGTAACTGGAACTTTACGTATTTCAGTGGTAGCAAATACAAATTTAACATGTTCGGGTGGTTCTTCTAATGTTTTTAACAAAGCATTGAAAGCACTATTTGATAACATATGAATTTCATCAATAATATAAATCTTATAACGTGCAGATGAAGTGCTATAATGAACAGAGTCTATTATATCTCTGATATCTCCAACGCCCGTTTGTGATGCTGCATCCATTTCTATAACATCGATATGACGTCCCTCGGATATGGACAAGCAATGCTCACATTTGCCACAAGGATCAGTGGTAGGATTTCCTTTTCCATCTTCATCAATACAGTTTAGCCCTTTTGCTAAAATCCGGGCAGTAGTTGTTTTTCCAGTACCACGAATTCCTGTCAATATGAAGGAATGTGCAATTCTATCTGCAGCAAAAGCATTTTGTAAGATTTTGACCATAGTTTCCTGACCACGTAAGTCAGAAAAATTCTGAGGTCTATATTTACGTGCCAGTACTTTGTATGGTTTATTTTCTTCAGCCAATTTAAACTCGTCGTGTTTGGTATATACAATGTATATTGCCTGCTAATTAGCGGCAAGGAAATAGCTTAAATGTAATTAATAAAATTATTCGAAAATTTTATAGTGAGAGGTTGGACAACGACCTAAACGGTGCTCGTTGCGGCTGCTTCCTTCCGGATCTGACCGGGTTGGCGAGGCGTTCACCCGCGCCAACCTCTCAATCTTATAATATAATGAAATAAAAGATTTTTCAATAGACTTGAATTGCCTTTGATCTATGGACGTGTCAAATAGATATTAGTCGAAAATCATATGCTGAAAATATATGTTAAAAAATGAATTTGTAACTTTTAGTCAGAATTTTTTGGATAGAAGTGGAAACCATCGCTCTAATCAAGAGAAAATAGATGCCTATCGAGGTAAAAATAACGCCAAGTTTTTAATATACTGGAGAGGAAAATTACCAGTCACCTCTTGCTCTTCTGATAAGTTGTGTTGGGTAGGAAAAGATCACCCACTGGTAGTAAATTGCCTTGAAGCCCCTATATTTCTAGGATTGGAAGATAATAAGCCTCTTTTTTCTGTTAATATTTCTAATTGGTCACCAAAAGGTTATGATATGGAGGCTGCTAAAACTTTCTTTGATTCAAATGTTTATAATCATCCTTACCTCCCAGAGAATTCATATTTTGGTGAGCTTCGAGGGTTTATGAGCCAAATTTCAGCACGAGAGGCAGAACTAGCTGTTATCACAAAAGGTATAAATACATGGCATGAAAACAACTTATACTGTCCAAAATGTGGAAAATCTACGAAAATAACCAACGCTGGGTGGCAGAGAAATTGCGTAGAATGTGGCGCTTTTCATTTTCCAAGAACAGATCCAGTGGTTATAATGTTAGTCACTTATGGAAATTATGTTTTACTAGGCCGTAGTCACGGATGGCCCGATAAAATGTATTCTTGCTTGGCAGGATTTATGGAGCCTGGCGAAAGTATTGAAGCAGCAGTACAGCGTGAAGTTTTAGAGGAAACGTCTGTCACAGTTTCAAATGTTAGATACTTTTGTAGCCAGCCTTGGCCTTTTCCGTCTTCGTTGATGATAGGATGTGTCGCAGAGGCACTCTCAAAAAAGTTTCTGATTGATACAAAAGAGATTGAAAATGCATTATGGGTGAGCAAAGAACAAATGTTGGAAGTTTTTTCGGGAAATAACAAGTTTATTTATCCCGCGCGTGAGGGTTCAATCGCTCATTTTTTGATAAAAAACTGGTTATCGGGAAATATTTAATAAGTTTTTATTTGTTAATCATACCATCATTTTTTACTGAAAAGCTTCCTAGCATTTTAACGTAAGTACTATAATAAGACAATTCATCCAGAGCAAGTTTTACATTATCGTCATCTGGATGTCCTTCAATCTCGGCAAAAAATTGGGTAGCTTTAAATGACCCATCAAGCATATAGCTTTCTAATCTGACCATATTTATTCCGTTAGTTGCAAAACCACCCATAGCTTTATAAAGAGCTGCTGGTATATTTCTTACCCTAAAAACAAAACACGTTTTTGTTTTCTTATTGTCTTCAAAATCGTTTTTCTTGTCACGAGACATAATAACAAATCTAGTTGCGTTATGTTTGTTATCTTCTATTTCTTCTTCCAGAATTTCTAAACCATAAATTTTTCCTGCAAGTGCAGTTCCCAAAGCAGCCACAGATTTATTTTTAAGTTTTGCTACGTGCATAGCCGCTCCTGCCGTATCACCCCAAGAAACTGGATCCACATTATGTTTTTTTAAAAACCCTTGGCATTGTCCTAATAAGACAGTATGGCTCTTTGCTGTCTTAATTTCTGCCATCTTGGCGCCTTTTACTGTCAAGAGATTTATCTTAACTCTAACAAATTCCTCACCAATAATATGTAAGTTTGAATTTGGTAGAAGTCGATGCATATCTGGCACTCTGCCATAAGTTGAATTTTCAACTGGTAACATTGCTAGATCAGCGCTTTTTGTTATTACTGCTTCTATTGCGTCTTCAAATGTCTTGCACGGTAATACGTCCATACTTGAATCATATTGATTGCAGGCTTGATGTGAGTAGGCTCCTAACTCACCTTGAAATGAGATTTTTTTTGATGTTGTCATAAAATTTATCCAATTTGTTCCAAGGGCGTTTAGTCGCGGTTTCTACACCTTGCATCGCCTATTGGGAAGACGTTACAAGACTTCTAACCGTTTTTTTTGCTGAATGTCTTAGAGTGGGGTATAATTTTAATGTTTGACACGATGACTATGACTAAAATAGCCGCAGCGTTTTGTGGTTCTTTATTGGTTTTTTTGTTAACTTTGTGGTTGGCGGAAACATTATACCACGTTGGACATGATGGCCATGGTGGTCATCATGAGGCCGCTTATGTAATTGAAGATGATACAGAGATTATTGAAAAAGTGGTGGAAGAAGTTGATTTTGAAGTCATCTTAGCTTCTGCAAATCCAGATAAGGGAGCCAAAGTTTTTTCAAAATGTAAAGCGTGTCATAAAATGGCTGACGGCGAAAATGGAACTGGTCCTCACTTATATAAAGTTGTGGGAAGAGATATTGGTTCAATTTCGGAGTACGGTTATTCTGGTACTTTAGTAGAAATGGCAGGTGTTTGGGATGCAAACGCTTTAAATGGGTTTCTGAAAAATCCGAAAAAGTATGCTCCAGGCACAAAAATGGGCTTTGCTGGCTTAAAGAAAGAATCTGACCGGGCTAATTTAATAGCTTATTTAGCTACCTGGAAATAAGAGTAAATTGGATTTTTTGTCCACTGTTTAAAGTTTGATTGCTTGGAATTTTTTATTAAACAGTTTGAAGATTCTGATTTACGTTACTAACTTTCACGTTAAAATGAAAAGTTGAAATATGGAATTATTAGGGTGCATATTATGAATTTTTTAAGGTTAAATGGCGTTTTTTCTTTTTTTCTGAGTTCAATTTTTGTCATTTCAGTATTTTGTTTTTGGGTTAGCCATTTAGCAACTTTACAGGCTGAATCAATAATAAAATCACATGGCATATCCACGTTTGGAGATTTGAAATATTCAGCTGATTTTAAACATTTAGACTACGTAAATCCAGATGCTCCAAAGGGTGGCGAGTTTTCGACCTGGGCGTTTGGAACTTTCGATAGCTTATCCCCTTACATTTTGAAAGGTAACCCTGCTAGGGGGGCAACACTTTTTTTTGAAAGTCTGATGACTGGAACTGCCGACGAGCCAGACTCTATGTATGGTCTTTTAGCTGAAAGTATTGAATATCCAAAAAGTAGACAATGGGCTATTTTCAACATTAATCCGGAAGCCAAATTTTCAGATGGTAGCGCTGTGACTGCTGATGACGTTGTATTTTCCTTTTATACTCTTCTTGAAAAAGGCGTTCCAACATTTAAAGTTACATTTTCAGATTTTGAAAAAGTAGAAGCTATTAATAAATACAAGGTAAAGTTTTTCTTTAAAGAGGGTTCCAATACAAGAGAGCTGCCCATGGCAGCTGCTGGATTACCAGTTTTTTCGCAAGAATATTATACAAAAAATGACTTTTCGGAAAGCACATTAAAGCCTCCCGTTGGATCTGGGCTTTATATATTAGATGAAATGAAGCCTGGCTTGTCTATAACTTATAAAAGAAGAGAAGATTACTGGGGGAAAAACTTACCAATAAATGTTGGAAGAAGTAATTTTGATAAAATAAAAATGGAATATTTTGCAGATTATATTTCAGCTTTTGAAGCTTTTAAAGGAGGGGCTTACAATTATCGAGAAGAGTATTCTAGTCAGGTTTGGGGTACATCATATAACTTTCCAGCATTAGAAAAAGGTTGGGTAATAAAAACGCAATTACCAGATCAAAATCCATCCGGAACACAAGGATTTTGGATTAATCTTAGAAAAGAGAAATTTAAAGATCCAAAATTACGAAAGGCCATAGGAATGATGTTTAATTTTGAATGGTCAAATCAAGCATTATTTTATGGAATATATAAACGTACAGATAGTTTTTGGGAGAATTCGTATTTACAGGCTACTGGGATGCCAAGTGATGAAGAATTGGCCCTGTTAGAGCCACTAAAAAAATATTTAGATGTTTCTGTTTTTAATTCCCCTGCTTTTGTCCCAAATGTTTCAGAGCCTAAAAAATTAGATAGAAGTGTATTGAGGCAGGCTGCTAAATTACTTAATGAAGCAGGCTGGCGGCTTGTTGATGGAAAAAGAGTTAATGAAAATGGAGAAGTTTTGAGTATTGGTTTTTTAAATGATGGACCTTCATTTGAAAGAATTATCAACCCTTACATAGAAAATTTAGAACGGCTAGGAATAAACGCTTATTTAGATTCTGTAGATAATGCACAATCAAAAGAGCGTGAAAAATCATTTGATTTTGATATTACAACACGTAGATATGTTATGTCGTTGACACCTGGATTAGAGCTTCGTTCCCGTTTTGGAAGTAACACTTCCAACAAAAAGGGGTCAGCAAATATCTCAGGTGTGTCTAATGCTGCAGTTGATAGTTTAATAGAGATAATTGAAAAAGCTCAAACCAGAGAAGAGCTCAATACAGCAGTCAAAGCTCTGGATAGAGTATTACGATCAATGCATATTTGGGTGCCTCAATGGCATAATTCTAACCATAATCTTGCATATTTAGATGTTTTTGGAAGGCCAGAAAATTTACCGCCATTTTCAATTGGTGAAACTGATTTCTGGTGGTATGATTTCAAAAAAGAGGCATATTTAAAATCTGTGGGCGCCCTTTAAAAAGGTTTGATAATTGAGCGACTATATTCTTAGACGATTACTGTTAATGGTGCCAACCCTGTTGGGCATAATGATAATTAACTTTGCATTAATTCAATTTGTGCCAGGTGGCCCGATAGAGCAAATTATCAGTCAAATTGAAGACGGAGGTAGCGCTACAGACCGTTTTGCTGGAGGGGCGGACAGTCCAAGCACTTCAGAAAACAGTCAATATGAAGGAGCGAGGGGTCTTCCTGAGGATTTTATTAAAGATTTAGAAAAGCAATTTGGTTTTGACAAACCCGCTCCAGAGCGGTTTGTATTGATGTTAGTCAATTATCTAAAATTTGATTTTGGTGAGAGTTATTTTAGGTCTATTAAGGTTTTAGATTTAATTCTTGAAAAGATGCCAGTATCAATCACGTTAGGCCTTTGGTCTACACTTATTGCTTATTTAGTATCTATTCCACTTGGTGTTAAGAAAGCTGTCAGAGATGGTAGCCGTTTTGATACTATAACATCAGGGTTTATTATCGTTGCGTATGCGATTCCAGGATTTCTATTTGCTATTTTGTTATTAGTTATGTTTGCTGGTGGGTCATATTTTCAATGGTTTCCACTTAGAGGTTTGACGTCGGAGGGTTTTGAAGATTTTTCCTTGTTAGGTAAAATAGTTGATTATTTATGGCATATTACTTTACCTGTAATAGCTGCAACAATAGCAAGTTTTGCGACTTTGACTCTCCTGACTAAAAATAGCTTCTTAGATGAAATAAAAAAACAGTATGTAATAACCGCTAGATCAAAGGGTCTATCAGAAAATAGAGTTTTTTTTGGACATGTTTTTAGAAATGCAATGTTAATAATAATTGCTGGATTCCCTGGAGCCTTCATTGCTATTTTCTTTGGATCAAGCCTTATCATAGAAATAGTTTTTTCATTAGATGGGTTAGGTCGATTGGGTTTTGAGGCAGCCCTAAACAGAGATTATCCTGTATTGTTTGGAACCTTATATATTTTTGGTATCATGGGTTTATTGGTGGGTTTAATTTCAGATTTAATGTACGTCATTGTTGACCCAAGGATCGATTTTGACAGTAGGGACATCTAAAATGAAATCATTTATCTTGAGTCCCTTGAATCAGCGAAGGTGGAATAATTTTAAATCCAATCGAAGAGCTTTTTATTCCTTGTTAGTTTTTATTTTTCTCACAATTATTGCTTCAATGGCTGAATTCATTGCTAATGATAAGCCATTAGTTGTTAGCTTTCGTGGCGATATAGTTTTTCCAATATTTTCTGGCATTGTTACAGAAGATAAATTTGGTGGAGATGAGGGCTTGATTGTTCAGTATAGTGATCCTGCTATTCAGTGTTTAATAAAAACAGGTGGGCTTTTGGATTGTTATGATGATCCAGAATTAATCATGAATAAAATAAAGACCGGTGAAATTAATGATCAAAACTTCTCACTTGGCTGGATTATTTGGCCTGTTATCCCATATAGTTTCAATACGATTAATCATGATGTTGTGCCCGCTCCAGGAGCTCCAGATAAAAACCATTGGCTGGGAACAGATGATACTACTAGGGATGTTCTGGCTAGAGTGATTTATGGATTTCGTATCTCTGTTGCTTTTGCAGCTGTTGTTGTTTTTGTTAGCTCAATAATAGGGATAATTGCAGGGGCTGCTATGGGTTACTTTGGCGGATGGATTGACTTAGTTTTTCAGCGGATCGTGGAGATATGGGCTAATATACCAAGCTTATATATTATTATTATCATGTCGGCTATTTTTTCAATGTCTTTCTCTCTTTTAACAATATTAGTAGCTTTGTTTAGTTGGACAGCTCTTGTTGGTGTGGTAAGAGCAGAATTTCTCCGTGCGCGAAATTTTGAGTATGTTAGGGCGGCAAAAGCGTTGGGCTTGTCCAATTCAAAGATTATATTTCGTCATGTTCTTCCGAATGCTATGGTAGCAACAGTAACCATGTTACCATTTCTATTTACGGGCGCCATTGGTGCTCTTACTTCTTTAGATTTTTTGGGCTTTGGGCTGCCTCCATCATATCCATCATTGGGTGAATTGGCTCTACAGGCAAAACAGAATTTACATGCTCCGTGGTTAGCTTTTACTGCATTTGTGGTTATTTCAGTCATGCTATCTTTGTTAGTATTTATTTTTGAAGGAATTCGAGATGCCTTTGATCCTCGAAAAACTTTTTCATGACTAAAACACTGCTAAATATAGAAAATCTTCAAATATCATTTGGTGATCAGCCATATGTTGTTGATAATATTTCTTTAAGTATTAAGGGTGGAGAGACAGTTGCAATAGTTGGAGAAAGTGGATCTGGAAAATCAGTAACAGCTCTTTCAACTGTAAATTTGTTGCCAGACAACGTGAGAATCAAGGGTTCAATAAAATATAGAGATACTCAATTAGTAGGAGCGTCAGAGAAAGCTCTCCAATCGATTAGGGGTAATGATATAAGCTTTATTTTTCAGGAACCTATGACTTCACTGAACCCACTACATACCATTTCGAAACAAATATTAGAGAGTATAAACCTCCATCAGAACATAAGGCATAAAGAAGCATTTGTCCAAATGATTGATCTATTGGACAAGGTGGGTATACGAGATGCTAAGAAAAGATTAAGCGCATACCCTCATCAGCTCTCTGGTGGTCAAAGACAAAGAATTATGATAGCGATGGCGCTTGCAAATAAACCAGATCTATTAATTGCGGATGAACCAACTACCGCTCTTGATGTTACCATACAGGCTCAGATTTTAAGCTTGATAAAAGCTATTCAAAGTCAAGATGGAATGGGTCTTCTTTTTATCACTCATGATCTTGGCATAGTACAGAAGATTGCTGATAGAGTAATCGTTATGCAATCAGGAAAAATAGTAGAGTTTGGCGCAACTAAAGAAATATTTCAGAGCCCAAAACACTCTTATACAAAAATGTTAATTTCATCAGAATTGGGTAAGGGGCCATCAAAAAAATTAAAATTTTCAAACAAAATCGTTGAGACTAAAGATCTAAAGGTCTGGTTTCCTATCAGAAAAGGTTTTTTGCGAAAAGAGGTAGGAAATATCAAGGCTTTAAATCAAACTTCATTTGAAATTCATTCCGGTGAAACACTGGGGGTGGTTGGGGAAAGTGGCTCAGGCAAAACAACTCTTGGATTAGCGATAATGCGTTTGACACATTCAAATGGGACAGTGCATTTTTTAGGAAATTCAATAAATGATATGAACAAAAAAGACTTGAAATCAATCAGATCAGATATCCAAATGATTTTTCAAGACCCATATGGCAGTTTATCTCCAAGAATGACAATATTACAGATTATATCTGAAGGGTTAGTTGTGCATAGTAAGCTAAGCCAGTCTGAAATAAGAAATAAGGTAATTAGCGTAATTGAAGAAGTTGGTTTAGAAAGATCGATGATTGATAGATATCCTCACGAATTTTCTGGTGGTCAACGCCAAAGAATTGCTATTGCCCGTTCTATCATCTTAAAGCCAAGTTTAATCATTTTGGATGAACCAACATCAGCACTCGATAAATCTGTGCAAGTGCAAATTGTTAAGTTGCTTAGAAATCTTCAAGTAAAATATGGCCTGGCCTATATATTTATTAGTCATGATTTAAAAGTTGTAAGAGCGCTTAGCCACAATATTTTAGTCATGAGAAATGGTGATATAGTCGAGCGAGGTAAAAGCTCAGAAATTTTTACTAACCCTAAAAATGAGTATACTAAGACCTTATTAAAAGCTGCCTTTGGCTGATGTTAATTAAAATATGTAGCTAGCAAGTGAGATTTTAAGAAGTTGGGCCAGAGGGTTCGCATCTTTGAAAATTGCGTGCTTTCAGTTTAATACAAATCTTTTCAGCATTGGTTCTCGAAAGGTTTATAAATTTTGCCTCAAATCCACTACTCTTCTGAGAAACTAATCTCTTTGCTCCCGCCAACAATGAGATCTCATGCAACGCCGCTTTTAATAAGAGTTTTTCAGCTTGAAAGCGTGTATTATAGTTTCCTAGGTTTACGCGCCAATTTTTTATGTTGGAATCAGAAGCTCTAGTGACGACAACTAATTCATTTGTTTTGTTTTGGATATTTTGTTGGTCGACTTTAGAGTCATGCTTTATTTTTCTGACGTTTTTTGAAAGAGAAATAGTTACTGTTTTAGCTATATCTTTCGCCACCGTTAAGAGTAACTCATTTTCAATTTTATTATTCTTGGAAATGGGCCGTAAACTTTTTATTACACGTATTTTATATTCTTGCTCTTCAAGCGCTTGGGAAGAGATACGTTTTGGAGGGATTAGAGGTGAATTTTCAGGTACGCGCTCAAATCCTATATCCAATAGTTTGGCCGCCTGTTTATTACGTGTTAATGTGGATTTACCGCCAAATACAGTCGCGATAATTCTCTTATTTTTTCGTTCAGCAGATGCTACAAGATTAAACCCAGCTTTATAAGTATAGCCAGTTTTAATCCCATCTGCGCCATCATATGCAGAGAGAAATTTTCTATTTGTATTTCTTACTTGTTGAAGACTTGCATCAGTTTTTTTTCTTTTAAAAATCTTATAGTATCCGGGATAATCATACATTAGATGCCGGCCTAGGATGGTCATGTCTCTAGCTGTTGATAGATGTCCTTTTTCAGTCAAGCCGTGAGCATTTTTAAAAGTTGAACGAGTCATGCCAAGACTTTTTGCAGTTCTATTCATTCGGCGAGCAAAGGCTGCTTCAGACCCAGATATTGCTTCTCCTATGGCTGTTGCTGCGTCATTGGCCGATTTGATGGCAGCCGCTCTAATCAAATATCGTAATGCGATTTTTTGCCCTGCTTTCAATCCTAATTTAGAAGGCCTTTCATTTGCAGCTTTCCGCGATATCGTAACCTTTTTGTCAACGTCAATTTCACCGTTTTCTATTGCCTCAAACGCAATATATAGTGTCATCATTTTTGTGAGAGATGCAGGATGTAATCTTGTATCTGCATTACGAGTACGTAAGATCTCTCCTGACCGAGCATCCATTACAACGTCTGCATAAGGAGCGCTTAATGCTATACTTGGGACTGTCAAACAAGCCAGCACCGTAAAAAATATTAAATTTTTTATTCTTAGCCAGGTCTCCAAACAGCCCGCCCTTCTCTGCCTCTTTGTCGCCTTTTGACGATCTACTTTTGGGAAAAACTATCATAAGTGTTTCTCGTAGTAAACCACTGTGCGACATTCTTCTTAAAAAGAGTCTATTTAGTATATGCAGTTAAATTTTAAATTTGGTCATAATTAGATTTAAAGCAATGTGATGGCATATTTGATATCGCACATGAGTCCTTATATATAGCTAAGAAAGTGAGTCGAATTAGAGATTAATGGAGCCCAAGTTTTGGAAGTAATTATAAGTTCGATAGGTAATGATAAAAATAGTGATACTATCTTAAAATCTAAACCTAAGTCAAAAACTGATAAACCACCTTTATATAAGGTACTTTTACTGAATGATGACTATACGCCAATGGAATTTGTGGTTTATGTTTTGGAGAGATTTTTTGGTATGAATAGCTCAAAGGCAGCAGAAATAATGTTAGCTGTTCATAAAAAAGGTGTTGCAGTTGTGGGAGTATTTGCTTTTGAAATAGCTGAGACAAAAGTAACTCAGGTGATGGATTGTGCGTCACAAAATCAACATCCGCTTCAATGCACGATGGAGAAAGAATAAGGATTGATTTAGTGATGGCAGATGAACAGACCTGATAGATTAAGTGAAATCGTAAATAAGATTTCCGTTAGCCTACCAAAAGAAACAAAAATAACGATTATTAATGCAAGATTAGAGAGTGCTTATGATTTTCCAAATGATTGGGAGGTTGTACTCGTGCAGTCTTTTGCCCCATTTTATGATAAATTAATGAATAGCTACAGGGTTTATCCTGAAATTGTGGAAACTTCTGATGTATCAGTAGTTAATATTCCAAAATCAAAAAAGGAAGGTTATGGCAAAATAGCAGAAGCAATAAAGCTAACAAAACAATTTGTGATTGTTAATGGTGGAAAATTAGAAGGAATAGACAGTTATTTAAAAAAGTTTAGTAAGTTAGTTGATATTGAGAGCGTGATTATCAAAGATCACGGGAAAGTTTTTTGTTTTGATCCAAAGAAGATTAATAGTGAAGTTGTTTATGAATGGGAAAAAAATTCTAAGATATTAAAAAATGAAGCTGGCTTTTTTAGTGTAGAAGGAGCCTTTTCTCCAAGGTTGATAGATACGGGCAGTAAAGCATTAGCAAGTTATTTTTCTGACAAATTGTTTGGACGAGTTGCAGATTTAGGCGCTGGATGGGGGTGGCTATCTTTTGAGGCACTTAAGCAAAATATAGACCAACTTGATCTTTACGAAGGTTATTATGCAAGTCTTCAATGTGCAAAGTTAAA
>Ga0163110_10001200_pt1 | contig 13131 bp, 6 predicted proteins | sample CRUFie1St17metaG_FD_108703 | JGI IMG/M metagenome (GOLD analysis project Ga0163110, IMG submission 108703) | Marine microbial communities from the Costa Rica Dome - CRUD Field 142mm St17 metaG | ecosystem: Environmental > Aquatic > Marine > Oceanic > Photic zone | place: Costa Rica: the Eastern...
ACTGGAAGTGGCATTACTGGGTTTGCTACGGTGCTTGTTGCTGAATTGTTAGATTTAGCAGAGCTTCTGTTTCTAATTAGCAGTATTCCACCTAATATTGCTACAATGATTAATCCAACAACCACATATAGCAACACATTAGTTTCATCAGATTTGCTTGCAGTGTTGTCACTGTTTTGTTGTTGTTCTGCATTGTTCTGCTGATCATCATTTGTACCTGTGTCGATTATAGTACAACCAAATTCGTCAACCGCATCACCAGGTTTTGTATCTGGACAGTCATCCACTGAATCGATAATTCCATCATTATCAATATCAAAATTAGTTACATTGTTTTCGTCATTTGTGACTTCATTACTACCATTTGTGTTGTTATTGTTAGTTTGATTTGTTTCATCATTAGATATGTCTTTGATCTCAATCGTTAGATTTACCGTTTGTGATAGTGAACTATCGATGCCTAACCGAGTGTGATATAGTATGAATTGCAGTTCACGATTATTATTTGGCTTCCATTCCGTGACTTTTATCTGGATAGTGTATACAAATTCGCTACCATCGAGGTCTAAAGCTAGGCCCTCATTGCAAGCGCCGGGCAATTCAAGGAAGATGATTTGAAAGCCGCTTGAGTTTGCACAATATACAGTCCAGCTATTTATGAAATAATTTAAATCATCAAATCCAGAAAGGGCAATATCTAATTCTAATTCTCTTATTTGTTCACTACTTTCAAACACGATTGATTGATTTGATGCAGTGATTATCGAGAGATTAGTTTGTGGCGCATTTGAAACTTCGAATCCACTAATCGTGTGGAATTGCTTATCAAAGGTAACACTCAACCGGACCGATAGGTCTTCCACAGATGGTGTGAACTGTATGAATAACTCTAGATTCAAAGCGTCATTTTGTTTTACAATGTAGCGCATTTGATTAAATTGCGTTAAGGTTAAATTTTGGTCATCAATTAATATTTTTATGTCAACCAAATTTGAATATGAATTTAAACTTAAATTTCTAGAATAATAACCAGAATTAGTAATCTCGTAATCGAATGTTAGCCAATTATCTCCAAGAGTGAATAAGGTGTCATTGTAATCTACAAACGAAAGATTTTGTTCATAAGATTGTACGAAATCAAACTGGTTTGAGGAGACCAATACCTCAGGGGCAACTTCAGGTTTCAAAGGATTGATTATTAACCTGTAACTTTGTTGGTACAGATATACAAATTCTTCGTCTTCATTTTCATAGTAAATGTCAATAGAAATTGGGAAGATTTTTGTGTAAGTCGAATCATCAAAATTACTGCCAGGTGTGAGTGTTAGGTTTATTTTGTAAGACTGTGGCCCGAAGAGCAAAATATCCTGGATGGTGTTATTCTTACCACTGCTCTCATCCAGACTTACTGTTATTGTGTCAGATACCTTGGTGTCTACAACTAAGTCCACTATAATCTCACTTTCTGATGAGCCAATGTTTTGTACGGTTATATTCAATGATCTTGAATCACATCCGCACATGTATATTTGGTCGTTGACGGCATTTGTAGAAATTCTGTAATCATACTTAAGGAATGATAAACCGCTTAATGTTCCGAGGAGTTCTTCTCCATCAATTGTTAAGCTAGCATTTAATGTGTAATTTCCATACCATGTGTCGGTATCATAGGAGTAATTTACGGTGAGTATCATTCCTGATTCTGTAGTTTCCACATGAAAACTCGATGAATTTATCTCAAACGCCAAAACATCAAATATGTCACCATTGTAAATCCCCTTAATATTCAGTGGACCTAGGGATGTTCGTTCGAACAATCCATCAGTGTAAACCGATATTTGCATTACTCGATTTTCAGTTATATCATTGGGTGACCAAATTAAATCCTGTTCATCATCGAAGTAGTCTCCAGGTGTGTGAACTTTTACTATTAGCCCGCCATTATCAATCGAAGGCATAGCGTTGATTTTATCTGTAAATGTCATAAATATGGATACATTAACCGAACTGAATAATAAAGTAGCCACGAGAAAGAACAAACCGTAACGGTTGATTTTCTCGCTTTTCATGAGTGCCATGACAACATCAATCTTTATTGAACTTTGTAATCATTGTTTAAGCCTGTTCTTGGTCTTTTTTCATGGCACTTAGCGATTGCTCTGCAATGCCTAATATTGCACTTTTCAGGGATGCACGCAACTGATTCAATTCTCCGTAGCAAATAATGACATCATCATATCTCAGTTGAACATCAGGTTCAGGATTCCACAAAAGTTTGTTTTCTCTCGATAATGCAAATACCGGAATCTCATGACTAGTCTTGAACAAGTCAGAGATTTTGTTCCCTACCATCATCGGATGATTTCTAAGTTGTAAAGATAATACTCCTGAACCAGGGACTGTTCTGAGTAACTGATCTAAATCAACTTCTGAAAATGCCGTCTCACTCATCACATAATCAATAATTTCACCAGCAACATTTACGCCACTGGCCTTTTCTATGCCCTCAAGGCCTGGGGATGAGTTTACTTCTAAAACGAGGGGTCCATTATTTCCTTCCAGAAGGTCGACACCTGCAACATTTAGACCAAGAACTCGCGCAGCTCTAACCGCTTGCTCTTCGAACTCTTCACTAATATCGACTTTTTCAACTGTACCATTTAGGTGATAATTGCTCCGAAATTCGCGTCCTCTGGCCTTTCTTCTCATCGCTGCAACCACACGGTCACCAACCACAAGCGCGCGAATATCTTTGCCATGTGACTCAGCAATATACTCCTGTACAAGAACAGATTTTCCAGTCAATAATAATCCTTGAATCAGACTTCTTGATTCGTGTACAGTATGTCTCAGAAATACGCCTTGACCCTGAGTGCCTTGAGTGACTTTTATGACAACTGGTAAGCCACCAACGAAGTCGATTGCGGGCTCAACATCTATGCTGTCTCTGACATACGTTGTTTTTGGCACAGGAATTTTATTCCTGGCAAGAATTTGTGAAGCGTGTAACTTATCTCTACTCTGTAATATTCCCTGGCCTGTATTAGCGGTCCAGATGCCTAACTGTTCCATGTGTCGAAGTACAGCAACTCCATGTTTGGTTATTGAATGGCCAATACGCGGAATTACTGCATCATGAGTGAATGGTTCTCCAGCATAATGTATGTCAATTGCACCATCGTCAACAAATAATGAAAATTTCATTGGATCTGTAACCTCTACATCAATTCCGCGTAGTTTGGCCTCCTGAACTAGCCTTCGAGTACTGTAGAGCCTCGGCCCCCTCGATAGAACTGCTAGTTTCAGGTCCATGAATAATGGAAACGGGTTTACTTTTTGATATCATCGCCTTATTTTCAAGTTATACGACAATAGTGTCTTTGAAGTGCTAATTCATCCTGCGCAGTTCATGTCCGAGGAAGAGGTCCCTTCTGAAGAAGAGCAAATTGAACCTCAAGCGGCTGCTAGTGATGAGGCAGACGACGATATTGAGGGGACAGTTGAAACCTTGTCATCCCTTCAAGCATCATTAAAGAAATCACGCTGGAATGTTTTCATGTTTCTTGGTCTTGCTTTGTTGATGTTTGGCTTTGCCTTATTCCCGATGTCCATGGATGCAGATTTCGAATACGGCACAGCCGAGAAAGATCTCGGACTAGTTTGGGGCCCTTCTCTTGGCGGTGAAGATTTAATGGATGTTCCGTACAAAGTCTCAGTGGAAATCAATCAATTGCCTCCAACAACAGGTAATATAACACTACAAGTTTTTGTTGTGCAAATAGATGACTGCACAGATCCTGAAGCAGCTAGTGATGCAGAGGTGAAAGCAAAAACTGGTGATAGCCACCAATACCAATATGGTTTTGTCAATTCACCGGTTGAAGGGAAAACCTATACGTTCGATTTCGATTTGGACTTTGGCCAATATTGCTTAAATGCCAAAGTGGTTGGTCAGGATGGAACTATAGTTGACCCTAGTAGAACTAATCTAGTAGTGACCGGGAAATTGTGGCCAAATCAAGTGATTGCAGGAGTGCCAGGGCTTATTTTCTTAGGCCTCTCAACCTTCGCCTTTGTTGGAGCTCAGAAAGTAGGTAAGAAAGTGAAATCCTTACTAGAGGACGATAAGGTCACAGAAGAGCAAATAGTTCTAGATGAAGCACGCAGACAAAAGATTGCTGCCGGCCCCGGAGGTCCGCCAAAACCAGTGGCTGGCCCTGGAGGTCCGCCAAGCGCCTCCACAGGTCCGGCAAATGTTGCAGCAGCCCCGACAGAATCAATGAAATCCGGACCTCCTCCAGCACAATCGACAGTTGAACAACCAATTGTCACAGAATCAACATCTGTTTTGGAAGACGGCTCTACTTTCGAGGATGCAGGAAACGGTTATTTCTATCGAAAGATGGCTAATGGTGGATATGAACAACAGATATACATCAAAAATAGTGAAGGTCAATATGTGCCTTATCAGGCTGAATGATGCATACCCTCAATTCGCTAGATTATGAGTCAAATCATGATATGATTGAAAGGGTAAAACAATAACGGCTTATTGGTGAAGAGATTGTCTGACGACTTGAAATCTAGTCTTACAGCGGCCAAACTCAAAGCCCTTTGTATTCTAAATGACCTGCCCACTAGTGGCAACAAGTCTGACCTTGTGTCACGATTGTTAGGGTCCGGCCTAAGCCGAGATGAGTTAGGAATAGAAGCCGAGGAAGCAGTTCAAGAGGTAATCGAAGCAGTAATCGAAGACGAGCCAATTCAGCTCTCTTTATCTCTCGAAGATGAGGACACCTTGACACCGGAGGTTGAACCAGAAGTTGTCAAGACAGTAGTCGAGTCAACAGACGCCCAAATCATCGATGCAACTGTAGACGAGGTGCTTGATGCAGAGGTATTAGATGCTGAATTTGTTACTCTAGATGAGGAGGTAAAAGCACCTAAGACAGTAGACGCTCAATCAACTACGAGTAAGTCTAGTGGCGATGCAGCGACGCTGCTTGACATGATTAAGCAACCAAAAATTGCGGCAGTGTTCGTCGTTGTTTTGATCCTTGGTGCAGGTACATGGTACTATTTCAACAATCAACTTGAACCATTTACAGCAGATACTTTACGATACGGTGACGAAATGACATATACAATTTCAGATGGTGATTTCATGGCCAGTGAAGGTTTCCTTGATTTAGTCTTGGACCAAATAGAAACCGAGGATGATATCTGCAAGTTACGATTGTTGTTTGATGGAAGTGGCGATGTTTTGATTTCCAACGGAGGAAGTTCTGAGTTGGTTTCTCAATCTTCTCTTGATCGGCTTGGAGCTGTTAGCGCCAAGGGAGGCCAGGGAATGGATTGGTTAACAGTAGAATCTGTGTCTGAATACGATTTCAGCGCATTCACCATACAACGTCATTTGAGGTCAAGCATTCCTGGGTCCTCTGCGTGTTCCGATTTCCCAGCCAGCGTTAGCGGTACTGCTGATTTAACATCAACGCAATGGACCGAACTAAGAGATCGAGCATCAATAGGAACTGCAGTGGATTGGAATCTTAATGTTGAAGACACCTACCAAGGAAATCTGATGACCTTTGGTGTTGGTGGTATCCTTGGTGATTTGGATACCTTATCACCCGGCTTTTCGATGCTACTTCAACCGGTTGAACTACAAGAGTTATTAGCTAATGATTACATTGATGATGGCGCAACAGGCTCTAGACTTGGCTGGGACTGGAGAGTGTTAGGGACAGAGACTCTTGGTAGCACTGAGATGTGGAAAATTGTTGCGACCAATCAAGATGTGCAAGAGTTGTGTCTAGGTTCAGCCAGCATGACACTGTTAGTTGAAGAAGGCAACCCTTGGGCGACAAAGCAAACAGTAAATGTGGTAATTTCAGGCAGTGATAGTAACCGACAAGGTTGCTCTACGACAACAAAATTACTCGGCGATTATGTTCTTCCTGATGGAGAATTAACCATGAGCCATACCTTCCAGAAATCATCTCTTAGTAGAGGTTCTAAAGGCTTGGAATTTGGTTTGTCCTATGATGCTAGACCTCAAGCCAATGAATTGTCGCCAAACGATGATGAATTGAATGATTGGGGACCAAATGGCGAGCACATGCCAGATGAATCAACACTAAGGGCCAATAATTTAGAAGCAGCAATAGATTGTCTAGATTATCTCCAAACATCTGCATCTGGGGCTGTCGCTGCTCTAGATGATGGTGGGTATGTATGGCGAGCAATCGACCAACAATATGCTACCAGCACCCAATGGAACATCTCCTGGATTGCCACGGATGACATCGCAGGTTGGGTTACTTTCAACATGACCGGAACACCAAGCCAAGAGAATTGTCAGTTTGACAAGAAAGGCAGTTATGATGAGACAGTATCATACAACCGAGAATTCATACCCAAGGTCCTAAACATAAGTCCGATTGAAGAGTCATTACTAGATTCGACAAGATTTCCAATGTTAACTTCTGATCAAGGTTTATTCACCAACGCTGGAAATTATCACCCAGAAACAAGAGTTGGATATCTTGTGGTGGTTCCGGGTAGCGGAATAAACACCATCCTTACCAATATTGGCGATGCTACCGATGGAGCTAGCACGGTTGATATCTCAAGGGATTGGACAGACGATGGTTGGAATAAGCGATTCAATCTAATTGCAGATGCAACTGATGGCAGAATTATTGGTTGGAATTACGTAATGAATACCTGATTATTTCTGTTTGTTTTCAAACATGGATAAGTCCGGTGCTGATAATACATCAGAGTACTTTGGCTGCTGTTGTTCGTAGCGATACAGCGGAATGTTTTGGGCGAATGATTGTGCCGGAGGCGGATTCATTGGTAGTTTGGTAGGTTTATTTTGACGCCATCTTATCACCATTAGAGATAGTACTAGACTGGCGAGAACTATTATAACGAGCGTCATAATATCGTCACTAATTGTATCGATAATTCTGGAGACGGTGGATTGCTCTTCATCGTTGATTGGTTCCGGCGGGTGCCAGACAAAGTACGAGATATTCCAGGTCTGTTCCGCACTGCCATATTGATCGATTACCACCGCCTTAATGGCGTATGGGCCAATGGTGCCATTACCAGCACACAAGATGCCACCGAAACCAAATACAGTTGTTGTACAATTAAACGGTCCTTCCTCAAACGTGTTGTTGGTTGAAATTAACGTGCCGTTTCGATACCAGTAGTATTCTAAACCTATTCGTTCTTTGTCGTCTTGATTTAGTTCAAACATCATGCTTAGTGATAACGAATCTTTAGTTGCATTAATTGTCGTGTTCGATAGAGTGGTAAATGCGATGTATTCATAGCGATTTACTCCATCATCAATCATCTCATTACAATCATCATCAATTCCATTCCATAACTCTTCGGCATCAGGATTTATTCTGATATCATTATCGTTACATTCTTCAAACCATCTAAATCCATCACCATCTTCATCTAAATCTGGTACACGTGGGTTGGTTTTGGTTTGCAGAACTTCGACACCGTCACTCAAGCCGTCTCCGTCTGTGTCAAACATTGTTGGCTCGCTACCAACCGTCAAAATTTCAAATCCATCTTCAAGACCATCATCATCTGTATCATTATCAAGCGGGTCAGTATTCATTGTGTAGAACTCGACAAGATCTGGTAGTTGGTCGTTATCACGGTCTAAATCTGTAAAGTCTTCATCGATTAGCTCATCACAGTCATTATCGATAGCATCGAGCAATTCAACTGCATCTGGATTGATTTGATCGTTGGTATCATTACAGTCTTGGAACCAATAGAAACCATCTAGGTCAGTATCATTATCATAGACGAGAGGATTTGATTGGTAATCTAAGATTTCTTCACCATCATCAAGCATATCTCCGTCAGTATCCTGTAGGTTGTAATCTGTACCGTAGATGTGGAATTCAGCATAATCGCTTAATGCATCTGCATCAGCATCAGTTTGGTTGAAACCTTCATCCCACAGGCCATCACAATCGTCATCTACATAGTTCAGTACTTCTAAAGCCCCAGGATAGATTTGATTATTGGTGTCGTTACAATCTTGGAACCAATAGAATTGATCCATGTCGGTATCAGGGTCTGCAACAAGAGGATTGGTGAAATAAACATCAACCTCAGTACCATCTAACAATCCATCTGCATCAGTGTCAATGTTGAGTGGGTCAGTTCCGTTCACTAAGATTTCACGGCCATCCTCCAGGTTGTCACCGTCAGTGTCAATCGATAGTGGATTAGTGCCGTAAGTGATGATTTCATCGCCGTCGTTAATTTGGTCGTCATCCGTATCGATATCATCAGGGTCAGTGCCATAGATGCTGACTTCGTCGTAGTTGGTTAAACCGTCACCATCTCGATCAGTGTTTATTTCAGTACCGTAGATGTTCAACTCCCAATCAAATAGCGTCCCAGTATCGCCATTTCCTTGGTCCTCAATGCTCAGCGTCCAATTACCAAAACTATCCTCGTCCCAGTGATGGACTGAGGTAAACATCCAATTATTCCAATTATTTCCACTATCTTCGTGCTTTTCTGAAAGTACACTTTGGGTGCCCGAGGGGCTAGTCAAGATAATTTCTAAATCACCGCGATATGAGTGATCAATGTCAACAATAACTTCGACATGCTCGACTTTAATCGAGTCAGGCACATTGGTAATCTCACTGATGCCCGGAGCAGAATTATCTGGAATTTGTCTATCCTGTACATCAATTAAACCTGATTGGAAATTAATCTCCGGGTCAACATTAACCCAATTTTCAGCCAATGCAACCGCAGCACTAGCATCAATAACGCCAAAGCCATATTTGTGACTTACATCATGGCCTGCACCGTTGACATTCCAGCCGTTATCATTCCCATCATTAACTCTAGAACTTTGAACAATGATGTGCTCAATATCTCTGTAAGTTAGGTTGGGATTTGCCTCAAGAATAAGCGCGACAACGCCAGAAACTAGGGGTGTAGCTGATGAAGTTCCGCCAAAGTTGTCATTGTAATCACCGTTGTTGTATCCGCCACCTCCTTCAATATCGGTTGTCGTAATCCCTTCACCATCACCGTCTGATGGAGCAGCAACCAAGATGTTAGCACCGGGTTCGGCATACCATGATTGCCTGCCATAATGTGTAACTGCAGTTACTGCAATGGTATGACGACTGTTAGCATATCCATCATAATTTGAATTGTCATCGTCATCCAGTCCGTTACCTGCTGCCCAAGTAATGATATTGCCTAAGCCGCCTCGACCAAGCGCAACATCGTCTTCAAAGGCTGCTAACATCAAAGGTCCAGGTGCTTCAACAGTCCTTCCATTATCACTTGGCCCCCATGAATTAGAATAGATGTCGATATCTTGGCGTTCATGAGATAGCGAATTACTTTCCCTTACGTCAGTAGTGCTGCATGCAATCAGTAAAAGCCCGGCTAATCCAGCCCTGGGTGCAGCGCCGCTAACACCGATTGTGTTGTTTCCAGCCGCTGCAGCAACACCTGCTGCGGAGGTTCCATGACCGTCATAGTAACTAGGGGTAGGGTCTCCGTCATTATTGCAATAATCATAATCAAGTGTTTCTTCGTAGTAATTATCTAAATCGGCATGGTTCCAATCTACACCGTCATCAACGATGCCAATCACTACGCCATCGCCACGGTAATCATCCCATGCAGTGGTTATGTTGGCATCTTCCCCAGCATTACCACCTGTTTGACCAGTATTCTGTAAATGCCATTGGTCACCGAATTTAGCATCATCAGGGATCCATTTTTTCGACATAGTTTTGCTAATTAACGGATATCCTACCTCAATTTTTCCTTCATATTGTAAGATGGCAAGTTCTCTTGCTCCTTGGTCAAAGTTTGCCTCAATAATGTATGCATTATCCAAATGAGGGGCAGGCTCTCCAATAGCAAATGGACTGACTACAACCCATTCCGATACAGAGCGTTGTTCTTCTAGGGTGTATGTTGACAGGTCACTTGTTCGAGCGAAAGCGGCTCTAATGGCCGGAGAATATTCGTAAGTTAGAGGGGCATCATCAGAGTTTTTGGATAAAATTGCACCGTATCCATAATCAAGTTCGCTGGTGGATTGAGCGATAGCCATTGGAGCAATCAGCGTCGTCAGCAATAATATGACGAGTGCTCTTGCAGCCATGATTAAACCTCAGTTCGGATATTTATTATCAGTATTGGTTTACTGATTGAATAATATTCATGTTACTTTGGACTTAAACAGTTGTTTGCATTTTACAAGTCAATATTAGCCGAGAATGAAATCTTGTTGCAGTCTTTTACTGCAACAATGGCGGAGATGTTATGCTCCGTACGTAAATCTTCAGGAGGCGCAGCAACCTTCACTTTCGTGTCGATAATAGTAATCTTCTGACCGGCAGATACCTGATAATCGGCATTGGCAAGCCAAAAAGCAATCACTCCAAGAGCACTATGTTGGCCGATGATTAATGTTTCATTTCCCTCAATTGAAATCTGCCGTAGTACATTGAATGATACACTATCATCGAAAATATCCTCTGCGTTAACCCACTCTTCTGAAGTTTCAATAGTCTTCGACATCGCCTCTACTTGCTCCTCAATTTCGTTAATCGTTTTGTCAAATTCAGTTGAACTTGTAGATTCGATAGTATTGATATCGTCTAGATATTTTCTCAATCCGTCATATTGTTTGGATTCACTTTCCGTTAGGGCATTATTTGCCAGCACCAAATATTCAGCCAAACTTTCTGTTAAACTGTTATTTTGGCCATCAATTGCGCATTCAATCGCTTCATCTAGTACCTCGATTGCCAGACCAGATTCGTCCATTGCGAGCAGGGTTTTACCCAATAAAAACAGGTCATTGGCCGCTTCATCTACGTTTTCACCAACGATTGACTGTGCAGTTGATAGATGCTTGGCCGCTTGGGATTCATCACCATTCATGAATCTCGCCATCCCTGCACACACTACGTATGTTAATCGAGAATTCTTGGTTGCCTGTGCCTGTCTGTCTGCAGTTTCAAATAACTCAGCAGCTCTGTCCCATTTGTTTCTCACCAGTGCCAGTAAGCCAAGTTGATTGGTTGCCAGCATTTCTGCATTCACATCATCAATCAGAGTTGCGTAATGTAAAGCTCTGGACAAGTGAAGTCTAGCATTCATCAAATTACCATTCATCTTGGCTAACATAGAGAGACAAGATTCCATCCGGTAAAGATGGCCTGCCATGGCCCGGTGAGCCATTTCAGCCATTTCTTCGTCTAGCGGCGCTAAACCTAAGCCGACTCTTTCGAGTACTGAACTCATTTTTTCTATGCCTTCTGAGTACTTATCTTCAACAATCACAGATTCGCTTTTTGAGATCTGGTCTAGGTAGCCGTCCAGTTCGCTTACTGGCTGACAGATTATTGGTAAATCACCGAGTGTATTCATGTGTGACTGTTTTGGCTTACCGCCGAGTAAGAACTTCCTTAAAGAGCGGATTAATTTCTGTTCAGAGCTTTTCTCTTGGACAGGTTCAGTGGCCTTTGGTTGTGGTTTGTTGTCGATTAGTGAATCAACCATCCAGGTCAGTTTAGCCTGTATGTCGTATTCGTTGACACGACTTATCGCATAGCGCATTTCCGCTGCTCTAGTTCTTCTTGAGAGGCTTCTAAATCTTGATTTGCAGGCATTGGGACCAGTCTCAGCGAGCCTTTGCAAGAATGTCGATGGTGGACAAGTATTGAATCCTAAGTTGACTTTCTGACTTGTTGTTGTCATCTTGAAGTCATCAGTTACCAATGTAACATCACGTCCTTCTCTCGATAATTTACTGGCCAGCACCATCAAAGATAAATCGACATCTTGGGGAGCCGCTCTTTCGCCAATTTGACTTGCTAATCCTTTGATTTGATTATCATCAACTGCAATTGTTGTCAGTATTGGTTTCATTTTCTCAAGCAGATTAGGTTTGTTTTTCCATCTTTGAAATCTAACAGTTCTAACTTCCTTGTGTACTCCAGGAGTGACAAATATACCTTCAGGTATGCTTTTTCTTAGGTCTTCAATTAGGTTGTCTTGAGCCATTGAGCCCATGTGGATAAAACAGTTAGAATCCACAACCCAAGTAGTTGCCATGCCCATACCAAGCAAACCTATTGATTGAGGTTTGCCCCAATACTGACGATTATGTTCGCCATACTCCGTTACAACCAAAAGAATGGCAATACCAGCATATCTTGGTGGGGTCATGAGTGGCAAGGATTCAAAGTCAAGAGATTTTGACCACCTCATCGAACAAAATTCTACCGAGTTGACCTTCTTATCGGCTTATGGGGGTTTGGCTAGTAATACTGCAGACTCTGCTGGAATATTTTCTGCAGTCAAGCGATTCTTGAGTGCTGGCGGCGTTGAATTCTCTGAAACAGCAGACAAATTAGAACTCGAATTTGGTTATATCAAAATTGTTGATAATGGCGTCAAGGTCCACATCAAGGGCAAGTCTCTACCACTAGTTGCTAGCGATCTAACACAAGCAGGTTTTGTTGATGGCAAACTACCGGTAAGAAGAGGCTCGTGCACGGTAACTTTGCAAGATTGGGACATTGAACAACGTCGCTTCATTGAGCGGCTAGTCGAGCACATTAGTAAGATCTAGGATTCCATTTCCCACAACTCATCGCCAAACCAGTGTAGCGTTTTGATACCCTTGCCCTTACTTGATTCAGCCATCTCAGCACCTCCCATTTTTGACCAGCCAATAGCTAGTGGCTTCTTGTGAGTCATGTCTCTAATCCAGACTAATTCGCCATCGACAATTGTCTCATCTGCTGCCTGAACTCCGGCAACCATACAATCAGCTCCGTTCATCAAAAACGGAATTGCGCCATGGTCAACTTCGACCCACTTTGCCGCATCAGTATGTTCGAGAAAGCCCCTCAGGGTCAAGAAAGCAAAGCGTTCATTGTCCACATTTTTCACTTCAATGGCTTTGGGAACCTTGTCAACAAACACCATCTGCCAAGGCCCGTATTCTGCCATTTCAAGAAATGCGCCGTCAACTGACAAATCAATTCCTAACGATTCTTCTAGCGCCTTGAGTAACGGTGCGAT
>Ga0163110_10001201_pt1 | contig 13126 bp, 10 predicted proteins | sample CRUFie1St17metaG_FD_108703 | JGI IMG/M metagenome (GOLD analysis project Ga0163110, IMG submission 108703) | Marine microbial communities from the Costa Rica Dome - CRUD Field 142mm St17 metaG | ecosystem: Environmental > Aquatic > Marine > Oceanic > Photic zone | place: Costa Rica: the Eastern...
AATGGATCAACTACATTGCCTTTTGACTTGGACATTTTTTGTCCATTCTCATCTCTCACCAATGCATGAATATAAATTTCTGAAAAAGGAATATTTTTTTGAAAATATAGCCCCATCATCATCATTCTCGCAACCCAGAAAAAAATTATATCGAAACCAGTAACTAAGAGATTTGTAGGGTAAAATTTAGAAAGATCATTTTCTTCATTTGGCCATCCTAGTGTTGTAAAGGGCCATAGTGCTGAAGAAAACCATGTATCAAGAACATCCTCATCCTGAGATATTATTTCAGTTTTATATTTATTTTTAGCAATTTTTAAAGCTTCACTCTCTGAAGAAGCTACAATTATTTCACCATTACCTGTATACCATGCAGGAATTCTATGACCCCACCAAAGCTGTCTTGAAATACACCATGGTTGAATATTATTCATCCATTCATAATATGTTTTTGACCAATTACTGGGAATAAACTTTGTTTTACCATCTTCAACATTCTTAATAGCAGCTATCGAGAGTTTTTTTGCATCCACATACCATTGATCAGTTAAAAAAGGCTCTATAACCTCATATGATCTGTCACCATATGGAACAACATGATTATGATCTTCAACTTTAACTAAAAAATTTTCAATTTTGAGCTGATCTACTAGTCTTTTTCTGGCTTCAAATCTATTTAAGCCCCTCCATTCATTGGGAGTGTTTTCATTTAAATTTCCATCTGAGTCAAATATTGAAATCATTTCAAGATTATTTCTTTTACCAACCTCAAAATCATTAAAATCATGAGCAGGGGTAATTTTAACAGCCCCGCTTCCCTGCTCTGGATCGGCATATTCATCTTTAACAATAGAAATCTGTCTATTAACAATAGGAATTAAAACTTTCTCACCTATTAAATCTTTATACCTTTCATCATTTGGGTGAACAGCAATAGCTGTATCACCAAACATTGTTTCAGGTCTTGTAGTTGCAATTGTTATAAATTTCGTTTTATCGCTTTGAAGAGGGTAATTTATATACCATAAACTACCTTTTGTTTCCCTTTGATCTACTTCTAAATCAGAAATAGCTGTCTTAAGCTTTGGATCCCAATTAACAAGTCTTTTATCCTTATATATTAAACCATCATTATATAGCTCAACGAAAACCTTAATTACTGCTTTAGACAAACCATCATCCATGGTAAATCTCTCTCTGCTCCAATCACATGAAGCCCCCAACCTTCTTAATTGCTCGGTAATTGTACCACCAGACTTTTCTTTCCACTTCCATATCTCATCAACGAAAGTTTCTCTTCCTAAATCACGCCTTGAAACATTTCTTTCTGATTGAAGATTTCTCTCAACAACCATTTGTGTTGCAATACCAGCATGATCAGTTCCAGGCTGCCATAAAACATTTTTTCCCTTCATTCTCTGATATCTGACTATGATGTCTTGAAGAGTTGTATTTAACGCATGCCCCATATGAAGGCTTCCGGTTACATTTGGTGGAGGCATTACTATAGAAAAGTTTTCATTTTCAGAGACTGATGGCTTAAAGAGCCCTTTAGACTCCCACATGTTATAAATTCGCCTCTCAGCTTCAGAGGGGTCATATTTTTTTTCAATCATCTTAATTACGTTTTTTAAATAGTTTTGCTACTTCTTCTTTAACAGATTCTTCTACAATCGTTTTTAAATTTTTTGCAAACCAATCATTGAGAGTTTCTTTAATTGTTTCCCTGACAATATCATCAATAGATAAATCAGAAATAAAATTAGAATTATCTAAATTTAAACTACTGTTTTTTTCTTGAATTTCATTTAGATCTTTTGATAGAGAATTTTTATTCTGATCAACTACTTCATCTAAAAGAATTGACTCCTCTTTCTCATCAACTACATCCGTTAACTCAATAAAATCATTATCATTGGTCGATTTATCTTTATCTTGCTCACTAGAGATAACTTCTTTAATTGATGAGAGAATATCATTAACAGATATTTCCTCGTTATTTTCATTTGAAACCATAGCAAAAAACACCTTACAACATAGACATTATAGATCAATCAAGATTTTTAATATCTTTAAATCTTTTCCATCCAAGTTTAATATTTTTTACCTTGTTATAATTTAAAATAGGATCATATTTTGAAATGGGAAGAGACAAGAAATCAGGATTTAAAGAGCCAACGCTTAGAAGAAGATAAAACATAGATAATTTTAAATTATTTTCGGAACTTATCATTGATACTTGAGAATCTAAAAATTCCTGCTCTGCATCCAATACGTCTAAATTAGTTCTGGTGCCGAGCTCAAACTCTTCTTTCACTCCTTCAAGAGCAATTTTATTTGCTTCAAATTGTTTTTTTGAAGAATTTACTTTAATAGATGACGAATTGTATTGAGAAAAAGCAGACTTTACCTCTTGAGAAACAAACCTTCTAGCCTCAACTAACTGAAATTTATCTCTTATGTTTATTTCCTGAGCTTTTCTTATATTTGACCAATTTAAGCCACCAGAAAAAATTGGCATACTCAGTACGCCCATTAATTGATATGCATCTCCATCCGTATTAAACAACATTTCTTCTGAATTTGAGAACTCGCCTATTAAACTTAGAGATGGTAATAATTTTGATTTCGCTGATTTAATACCATATCTTGACGAAAGTTCTGATTTTTCTGCAAATTTAATATATGGACTTCTGGCATTAGCAATAGAGAGTGCCTCTTCAATTGTTGTTGGCAAACTGAAAGCAATAAAATCATTTGATAAATTTACAGGACTTACTCCAATAATTGATTGATAAATTGCTTTACTTTTTTCAAGATTAGATCTTGCTTCAGCTAAATTTGCTTGTGATAGTGACAACCTTGCCTCAGATTGGGCAACATCTGTCAAAGTAAGCTCCCCTACTTCAAATTGTATTTTTGCAACTTCAAGCCTCTCATTTAATACATCAAGATTTACTTCTCTAAGTTCAACAATTTTTTGGTTTGTTAAAACATTAAAAAAAGCTTCAGCAGCAGCAAATAAAATCTCTTGTTCTAAAATATTTAGATCAGCACGGCTTGCAGCAACAAAATTTAGAGACTGAGATCTATTATTAAGCAAACGACCACCGGAAAAAATTATTTGTTCGGCTTCAATTTTTGCCACATTCGGTTTTAATTTTATTTCATCAGTCTCATTGTAATTTACAACAGTTTCTCCATAAGAACCAATAATTCTAATTTTAGGATAAAATTCTGATGATGACATAGATACAAGCTCATCATCTGACCTTAAATCAGCTCTTTTAGCCTGAATTAAAGGATTTTTTTTATACGCAAGAGATAGCGCTTCCTCTAAAGTGTTTGAAAGCAACTGAGTATTCAAAAATAGACAAAATATTAAAAAAATATATTTTTTCATTGTTATTCCAATTTCATAAAAATGACGTTCGCGTCATTTTTTTATAAATAGTACATGTTTGTTGTTATTACAAGGTGAATGTAGTTAAACTAAAAAATAAAGATTATCTAGACAAGTATGATATAAATCTAATATGAAAGAGACAGTTATTTTGGCCACTTGGCGGAGTGGTTACGCAGCGGCCTGCAAAGCCGTGGACGCCAGTTCGAATCTGGCAGTGGCCTCCATATAAATATATGAATAACGCCCTTTTATTAAAATCAGTAATAAAAAAAATAATTGCATATTGTTGAGAACGATTTTACATAACAATTATAGTTATTTTTAACTTATGGAATAAAAATGAATGACAAAGTTAAAATGAAGTCAATTGTAAATACTTCAGAAGGAAGTGCTCCATATATTGAAGCACTTTATGAATCATTCTTAAAAGATCCTAATTCAGTATCTGAAGACTGGAAAATTTACTTTGAAACACTTCCAAAAAATTCAGATAATGATGAAGAAGTATCTCATAAAGATGTTATAAAAAAATTCAAAAATCAAAGAAGAAGACGGACCCACTCTAGTAAATCAATAATTGATAAGTCTATTGATGAGAAACAAATAAGAGTTATTCAGTTAATTCAATCATACAGGAATAGAGGGCATCAAAGAGCAAATTTAGACCCTCTTGGTATTAGAAAAACAAGTGTATGTGAGGATTTAGATATTGAATTTCATGGCTTGCAAGAAAGTGATTTAGAAAAAAAATTTAATACAGATACTCTAAGCATAAATAAAGATGAAGCAAGTTTAGAAGAAATTATAAATTCACTTAAAAAAATTTACTGTGGTACCCTAGGCATTGAATATAATTATATTACTAATACAAAAGAGAGATTGTGGTTCCAAGATAGACTTGAGCCCAATTTAGGAAAAGTTTATTTCAAAAAAGAAGAAAAAGTAAACCTATTAAAACGCTTGAACGCAACTGAAGGGTTAGCAAAATTTTTAGCTACGAGATACCCGGGCATGAAAAGATTTGGTTCAGAGGGAGGAGAATCATTAATACCACTTGTTGATAGTTTAATACAAAATTGTAGTATTTTTGGAGCTGAACAAATTTGTCTTGGAATGTCTCATAGAGGCAGATTAAACCTTTTAGTAAATGTTCTTGGAAAATCTCCTAAAGAACTTTTTTCTGAGTTTGAAGAAGACTATGAATTAGAGGGCGCGAGTACTGGTGATGTAAAGTACCATTTAGGCTTTTCATCAAATATTCTTACACCTAACGGAGAAGTTCATGTATCTCTTAATAATAATCCCTCCCACCTAGAAATTGTTAATCCTGTTATTGAAGGTTCAGTAAGAGCTCGTCAGGAAAGGATAAAAGATATAGAAAAAAATCGTGTGATTCCCATCTTAATTCATGGTGATGCTGCTTTTTCTGGACAAGGTGTTGTTATGGAAACCTTACAAATGTCTCAAACAAGGGGTTACGGAGTTGGTGGAACAATTCATGTAATAGTAAATAATCAAATTGGTTTCACAACATCAGATGTTAGAGATGCAAGATCTACACTTTATTCCACAGATGTTGCTAAAATGATAGAGTGTCCAATTCTTCATGTTAATGGCGATGATCCTGAAATGGTCGTATTCGCAGCAAAACTTGCATGTGAATATAGGTATACCTTTAAGAAAGATATTATTATTGATATGTTTTGTTTTAGAAGACGTGGTCATAATGAAGCTGATGAACCATCTGCTACTCAGCCTTTAATGTATAAAAAAATAAAAAATCATAAGTCTGTTAGAGATCAATACCAAGAAAAGTTAATTGTTGAGGGTGTTGTTTCAGAGGATGAAACTCAAAATTTTCAGAAAAATTACAGAATTTCATTAGAAAAAGGTGATCTCGTTACTGATAATCTTGCCTCCACAAATGAGGATAAATGGTTTGATTGGACCCCATACATGAAAAGAACATGGAATGAAGAGACTAATACAAAATTTAATCAGAAAAAATTTAATGAATTGGGAGAAATAATAAGTACTACTCCAAGTGATTTTGATGTTCAAAAGCAAGTATTAAAAATACTCGATGATAGAAAAAAAATGAACTCTGGTGATTTACCAATAAATTGGGGATTTGCCGAAAATATGGCTTACGCAACCCTTTTAAGCGAAGGTTATCCTATTAGATTCTCTGGTCAAGATGTTAGAAGAGGAACTTTTGCCCATAGACACTCTGTAATTCATGACCAAAAAAGTGGTACCGAATATATGCCTTTAGTGAAAATTGCTGAAAAGAATAATACTATAATTGATATCTATGACTCACTTTTATCTGAGGAGGCAGTTTTAGGTTTTGAATACGGCTATTCTACTGCTTGGCCCAGCGGTTTGGTAATATGGGAAGCTCAATTTGGCGACTTTGCTAATGGCGCACAAGTAGTTATCGATCAATTTATAGTTTCTGCAGAGCATAAATGGGAAAGACTTTCTGGTCTTGTAATGCTTTTACCTCATGGGTATGAAGGCCAAGGCCCAGAGCATAGTAGTGCTAGATTAGAGAGATATCTTCAATTATGCGCACATGATAATATTCAAGTATGTGCACCTACTACACCGGCTCAAATATACCATTTGCTGAGACTTCAAACGATTAGAAAAATGAGAAGACCTCTAATAGTTATTTCACCCAAAAGTCTATTAAGAAATCCTCTAGCAACATCGAGTCTAGGGGAATTGATTAACGGATCATTTATGCCAGTGATTGATGAAAAAATTAAAAATAAAGATAAAATAAAAAAAGTAATTCTTTGTTCAGGTAAAGTTTTTTACGATTTAAATGAAAAGAAAAAAGAGCTTAAGTCTGAAGAAATAGCAATAATTAGAATGGAGCAACTTTATTCGTTTCCTTATGATGAACTAGAGTTAATTTTAAAACAATACTGTAATGCTAATGAATTTTTATGGTGTCAAGAAGAACCACAAAATCAAGGGGCATGGTTTAGTCATAGGCACAGAATTCAAAGAGTTTTAGATCGTTTTTCTGAAAAACAAATTAAATTGATTAGTCGCCCATCTGCTTCAGCTCCTGCCGTAGGTTTAAATAAATTACATAAAAGACAACAAGAAATACTAGTGAATAAAGCTTTCGAGGATTAAGGAATTAAAATGGCAACAAAAATAAAATCACCTACCTACCCTGAGTCAGTCTCTGACGGCACAATTTCAAATTGGGTTAAAAAAGAAGGGGAAAGAGTTAAACAAGACGAATTAATTGCTGAAATTGAAACTGATAAAATAGTTTTAGAAGTTCTTTCTCCCATTGATGGAGAAATATCAAAAATTATTAAAAATGAAGGAGATATAGTTCTAAGTGGAGAGCTAATTGCAGAAGTTGAAAAAAATAATAAATCTGAGAGTGTCAGCGAGAAGAATGAAGAAGATACAAAAAATATAGAAACCAATATTTCAACAGAAAATAATAAATCAATTGGCCATGGACCAGCCATAAGGAGACTGTTAGAGGAGCACAAAATTAATTCAGAGGATATAGTTGGAACAGGAAAAGATGGAAGAATTTCAAAAACCGATATCAAGAATTATTTAAGTCAGTCTGCGAACAAAAAAACAAATGGGTCAGAAGTGATGCCTGAAAAAGATAATTCAAGGGAAGAGGAAAGAGTTCCCATGTCGAGAATGAGATCTACAATTGCCAAGAGATTGTTATCTGTTACTCAAGAAACCGCTATGTTAACTACCTTTAATGAAGTTGATATGCAGCCAATTAAAAATCTCAGAAATGAGTACGGAGAAGACTTTAAACAAAACCATGGATTAAAGCTTGGTTTCATGGGTTTCTTTGTGGCAGCTTCAATAATTGCTCTAAAAAAGTATCCAATAGCAAACGCATCAATTGATGGCAATGATGTCGTATATCACGGTTATCAAGATATTAGTGTTGCAGTTTCAACCGATAAAGGTCTAGTTGTTCCTGTTATTAGAGATGCAGATATGATGACATTGCCTGAGATTGAAAAAATAATTATTGAATTCTCTTCAAAAGCTCAAGAAGGAAAATTATCAATTGAGGAAATGCAAGGCGGAACTTTTACAATATCGAATGGTGGTGTTTTTGGATCACTATTGTCCACTCCAATTTTAAATGCTCCACAAACTGCAATTTTAGGTATGCATAAGATTCAAGACAGACCTGTTGTAATTGATGGGAAAATTGAAATAAAACCAATGATGTATCTAGCTTTAAGCTATGATCACAGACTCTTAGATGGTAAGGATGCTGTATCTTTCTTAATAAGTATAAAAGATCAGTTAGAAAAACCAGAGCGCTTACTTTTAAACCTATAAAACCTTAAGAAGTTTCAAATGCTTAATAAAGAAATAGAAATATTTTTAGAATATTTTTTCTTATACAAATGGACAAACTTAAAAGAAGATTTTCTTAATTTAAAATTAGAAAAAAAATTTTTGGATGAAAGAAATATAAAAAAAAATTCGTTTGTTAAAAAAATTCTATTGAAGCTTAATAAAGAAGATAACAATAACGATATAGCAAATAATAATTTTTATAATTCAAAAGAAAATCTAGATTTGATCTGCTCTATAATATTTCTTAGAAACATAATTATTGATAAAAATAAGAAAGAAATTTTACCATTAAATCTTAAAGATTTTGAAAATATAAAAATTGAATATGCTCACTTAAGAGTTGATATTTTAAATAAAATTAAGAAAAATTTGTCTTATCAAAAATATAAAGAAACAAATTCCTCCCTAGATTACGATGAATATGTTCAAAAAATAGCTGATCAACTAGAGGATAAATATCATAGTATAAAAAATGAATTAGGTTATGAGTTTTTAAAATATAAAAATATTAAATTAATAAAAATCCTTAATAAACCAAATAATTATATAATAATTAATTCAGGACAAGAAATAAAAAGTCCTGAAAATAATATTAATATTAATTAATTCATAATAAAAGAAGAGCTATTCTTTTTCAAAATCTATATGCAATTCTTTAAGAGCTCTTAATAAATAATGAGGATGATAAGTAAAATCGTTCTTATTTTGAGAAAAATTTATTGTTTTAAATCTATCTAAAGCTGCTTTAAAACCCCACCATAGTTCTCTTCTAGCCAATGGTGCACCAAGGCAATGATGAGTTCCAGAACCAAATGCCATATGTGAACCAGCTTTTTTTCTATCTAAATTAATTTTTTCAGGCTCATCAAAAGCTCTTTCATCCCTATTGGCGGCAGCATATCTTACATTAACAACAGAGCCTTTTGGAATTTCAACTCCATGAAAAATAACATCTTTTGCGGCAGTTCTCATAAGGCTTTGAACAGGAGATTCTAAACGAAGAACTTCCTCAACAAAAACTTTTAAATACTTTTCTGGATCAGACTTTAATCTTTCCCAGATATCAGGATTTTCAATCAAAAGCTTTATTCCTGCAGAAAGAGCATTTGTGGTAGTTTCGCTTCCACCTACAAAGGTATCTGCCATCATTTCAGCATGAAGTTCGTTATCATTAAGAGGCCTTCCCCACTCTTCAATCTCAGTATTAACTAACTCACTAAGCAAACTATCATCGGGGTTTTTTCTAAGCTTTTCGAAGATTGGTTGAAAATAATGTTGTCCTTCAATCTCTCTTTCAATTGCTTCTAATTCCTGCTCTTTTGTTAACATCATGCCAATTCTGTGAAAAAAAGCATCAGTTGAAACTTTGATTTTCCATAAGTCTTCCTCATTCTCAATACCCATTTGAACACCAATTATCTTCAAAGGAAGAGGAACCGAAAACTCTTTGACCCAATCACAACTCCCTTTATCGATAAATGCATCAATTAAGTCATATGAGGTTTTCTCTACAATTGTTTCTAATTCTTTAATTTTACTAGACCTAAAAGCTTTATCAAAAATAGATCTCATTTCTTTATGATTTGGATTATCTCTTCCCGCTAATGTAGGAGCAGGTATCCATCCTTTTTCTTCAAACAACTTTACACCCTGCTTTACATGATCAGAGTTAATATTTGACTCTGCTTTTTGAGCAGCTGCTCCAAAGGAACTACTAAAGTTCTCAGTATCTAAAAGTAACTCTCTTACATATTCATATCTAGTAACAATAAAAAAACCTGTTTTTGGGTCCTGATAGACAGGCGCATCATCTCTTAATGTCTTGTAAGCGCTATATGGGCATTGTTGAACCTGATTTGACGTTAAATCAACATCGCTATGATTAATATTTTCTTTACTCATAATTTTTTCTTTCTTTTTAAGTTATCTATTATTAAGTTCTTTTACACTTGCCTCAAGCTCACTTATTCTTTTTTCAAGTTTAGTTAATTCCTCTTTCTTAACAAATCCAGAATCCTTCATAAATTTCTCTAACGCAGGTTTCATCATTTTTTCCATGCCTTTAAGATCTTTGGCCATATTAAAAATATTCATAAATTACTCCTTAAAAAATTAATTAAATATTATAAATCTCTATCTAAACGACAATTTCTTTCTATAAGAATTGGTTTTAAAGCTCTATAGGCTGCAGGGTTTAAGTTCAATGGTATCGAGGGATGTAAATGATGGATAATATGATATTCCATTCCCATTGTTAAAATTGTACCAATTCTAGCCTTAAAGCCCCTTGTATCTCTATACCTTCCCTGCTCTTTCATAGGATGGTGAGGCGCCCAAGACAAAGTCATTCTAACATAACCTGTTGCAATTAATTTTGGCATCCACCATAGGCAAGCAACTTCAAAACCATATCCCAGCCATACGAAAATTACTAAAATTGTCCAAAAAGATATATTTGTGAGCAAGGACTCAAAGATAATTCTTTTATTCTCTTTATTATCCTCCATATTTTCTACAAAATTTTTATAAAGATTATTAGCCGAGGTATTAATAAAAAAATTTACCCAAACAGCATCTTTAAAATTTTTAGCTTTCGTAGCATAATCGGGATCTTTTGTTGGGTGATTTGTATGCGAGTGATGATGCATATGAGTTATACGAAGCAATCGATATGGAACTGCTAAGGGAATTAGTGAAGTATAACCAATTAATTCATTAAACCAGAATAAAGAAGATCCTTTTCTTGCGATATTTTCATGTTGTGCTTCATGCGAAGGTAAATAACTTAATAGTGTACAAATTAATGAAATTAAAAATGCCAGATATAAAGGGATTTGACCTGTTAAGGTTAAAGGCCATAATGAAAACCAGACAGATATATTGATAGCCCACCAAGCTATCATAAACCATGGTGTTTTCCCTATAAACTGTCTTGCTATTAATCTTTCTTTTTTAACTAAATCCATATTTTCTCAAAACCAAAACCATTTACCTTTCATTGTAGCATATAGACCCCAAAAAAAACCAAAAAACAAACAAGGTATTAAAGTTGGAATTCCCAATATATTTTCAATTTTATTATAAATTAAAAATTGTGACAATAAGGGTGCCAAAAATAAAACACCGAAAAAAATTCGTCCCTTAGAAACTAAAAATACAAAAATACGCCCAAACATGTTGAAATATTAATAATTTTTAATAAATGTTCAATTTTAAAAAAATAATTTTTCTTTAAAGTTAAATATAGTTTATAAAACTGAAATCTATTGGGAGAAAAAAATGTCAAATTTATCAAATTTACCTAATCTTAAAAAAGTAGTTTTAAAAGAAAGACCTATCGATAACCCAAAAGTTGAAGGATTTGATATTATTGAGGAAGTTTCAAGAGCCCCTAATGATGGTGAGGTTTTGATTGAGATGCAAGCTCTTGAAATTGGGGCATGGATAAGAACAACCTTAAATGAAGAGGCATTTCATGGGTCTACGCCTATAGGCGGAACAATTCCAGCACTTGGTATAGGAAAAGTATTAATAAGTAAATCTGACAAATTCGAGGAAGGCGATATTGTAAATGGACCAATATTTGCTCAAACTCATACTACTATGCCCGCAGAAATGTTTCTTAAAGTAGAAAACCCAGAAATAGATCCTTTTACTCAAATAGCAATATTAGGAGTAACTACAGGTCTTACTGCATATTTTGGTATTTATGAGGTTGGGCAAGTAAAAAAAGATGATGTTGTTCTTGTGTCTGGAGCTGCTGGAGGAGTTGGTACCTTAGTATGCCAATTAGCTAAAATTAAAGGCGCTAAAGTAATTGGTGTTGCTGGTGGTAAAGAAAAATGTGACGTTCTTGTAAATGAAATTGGTGCTGATGCAGCCATTGATTATAAAAAAGATAACTTAGACGAAAAAATTAAACTTCATGCTAGTGAAGGTATTGATATATTTTTTGATAATGTAGGTGGTGAAATTTTAGATGCTGCTCTTGATAATATAAGAGATAGAGCAAGAATTGTGATTTGTGGAGCAATATCTCAATACTCACATCATGAATCAGTTAATGGACCAAGCTTATATTTAAGGTTGGCGGAAAAATATTCTAGAATGGAGGGTTTCACAGTTATGCATTTTGAAGACAAATATTTAGAAGCTTCAAAGGAATTATTAAGTTTATATGAACAAGGAAAATTAAAAATTCCTTATCATATTGAAGATGGTATTGAGAATTTTCCTTTAGCACTTCAAAAGCTCTTTACCGGAGGAAATATTGGAAAATTAATGGTTAAAGCTTAACTTTGATTTTTAATTCAAATTAAATTTTTGAAGAAATCCTATGCAAAATATTTCAAATCTACCAAAATCTAAAAAAGTTATTTTAAAAACTAGACCTAATGGCAACCCTGTTATTTCGGATTTCGATATTATTGAGGAAAATGCCACTGCCCCTGATGATGGTGAGATATTAATTGAAGTACAGGCATTGGGGATTGGTGCTTGGATAAGAACAACCTTGAATGAAGAAGCATTTCATGGGGCAACACCAATTGGAGGAGTTTTGCCGTCAATGGGTATTGGAAAAGTTTTGGTAAGTAGGTCTCAAAAATTCTCCGAGGGAGATATTGTTTCTGGTCCTTTGTCAGCTCAAAACTACACAACTCTAAACTCAGATTATTTTGAAAAAGTTGCTAATCCTGAAATTGACGCTAATACACAAATTGGCATTTTGGGAGTTTCAACAGGGTTAACCTCTTACTTTGGAATTAATGATGTTGCCAAAGTTAAAAAGAATGATGTTGTTCTTGTTTCAGGGGCTGCAGGTGGGGTTGGTATGATTGTTTGTCAATTAGCTAAAATTAAAGGCGCTAAAGTAATTGGTGTTGCTGGTGGTAAAGAAAAATGTAAAGTTTTGCTTAATGAAATAGGTGTTGATGCAACAATAGATTATAAAAATCAAGATATAGATAAAGAATTGAAAATTCATGCTAGTGAAGGTATTGATATATTTTTTGATAATGTAGGTGGTGAAATTTTAGATATTGCTCTTGATAATATAAGAGATAGAGCAAGAGTTGTGATTTGTGGAGCAATATCTCAATACTCACATCATGACTCAGTAAAGGGTCCAAGCCTTTACCTTCGCTTAGCAGAAAAATATGCAACAATGGAAGGCTTTACTGTAATGCACTTTCAACATAAATATAAAGAAGCCTATCAAGAGTTATTAGATCTTTACCAAAGGGGTTTATTAAAAGCGCCCTTTCATATTGAAGAAGGAATTGAAAATTTTCCACTAGCCCTTCAAAAACTCTTTACTGGGGGTAATACAGGAAAATTAAT
>Ga0163110_10001202_pt1 | contig 13122 bp, 14 predicted proteins | sample CRUFie1St17metaG_FD_108703 | JGI IMG/M metagenome (GOLD analysis project Ga0163110, IMG submission 108703) | Marine microbial communities from the Costa Rica Dome - CRUD Field 142mm St17 metaG | ecosystem: Environmental > Aquatic > Marine > Oceanic > Photic zone | place: Costa Rica: the Eastern...
AAAAGAAAACATAATGATATCGTAGTAAATGATTTAACATTATTAAACTTAGTATCAAGTAGGGCAAATAAAAAAGATATGATGGATTCATTAAATAATCTTTGGAGAATGGCATCTTACTATGACCAAGCATATGGTTACAAAAGAATTAGATGGGAAGACAGAGATAAAATGGGTCAAGAAATTCCTGTTGCAGATAATTTTACATTGTATAGTACACCACTAAATCAATCAATAGTTGTTGCTATGGATTTAGTACCTAAGTTTAAAAAAGATAATGGACTACAAAAAGTTCATACAGTATTCTTGACTGATGGATACAGTAACTCTTTAGATAGAAAATATGTTTATAAAGGTGAACATACAGATAGATATGGTGATTTCATTGAAGAAGGAATTGGTGTAGAATCGTTCTATGAAGATTTTAGTTACAGAGATGATGTAAATACAATACTTACTGACCCTGTTACTAAAAAAGTTTGGAAAGGTACTTACAAAAATAATGATTATGCTAGAGATACTAAATTTGAATATTCAAATCAAACACCTGTACTGTTAGAATTTTTAAAGAATAGAGTGCCAGGCATGAATGTAGTAAACTTCTTTATTGCTGGTAAAAATAGAAAAGGAAATATATCAAAGTCAGATATAGAAGCAATCTTTGATATTAGTTGGAACGATACAGAAAAACTTAAAGCAATACAAAAAGAATTGAGAACAAAAAATGTTGCAGTTATTACTGACCAAGCTTGGACTGAGATGTATGTTCTGCCAGGTGGTCAAAAACTTGACACATCTACAGAAGATTTATCAGATGTTCAAGTTGGTGCAAAGAAAAGTGAATTGAAAAAAGCATTTGGAAAAATGAGTTCTGGAAGAAAAAATCAAAGACCATTACTCAATAAATTCATAGGAATGATTGCTTAATGAGAATCATTCCTATTTATAAAATAATAGTTGACAAAAGATGTTTGAGGCTGTTATACTGTTTATATTAATTATGAGATATGTGAGGTATCAATATGGAAACGAAAAATGAGTTAATTAAGATTCTTTCTGAGGAGTTTGGTAAAGATGCCATTCTTACCAGAAAAGATATCATAAATTGCTTAGATTCTAAAGGTATGTTAGAACCTGTAAATTCAGCAGGTGCAATGACAAGATTTTTAGGTCAAAGTGGTTTTGAAAAAGTTGGTTATGGTAAATATCAATTACCAAATAGTGGTTCTGAAAAAACTACTAAAGTCGCTAAGACTAAAAAAACTGTAGTTACAAAAACTGTAGTTGCGAATGACGAACCAAAAGAAGCAGTTGTTAATCTTGTAACAAATACTGAAACACAAAATTTAATTCCTAGTCATTTTGAGGGATTTGTGCCTTGGGGTCATTGTGCTACAATTAAAAAAGTTATTCAATCTAAAATGTTCTATCCTGTTTTTATTACAGGTTTATCTGGAAATGGTAAAACATTAATGGTTGAAGAATTACATTCTCAATTAAAAAGAGAATTGATTAGAGTAAACATCACCATTGAAACAGATGAAGATGATTTGCTAGGTGGTTTCAGATTGATTAATGGTGAAACTAAGTTTGTGCCAGGCCCTGTTATTCAGGCGATGGAAAGAGGTTGTACTTTATTGTTAGATGAATGTGATTTAGGTTCTAACAAGTTACTTGCATTACAACCTGTTCTAGAGGGTAAAGGTGTTTTCCTCAAAAAGATTAACAAGTGGGTTACACCAAAGCCAGGTTTCAATGTGATTGCAACTGCAAACACAAAAGGAAAAGGTTCTGATGATGGTAGATTTGTTGGTACTAACATTCTTAACGAGGCGTTCTTAGAAAGATTCGCTGTTACAATTGAACAACCATACCCTAGTTCAAAAGTTGAGTTAAAAATTATTCTCGGTAGTATGACTAAGTATGGTAACATGGACGAAAAGTTTGCAGAAAACTTAACAGTTTGGGCAGAAGTTATTAGAAAAACATTCTATGATGGTGGAGTTGATGAAATCATTTCTACTAGAAGACTTGACCACATTGTTAAGGCACACTCAATCTTCAAAGACAAAATGAAATCAATTGAGTTGTGTGTATCAAGATTTGATGATGATACTAAGGATTCATTCATAGACTTATACACTAAGATAGATGCTGGTGAAGATATTCAGAATCTATCTAGTGATAATGACTATGAAGATGACGAAGATATAATTGAGAATCCTGTAAACTATTAAGGAATTCAAACTTCATGTTTGATACCTCAGAGTGTGCCAGAGAAATCTGGTACACTTTTTTTACAAACTATAGTTTTGTTTGTATAAATAATGGTGTGAATGCCTAATGGGTTCACAATAATTTAAACTTTGCTTAATTAAGGAGGCTTAATATGGTTAAACTAACACATTTTGATATAAATCAAATTACACCTTTTTCAGTTGGATTTGATAGGGTCTTTGACAGACTAGTAGATTATGGAACAACCTACGAAACAGGTGGTTTCCCACCATACAATATCAGAAAGACAGATGATTTCAGACATGTAATTGAAATCGCATTAGCAGGATTCAGTAAAGACGAAATAGAAGTTGTCTTAACTGATGGCGTTCTAGTGATTAAATCGGCAGATTTATTGACTGATAAAGACCCAAACGAGGGTTTAGTTCATAAAGGAATTGCAAAAAGAGCATTTACTAGAAAGTTCACACTTGCAGATGATATTGAAATCAAAGATGCGAAACTAAAAAATGGTTTACTTGAAATAGAATTGGAACAGATTGTGCCAGAACACAAAAAACCAAGAACTATTAAAGTAAAATAATTTTTTAAAAAAGTGTTAGGAACAGGTTGACAATACCTGTTCCTTTCATATATAATACTCAATAAATTTGGAGAATATATTATGAGTGATGATATAAAGATTGATGGTGATGTAGATATCGGTGTCGGTGGTATTGATAGATTTAATTCTGAAACAGGCAAAACCGAAGTCATTAGACCAAGTGAGTTGGGTGAAGGTAAACCTTTCACTATTGAGGATTATAATCAAGCTTTAGAAGAAGCAAACGAACTACAAAAAAAACAAAGTGAGAATATTATGAGTGATGATGTAAAACAAGTGAAAAGAGCAGATATGATAAATGCTCAAAATGAAGTTTCAAACAAACAACAAACAGACACAGGTGAAAAACTACCAGAAAATCCTGGCGGAATTCAAATTGCAATGCGACCAAAAGTTGCAGTCAATATGATGCGTTGTCAGTTTCCTGCTGAAGTTACCACAGAAATAAACGAACACATTGATAGTGTAATCATACCAAACAATGTTGACCATTCAAAAGGTTTAGTTGGACAGATTAGTCAAAACGAAAGGTCAGCACAATTAACTTTCCCACACGAAGGTGATGAAGTTGGTGAAATGTTTAGTGGTGTATTACAAAGACTTGCAAAAGAATTTGTTGATAGGTCAATTGGTATTGAGTGTGAAACCTCAATGGAAAGTATGTGGACTGTACATAGTTACAATGGTGATTACAATCCTGTACACGACCATGGCACTAGAACACCAATGGGTGTATCTTTAATTTATTATTTAAAAGTTCCTAGATGTATTGCAAAACTAGGAAACCCATCAGAAGAATTTGGTGGACTAAATGAATCATCTGGTAATGTAGATGGATTTACATATTTACAATGGGGTGTAAATGGAATGAGAGATATAAATATGTTACGACCTATTACAGAAGAATATATAAAACCAGAAGTTGGTACATTGATTATGTTCCCTAGTTATCTAAGACATGGTGTTATGCCATTCTTTAGTGATGTAAAAGATGATGAAAGAAGAACATTCTCTGCGAATATTAATATCACATTAAAAGATAGATTAACAGGCGACCATTACAGAAAGGACAGAGCATGAGCTTGAAAGACCTTTCAAGTTCTTTAGGTAGTCAACAAGTTAAACAAGAACCAAAAACTTTTGACACTAAAGCACAGATAAAAACTATTCCTGCTTATAAATTATTGGCAATACAGTTTCCAGATGAATTTGTAGATGATATAAATTACCACATTGATAATGTAATTATACCAAGTAATGTATCACATGAAAGTCAGTTAGTTGGACAAATTAATCAGAACGAAAAATCTGCTCAATGGACTTTTCCTTTAGATAGTAAAATGGGAAAAGATTTTAAGACTGTTGTAGATAATTGTGCGACTAGTTTATTAAAAGATAAAATTGGATATAGTCGTGATAGTGTTGCATCGGCATTTGAAGCATGGACTGTACATAGTTATGCTGGAGATTATAATCCTTTACATGCACATGGTTGTCAAACACCAGCAGGACTATCTATGATAATGTATTTAAAAGTACCAAAGTGTATTGAAGATAAACCAGGCTTTCCTACATTACACAATGCAGCTGGTGGTATTGATGGATTTACAGGTTTAATAACATCAACGAACACAATCAATGATGTTTATAGATTAAAGTTAGATGCACAGGAATATATAAAACCTAAAAAAGGATTTTGTATAATATTTCCTAATTGGTTACAACATTGTGTCATGCCATTTTTTGGTGATGGTGAACGAAGAACAATGTCTGCTAACTTTAATATTACAGATAGTAAAGAAACTATCTCACAATTTAAATCACCAACATTAACAAAAGAAATAAAATCGTAAGGAGTATATTATGAAACTAAGTGAACACACTATTGAAGTGTTAAAAAACTTTGCGACTATAAATCAAAACCTTGTTATCAAGGAAGGTAGTACATTGACAACAATGTCTGCTATGAAAAATATAGTTGCAAAAGCAGATGTAGAAGAATCATTTGATAAAGAAGTTGCAATCTATGACTTGAATGAATTTCTTGCTTCTATATCTTTATTTACAAGTCCTATTCTAGAATTCAATGATGGATTTGTAACTATCAAAGAAGAAAACAGTCCAAAGAACTCTCTGAAATATTTTTATTCAGACCCATCAGTTGTTACTTCACCAAACAAAACGATTACTATGCCAAGTAAGGAAGTAGAGTTTACATTGAATGGTGAGAACTTAAACAAACTGAAAAGAGCTGCTGGTGTAATTCAAGCACCAGATTTAGTCTTAGAGAAAAAAGATGCTGATGTCTTTCTAACAGTTAAAGATAAAAAGAATGATACTGCAAACACTTTCTCTATAGATGTTGATACAAAAACAGAAGGTAGTAACTTTAAGTTTTTCTATAAAGTAGAAAATTTAAAAGTGATGGAAGGTAACTATGATGTAGAGATATCATCAAAGAATATCAGTCATCTAAAATCTACAAACAAAGATGTTGAGTATTGGGTTGCACTTGAACCAGAATCAAGTTATGAATAACAAATTGGACTTTATATTATGGAAACTTTTTTATGGGTGGAGAAACATCGCCCAAGCACTATCAATGATTGTATTTTACCAGATAACCTAAAGAAAACTTTTAGAGAATTTGTAGAAGACAAACATATACCAAATCTAATTTTATCTGGTGGGCCTGGTGTCGGTAAGACTACTGTTGCCAAGGCAATGCTTGATGAAATTGGTGCAACATCATTACTAATAAATGGTTCAGAAGAATCTGGTATTGATGTTCTTAGAAATAAAATTAAAAACTTTGCTTCTACTGTATCACTTGAGGGTGGTCGTAAGTATGTGATACTTGATGAAGCAGATTATTTAAATCCACAATCTACTCAACCTGCCCTTCGTGGGTTCATGGAAGAATTTCACAAGAACTGTGGTTTCATTCTTACTTGTAATTATAAGAACAGACTAATAGAACCACTACATTCAAGATGTAGTGTCGTTGATTTTATTATTGCAAAAGATGATAAACCAAAACTTGCCAAAGACTTCTTTGGTCGTGTGAAGAATATTCTGGAAACAGAGAATATAAAATACGAACCTAGAGTTGTAATGGAAGTATTGACTAAATATTTTCCAGATTGGCGAAGAACTTTAAATGAACTACAAAGATATTCTACATCTGGTGAAATAGATGCTGGTATTCTTGTAAACATTAGTGAGGTAAATATCAATGAACTTATGGTTGCACTCAAAGAAAAAGAATTTACAAATGTCAGAAAGTGGATTGTTCACAATCTGGACAATGACCCTGTGCGTATTTATCGTAGGATTTATGATAATCTTTACAACCATGTTGATGGTAGCACAATACCTCATGCAGTTCTTATCTTGGCTAAGTATCAATATCAATCAGCGTTTGTCGCTGACCAAGAAATAAATTTACTTGCTTGTTTAACAGAAATTATGGTTGAGGTGAAATGGAAATAAGTAATGTAAAATTAGTAAAACCATTTGGGCCTTTGGTCATGATGGTAGAGTTACCAGAAACTGTTATCAAATCATTTAACGAAATAGTTGATGTGGTTAAAGATAGAAAAGACATGGGTGCTAGACTTGCTGGTCAGATTAAATCTGAAAGTGAAATACCACACTCTATGTTAGAACAAAAAAATATTATGAATGTTCTTCATACAGTAGGTAAAAGTTATGTATCACAAGCTTACCTAAATGCTGGTCAAAAAGATTTATATGAATCTGTAAATATTACAACTCAAATGAAATCTATCTGGTCAGTATCACAATATGAAAATGAATATAATCCACAACACAATCATTCCAATTGTCAAATAAGTGCTGTATTATATTTAAAAGTGCCACCCATGAAACCTAGAAACATAGTTGGTAAAAACAATTTAGATGGTCAGATAGAATTTACTTTTTGTAATACTGATAGCATTTTTACTACAGGTTCTTTTGTAGTAAATCCAAAGGTTGGAAGTTTATTACTTTTTCCTAATACTTTGTATCATCAAGTTTATCCATTTCAAGGTGAGGGTGAGAGAAGAAGTATTGCATTTAATATGTCATATAAAGCATTTAATAAAGTCAATGGAATACAAGTTGCTGGAGATAGTGTAAATTTATATAACGAAATTAATCATGAAGAAAGTATCCCACATGTGAGGTTAGAGAATGTATGAACTAAAAGAATATCTAAAAGCGATTAATACTTCCAAAGAAAAACTCATGGATAGTGAAGATGAACAATGGGAAAAGAAGTATCCAGCATACATTGTAAATAAGTGTTTAGCACCCTTTCAAGACACTATTTTCCTAGTCAATGAGATGAACATGAATCATCAGATAGACAAGAAATTACAGTTTGACTTTTTACTAAATACTCTAAGAACAAGGAACAGATACACGCCTTGGCTCAAAGCAAAGAAGGAAAAAGATTTAGAATGTGTAAAAGAGTATTATGGATATGGTAATGAGAAAGCTAAATCTGCTCTTAATATACTGAATAATGAACAAATAAAAACTATAAAGGATAGTTTGAATAAAGGTGGTAAACATGGAAAATAATGTAAATTGGAAACAGGAGCAGATGTTTGAGGTTCTACTAAAAGAACCAGATGACTTTCTCAAGATAAGAGAAACATTATCTCGTATCGGAGTTGCTTCACGAAAAGAAAAAAAGTTATATCAATCTTGCCATATACTTCATAAACAGGGTAAGTATTATATTGTTCACTTCAAAGAATTATTTGCACTTGATGGTAAAGACACCAACTTGTCAGAAAATGATATTGCAAGAAGAAACACAATAGTTAAACTTCTAAGTGATTGGGGATTGGTAGAGATGAAAGCTACACCAGAACCTATCGCACCATTAAGTCAAATTAAAATTATTTCTTTCAAAGAGAAAGATGATTGGTTGTTGGAAACTAAATATAATATAGGTAAGAAGAAAGAGGTAGAGTAAATGGCATATTCAGATAAAGTTTTAGACCATTATGAGAATCCTAGAAATGTAGGTTCACTTGATAAAGACGACCCAAATGTTGGTACAGGTATGGTTGGGGCGCCTGCATGTGGTGATGTTATGAAACTTCAAATTCAAGTTGATGATGATGGTATTATAACAGATGCAAAATTTAAAACTTATGGTTGTGGTTCTGCAATCGCATCATCAAGTTTATTGACCGAGTGGGTGCGAGGTCAAAGTTTAGACGAAGTAGAAAAAATTAAAAATAGTGATATTGCAAATGAACTTGCACTACCACCTGTAAAAATCCATTGTTCAGTATTAGCAGAAGATGCAATTAAAAGTGCAATCGCTGACTATAAAGGTAAACAAGAAACAATGGGTAAATGGCAACCAGAGTAAATATATAATGGATAATTTTAAAAAATTTCTTTCTGAACAAGATTCAGAACAGTCTTATAAATTAGTCATTCTATCACATGATGACCCACTAGACCCAAATGAAACTGCCCCAATGATTAAGAAAAAAGCAAATGAACTTGGTATCAAAGTTTATCTTGCTGAACTAATGGGTTCTTACATGGAAGAAGATGGTGATAGTAAATTATTATATTCTTATCCTGTAGATGAAAAAGGTCATGCTCAATTACCAGATACAAAAAATGATGTTGAGTATGATAAACCATTTAAAATGAATCCAAAAGATACTCTTGTAATGATGCGTGGATTAAATGCAAGGTCTGGTTGTGCATCTTGGTTTACTATGGCAAGAACATTAGAAGCAGATGGTTATACAGTTGTTAATTCTGTGTTATGTAATGAAATATGTAATGATAAATGGTATAATCAAGTTATTTTTCAACAGAATAATATTAATACACCTAATACTGTTTTGATTAGACATGAAGAAGGTGCTATATTTGCAGCTGATAAATTAAATGCTAAATACCCAATGATATTAAAAACATCTATAGGTTCTCAAGGTGTTGGTGTTATGTTTGTAGAAAGTGAAAAAGCACTTCATGGTATTGTGCAACTTTTATATCGTGAAGATGAATTTATTGATATTATATTACAAGAACAAATTAAAACTGACTATGATGTTAGAGTAATTGTAGTTGGTGGAGAAGTTTTAGGTGCGATAAAAAGACCTATTATTGAGGGTGATTTTAGAAGTAATGTTTCACAAGGTTCTGAACCAGAAGTTCATGAACTCACAGAACTTGAAAAATCAGAATCAATCAGAGCTGCTAAATCAGTTGATGGTGATATTGTTGGAGTTGATTTTATTCCAGCAAAAAATAGAGAAAAAGATGAACCTTTTTTTATTGAAGTTAATTCAACGCCAGGATTAATAGGTATAGAATCAACATTTGCAAAACCAAAAATTAATTCTAAACTTTACAAAAGTGCTTTAAAAAAAGAAAAAGGTAAATTTAGTATAACAACAGAAATACTTAAAAAGTATATGAATAGAAATATATGGAAAAAATCATCAAAACCTTGTGGTGTTTTTGAGATGTTTCATCATAAGATATTTGGGGATATGATAGGAACAATGGATACTGGTAATGGAGCTCCCCACTCGGTCATTCATGCTGATAGTTATGAAATTAAAAATAAACAAATCACTATTAAACTAAATGGTAAAAGTATGACTACATCTTTAGTAGGCACTAGAGAAGTAGAAACTGGTGCTGGTAAAGAAGAAAGACCTATAATTAATTTAGATATTAAATTTGATGATAAGATGTATTACTCTTATCCTTTTACTATAGATTACAGAGAAAACAAATCAACACTTTTAATAAATAGAATCTTTTTAAATGATTTAAATGTGATGGTTAATCCAAACAAAAGTTATATATTAACAGAAAAACCAGAGGACAAAAATGATAATTGATGCACTAAGAAAAAAATATGAGGCAGAAATTGCTTCTGCTAAAGCTAACATAGATGTTTATAATAGAAACCCTGCTGGTATTGGTGAACACCCAGACCTAGTTCAAGCAGTTGATACAGAGGTGGTTAAACTTGCCGATGCCGAAGATAAGTTAAACACATTGAATAAACACTATGGTAATCAACCAGATTTATTAACATAAAAACATTGACAAAACTTGTTTAAAGCGAGTATAATTATATCATGCAATTTTATACTAATGTAACGCCTTGGGGTAATACCTTGCTTGTCAGGGAATATGTGAATGGTGAAAGACTTAATCGTAAAGTCAAGTATTCGCCTACCCTATTCTGTAAAGTTATCAAAGAAACTAATTATAAAACTCTTGATGGTCAGTATGTAACGCCTATAAAACATGATACAATCAAAGAGGCAAAAGAGTGGTTAAAGTCTTATGAAGACCAACCACATTTAGTTTATGGTAATACTTTATTTCAGTATAATTATATTGCAGATGAATATCCTAACTATGTGAAGTGGGATATTGATAAGATTCTTGTGGTAACTATTGATATAGAAGTTGCGTGTGAGAATGGTTTTCCAAATCCAGAGGAGGCAATAGAACCATTATTATCAATCACAATTAAAAATCATCAAAACAAACAAATCATAGTTTGGGGTACAGGTGAATATAAGAATACAAGAGATGATGTAACTTATGTAAAATGTGATACTGAGAAAATGTTAATACAAGAGTTTCTAACTTTCTGGGAAAAAAATCAACCAGATGTAATTACAGGCTGGAACACAGAGTTTTTTGATATACCATATCTTTGTAATCGTATTAAAAACTTATATGAACCAAAAGAAATCAATAGACTTTCGCCTTGGGGTAATGTATCAGATAGACAAGTTTATAAGATGGGTAGACAACAACAAGTCTACGACATACTTGGTGTATCACATTTAGATTTTTATGACTTGTATAGAAAGTTTACCTATACTAGTCGTGAGAGTTATAGACTAGACCATATCGCTCATATTGAGTTGGGTGAGAGTAAAGATGATAATCCATACGAAACATTTAGAGAATGGTATCTAAAAGACTTTCAATCGTTTATTGATTATAATATACAAGATGTGGAGATTGTTGATAGACTAGAAGATAAAATGAGATTGATTGAGTTGTGTCTAACTATGGCATATGATGCTAAAGTTAATTATATGGATGTATTAGGTTCTGTAAAATATTGGGATATACTTATTTACAATGAACTAAGAAAAAAGAATATTGTTATACCACAAAAGATTCAAAGAGAAAAAAGTGAAAAGTTTGAAGGTGCATATGTCAAAGACCCAATCGTAGGATTACATAAGTGGGTGATGTCTTTTGATTTGAACTCTTTGTATCCACACTTAATTATGCAATATAATATATCACCAGAAACATTAGTTGCAGATGAAAAAGTTAAAAACATGTCAGTTGAGAAACTATTAAATAAAGAAGTGGACACATCAATATTAAAAGATGCAACAATGACACCGAATGGTGCTTTATTTAAAACAACACAAAAAGGTTTCTTACCAGAACTCATGCAGAAGATGTATGATGACAGAGTAAAGTTTAAACAATTAATGATTGAGGCACAAAAAGATTATGAAAAAACAAAAGACCCAAAACTACAAAAGACTATCGCTAAGTTCAATAATATTCAAATGGCTAAAAAGATTTCACTCAATAGTGCATATGGTGCTATCGGCAATGTGTGGTTTAGGTATTACAATCTTTTGGTTGCCGAGGCGATTACTACAAGTGGTCAACTTGCTATTCGCTATATTGAGCACACTCTTAATCAGTATCTTAATAAAATACTTAATACCAGAGGAGAGGACTACATTATTGCGAGCGATACGGATTCGGTATATATCACATTTGATAATTTGGTTAGCAAGGTCTTCGTATCAGACACAGACGACAATAAAATCGTTGAGTTTCTTGACAGAGTTGCCAAAGAGAAGCTTGAACCTTTTATTGATAAAAGTTATCAAGACCTCGCTGAATATGTAAATGCATATGAACAAAAGATGCAGATGAAAAGAGAAGTGATTGCAGACAAAGGTATTTGGGTTGCAAAGAAAAGATATATTTTAAATGCACATGATGTTGAAGGTGTTCGTTATAAAGAACCTAAATTAAAAATCATGGGTGTTGAGGCAGTTAAGTCATCTACACCAGCTGCTTGTCGTGAAAAGATTAAAGAAGCACTAACTATTATCATGACTAAAGATAATCAAGAGTTAAATAGTTTCATACAAGATTTTAGAAAAGACTTTATGGATTTGAAACCAGAGTTGATTGCATATCCTCGTTCTGTAAATGGACTAAATAAATGGACAGAATCACACAATCTATTTAAGAAAGGAGCGCCGATACATTGTAAAGGTGCAATACTATACAATCATCTTGTGCGAGATAAAAAATTACAAAACAAATATCCATTCATACAAGAAGGTGATAAGATTAAGTTCTTACATATGAAAACACCAAATGTCTATCAATCAACTTCTATATCATTTATGACTAAGCTACCTAATGAATTAAAGTTACATAATTTTATTGATTATGATATGCAGTTTGAAAAGTCTTTTGTAGAACCTTTAAAATTTATTACTGATATTATAAGATGGCAGATTGATAGTAGTTATGGAACACAAGGAACACTAGAGGGATTTTTCTAATGGCAGGAAAAGGAGATAAAAGAAGACCGAGAGAAGTTGATGAAAAGACTTTTGAAGATAATTGGGATAGGATATTCAAAAAGAAAAAAGAAAATCCATTTCCATTTACTGATTCAAAACCAAACGAAAATATGTTTGATGATTTAAATTTAAAAAATACTAGGGAAACAGGAGATAATAATGAATGACTTTTTAAAAGATGTGATTAAGGAAACAGGAAATGAATATGCCGCTGTCGTTTCAGAGGGTGTAGAAGCTGGAGATGTAGAAAATTTTATTGATACAGGTTCTTACATATTCAATGGACTGATTTCTGGTTCAATGTATGGTGGACTTCCACAAAATAAAATTACTGCATTGGCAGGAGAAAGTGCAACAGGAAAAACTTTCTTTCTTATGGGAATGGTTAAAAACTTCTTAGACCAAAATCCAAATGCTGGTGTTGTTTACTTTGAATCAGAAAGTGCGATAACAAAACAAATGGTTATTGATAGAGGAATAGATGCAGAAAGAATGGTGATACTTCCTGTAACAACTGTACAAGAGTTTAGACATCAAGCACTAAAAGTATTAGATAGATACATGCAACAAGATGTAGATATACGAAGACCACTCTTTATATGTTTAGATTCACTTGGTATGTTA